>Ga0209963_1001751_pt1 | contig 11948 bp, 5 predicted proteins | sample ThiBio_1000_biof_2_FD_183957 | JGI IMG/M metagenome (GOLD analysis project Ga0209963, IMG submission 183957) | Wastewater bioreactor microbial communities from Cape Town, South Africa - Thiocy_cont_1000_biof (SPAdes) | ecosystem: Engineered > Bioreactor > Thiocyanate-remediating >...
TATTAAAATATAATAAATATTAAAATATAATAAATATTAAAATATAATAAATATTAAAATATAATAAATATTAAAATATAATAAATATTAAAATATAATAAATATTAAAATATAATAAATATTAAATTTGCGAAGCAAATTCCAATGCGCCTTTGGCGCAAGGAATTTTCTTCAAAAATTCTCGAAAAACTTCAAGTAAAAAGGAATCTTGATTCCTTTTTACGAGGTTTTAACCGTTTTTTTTGAAGTATAATAAATATTAAATATTATTAAATAATAAATATTTATTATTTAATGAGTTTATTATTAAATTTAACTAAAATTATATTATTAAAATTAAAAACTGAAAATAAATAAAATATTATAAATAGTATATAATTTATTTAAATATATTATATTATAATGATATAATATTAAATAATTTATTTAATGAATAAATTTATATAATTAATTTGTTTAATTTTATATTTTTTTAAAAATATTAATATGGAAAAATATTTAAAAATACCAATAATTAAAGATTTAATAGACACTTACGGGTATATTAATATTGAAGATTGTTATAATGAATATATTAATCATGAAACATTATATATTTATGAAAATTTAAATAATACTAAGTTAAATTATAGACAAATATATAATCATATAAAATTTATTGATTATACAGGTCTTGGATTAGATGAATATAAAAGAGTTTCCAAGTTTATAACAAGTAAAAATTATATGCATTTTTCAACTTTATTTGAAAATATTAATATAAGTGATAATTTATATAAAGTTTTGGATTATGATGTCATCAAATTATATCCAAATTTTGATAAAAATAAATGGGTGATAAATAATTTTGATAAATTAGAAAATGATTCTGAAATATTACGAGAATATTTGAGATTTAGAAGACTTTTTTCTTATTATTTTATAAATAATAACGTTTATTTAAAATTTGGAAATTATAATCTTAATCTTTTACCAGATAAACAAATTATTAAATTATTACATAATGATCTGAGAATTTCATTATCTTTAAAAAATGTGGAAAATATAGAATTAATATTTAAATATATGGATGATAATAATATTGAAATAAAATATGAACAAATTATTTTATTATGTGTTGATAATTTAAATATTTTAAAACTTGTAATAGAAAAAGCAAAGTTAAATAATTTTGATGTTTCAAAATTAACTAGATATAATGATGATTTTATGTTGGATCATAGTTTATTATTTGATAATTTTGAAATATTTAAATATATTATCGATAATGGTGGTAATTATAAATATATTGGAATTTATCATAATAAAGTAAAATATATTAAATATGTATATGATAAATTCAAATATATTGATTATTCTGCGATTATGAATAATAATATGGAAAAAGTTGAGGCTATTAATTTTTTAATGAATATTAATAATATTAACAATTAATATATTAATAAAAATAGATATTAATAAATTAATAAAAATAGATATTAATAAATTAATAAAAATAGATATTAATAATATCTAATTCAATTAATGAATGTTTAATAAATGAATTTCTAATTTATTAAATGAACTAATATGTAATTTATTAAATTAAATGATAATAATAATATAAATAAAATATAATTATATTTAATATATTAATATATAGTTAATTTTATTTAAATCGTCAAAATAATATATTAAAATATTTCCAAGAAAATTTTATATATATAAATGAGTAGTATTATTGATGTAAATAATTTTTGGATTGATATTTTAATTGACCACATGTCAATAATTAAATTAACTCTTAGTAGCAATGAAACTGAAATTGCTAATTATGTTGATTATATTATTAATCAATTAAAGGATGTATATGATAATTCAATAGCTCGTAGAGATGTAGAAGAAAGAGCACTTTATTTAGCTATGGAAGTAAAAAGATTCAAAATAAATGTATTGTCTAAAATGTTAGATTCTAAAATACAAATAAATATATCTTCAACATATGTTAATCATATGTTAAATGAAAATAATGAATATATTGATATATTTTTACAGTATAAAGATCAAAATGTTATAATAAAACATCCATTAGAAGTTCACAAATTATGGATAAAAGGTGCAATTGAGCATGCTGGTTTATTAATAAGCGGATTAGATGATGTTGAATATGATATTAAAAAAGATTTGAAATATCATAAAAAGAAATTTGCAAAGCTTTATGATAAATGTGAAGAATTTATAGAATATTATAATAAAACTCGTTTAAATTTTGCAGCAATAAATAAATTTAATTTAGATGCTGAATCTCAGATGAAATTGTTTATTAAATTATTAGATGAAATATATGAAAATAAAATGCAAGATTTAATAATAGGTAATATTGAACCATTTATTATAAATCATATGTTAAAAGAAGAAAAATATTATTTAAAGGAAATTATGTCATTCCCTCCTAACCATAAATATTATTTTAAAATACAGGAAAAACCCGATTTTGGAGATTTTGCATAGCAAATTCCTTTTTTCGCATTGGAATTTTTTAACCATATTTACTTTCTATTAATATAAAGGAAATTACATTTATATTGCATAGAAAAATAAATATATTAAAAATAAATTTGATATATTTTTAATGCTTATTAACAACGAAAACAGACCGATTTTTTCTCAAAAATCGAGTTTTTCATGTATATTCTAAATAATAATAATTCATTGAATTATTATAAATCATATGTTAAAAGAAGAATATTATTTAAAGAAAATTATTTTACAATATATTCTAAATAATAATTCATTGAATTATTATAAATAATATGTTAAAAGAAAAATATTATTTAAAGAAATTATTTTACAATATATTCTAAATAATAATTCATTTAATTATTCTAAATAAATTAAAATTATAAATTATAAGCTATTATATACACTTCGTTTATGCATAGCTTATTTAAATTAAAATTATTATTATATAATAAGGTATTATATTATAACTTATTATTATATTATAAGTTATTATAATATAAGTTATTATATTATAAATTATTATATTATAAGTTATTATATTATAAGTTATTATATTATAAGTTATTATTATATTATATGTTATTATATTATAAGTTATTATTATATATAATAAATATATAATTATTATTAGTATATAAACATTATAATTTATTAAATTATAAATTATCACAAAACTATAAATTATTAAATTATTATTAATATTATAATATCTTATAATTTATTAAATTATTTAAATTATTATAAACTATAAATTATTATTAAAATTATAATATCTTATAATTTATTAAATTATTTAAATTATCATAAACTATAAATTATTATTAATATTATAATATCTTATAATTTATTAAATTAATTAAATTATCATAAACTATAAATTATTATTAATATTATAATATCTTATAATTTATTAAATTATTTAAATTATTATAAACTAAATTATTATTAAAATTATAATATCTTATAATTTATTAAACTATAAATTATAATTATTTAATTATTAATAAATTGAATTAATTATAATTCAATGAATTATAATTACAAAATATATTTACCTTTAGTATATCCAGTTTCTTCTCTAGGATACCCTCTTGGATTTGATACAATTATACAATTATTAATACATGCCATTTTAGATTCATGGTCATGTCCATAAATCCAATAATCTGCCAAACTTAATAAATGTTCACAATTTGAATAATATGCTGAATTTGTATATTCACCAATTCTACCTAATGTTAATGATGGTCCATGATGTGTTAAAACAATTATAGTTTTAGTTTTATTCATATTTAACATATTTAATGTTTTTTCTAAATAATCAATATTTTGTTTATAAATCTCTCTAATAGTATTAACATTTATTCTTTTTCTTGAATTATCTGAATTTAATTGAATCTTTTTATAATCATTCATTTTATTAACCATATCATCATCTGGATATGTCCATAATGTGCAACCTACAACAATAAATTCTTCCATTTCTATATAATCTCTTTGTAAAAAATGAATATGTTCCAAATTTTTACACAATTCCCTTATTTTAAAATCAACCCATGCAATATTTCTACCATATCTATTTTGATAATATTCATGATTTCCAGAAATATAAAAAATATCTTTATATTTTCCAGAATTATATAATTCTTTCATAAAAGTTACGGATGATTCTGGATTTGTAGACAAGTCACCACAAATAGCTAAATATTTAACATTTGAAGTTGCTGAATCAACAATTTCTTGGACAATTAATTTTCTATTTCTGTCTTTAACAAATTCTAAATGTATGTCAGATATGTATTGCATATTATTTTCTAAAAAATTATTTAATTTTATAATAAATATAAATGGATAGAGTTAAACAATATATTATAAATAATAAATTAATTAATGATGATTTAAGTTCTTATAGTATTGAAACAATTAATGAAATATCTGATTGTATTGTTGAATATAAGAAACATAAAAATATAATTACTGTTAGAAATAATGGAGATGTTTTACATTATATTGGGAATATTTATAATGTTAATAAAAAATATGAATTAGCAGAACATTATTATTTATTATCTGTTAATAAAGGTAATTTTAAAAGTTATTATGAATTAGCTAGGTTAAAATTATTAAAAAATGATGTTAACTATAATGTTTGGAAAAAATCTATACATGACATTGCATCACAATATTATAAAATATGTATTCATAAATATGAAGAATTAAATATGCAAACTTTATCTTATTCAGATGAATTTAAGTGTGGACCAAATTATATACAATTAAATATTTTTTATGAAAGGTCAATTATAGAATTAAGTGATTTATATTTTAGATATAATAAATTTGATTTGGCTGAAAAATATTTAACAAAAATTGAAAATTATGAATATTTACAATTATTATGTGAAATATTATATAAACAAGATAAATATGATATGATTTATGAATATATTGATAAAGCAATTAATAATGGTGATATAAATATTGTAGAACAAACTGCATCACTTTTTAGATTTACAATAGATGAAAAAATAGCTATAAATATATATTTGAAAGCAATAGATTATGGGAGTAAAGATTCTATTATTAATTTGGCTAGTTTATATAAAAGTTTAAAAGATTATAAAAATGCTGAAAAATATTATTTATTGAATTATAAAACCATACAAGATATTAATTCTTTAAAAGAATTGGCTTTATTTTATATTGATTCTGATAATAATGAACAAGCATTAAAATATTGTTTACAATCACTTGAAAAAGAAGATAATGATTTATTATCATATTTACCAAATTTATATATTAAATTAAATAATTATGATATGGCTGTGGAATATGAATTTAAAATATATAATAAAGACCCAACACAATCAAAGTTATATAATTTATTATACATTTTAAAAAAATGTAATAAAATAGAATTATATGAAGAATATATGTTTAAATTAGAAGGTAAATATAAATATTTAATAATTTTAATATTTTATTATGAACAAGGTAAAGAAAATTTAGCATTTGAAAATTTATTGAAATATACGCATGAAAAAAAATATATTTGTATAAATGATGATGAATTAATGATAAAAACATATTATTATGTAATGGAAAAATTTCATAATGTTATGAAAAGTTTAAATGGTGATTATGAATATATGTTAAAAATACTTGATTTATTAAATAATTTAAAAACAGATTTAAAAATTATCGAACTTGATAAAATGATGAAAGAGGATAAATATGATAAATGTAGTGTATGTTCATCAAATTTAGAAATTATATCAAATAAATGTATAAATTGCGTTATTGATATTTTAATAAATATGTAATTAGATATTTAATAAATATCTATTAAATAAATATATTTATATATATATAATAATTATTATAAAAATATTTTTGGAATAATTATTAAATAAAAATTTATTGAAGATTTATTTATTAAATATTTTGTGATTATTAAATAATTATTCTGTGATTATTTAATAAATATTAGGGATTATTATTAAATAAATATTTTAGAATAATAATTTGATAATATTTTAAAATAATTAAAATATCAATAAATAATTTAAAAATAAAATAATTAATAAATAAATATTTTGGAATAATAATTTGATAAATATTTTTGAAATAATTATATGGAATAATTATTTTGGAATGATAATTAAATAAATATTTTTGAAATAATTAAGTTATTATTAAATATTATTTGGAATAATTATTAAATAAATATTTTGGAATGGTAATTAAATAAATATTTTTGGAATAATAATTAAATAAATATTTTTGGAATAATAATTAAATAAATATTTTTGGAATAATAATTAAATAAATATTTTTGGAATAATAATTAAATAAATATTTTTGGAATAATAATTAAATAAATATTTTTTGAATAATAATTAAATAAATATTTTTGGAATAATAATTAAATAAATATTTTGGAATAATAATTAAATAAATATTTTGGAATAATAATTAAATAAATATTTTGGAATAATAATTAAATAAATATTATTGAATAATTAAATTATAATTAAATATTTATTTAATTATTATTCAATAATTAATAAATAAATAATTTAATATTATTTATTTTAAAATACATATTGAAATAAAATATTTAATAAATATTTTATATTAATATTTTAAAGTAAATTATTATTCTATATAGAATATATTATTATTTAATATTAAATAATTTATTATATTTAAATTATTATTTATTTTTAGAAATTATTACATTACTTGGATTAAATTATTATTTACTTGGAATAAATTATTATTTTACTTGGAATAAATTATTATTTTACTTGGAATAAATTATTATTTTACTTGGAATAAATTATTATTTTAATTGGAATAAATTATTATTTTACTCAAAATAAATTATTATTTTACTTGGAATAAATTATTACTTTACTTTGAATAAATTATTATTTTACTTGGAATAAATTATTATTTTACTTGGAATAAATTATTATTTTACTTTGAATAAATTATTATTTTATTTGGTATAAATTATTATTTTACTTGAAATAAATTATTATTTTACTTGGAATAAATTATTATTTTACTTGGAATAAATTATTATTTTATTTAGTATAAATTATTATTTTACTTGAAATAAATTATTATTTTACTCTGAATAAATTATTATTTTATTTAGTATAAATTATTATTTTACTAGAAATAAATTATTTTACTAGAAATAAATTATTATTTTACTAGAAATAAATTATTTTACTAGAAATAAATTATTATTTTACTAGAAATAAATTATTTTACTAGAAATAAATTATTATTTTACTCGGAATAAATTATTATTTTATTTAGTATAAATTATTATTTTATTAAAAATAAATTATTATTTTACTTGAAATAAATTATTTTTCATATGTATAAATTATATTACATATACAGGAAAAACTCGATTCTGGAGAATTTTTTTGATAAAAATTCAAAGGAAATTACCTTTAAAAACATATTAAAAATAAATTTGGCATGATTTTGATGCTTATTAACGATGAAAACAGACCCAATTTTTTCTCCAAAATCGAGTTTTTCCTGTAATATAAAAGTTTTATCTAATATATAATATTATCATAACTTAATAAATAATTAATAAATACGTTATTAATTATTTAAATTCAAAAATTTATGTATATTTTTAATAAAAAAGTAAGCTTATGGTTATTTTAAAAATTATTATCCAATATTTTTAAAATTAAAATTTAATGTTGATAATATTTAATATTAATAATATTAAATTAATTATAATTATATATTATAATTAAATAGAAAAATATTTATAAAATTCTTAAATAAATATTACTAACAAAACCATAAATAAATATTTCAAATAAATATCATAAAATAATATATTTAAATAAATATTTATTAAATATTTATAATTTATAGAAAAAATAAACTAAAAATATTTAAAAAGTAAATATTTAATAAATATTTGAGATGAATATTATTTAATAAATATTTTTAAATAATTATTAATTAAATTATTTCAAGAAAAACGGTTAACACCTCGTAAAAAAGAACCAAGGTTCTTTTTTACTTGAAGTTTTTCGAGAATTTGCTTTGCAAATTTAGTATAATTATTTTTAATATTTTAATATTAATAAACAAATATTTATGTTAATTATTTAATACATATATATTCTTGACAATTATTAATAAATATTCTTAAAATAATTATTTAATAAATATTTTAAAAATTATTTATTAAATATTTTAAAATAAATATTTTGAAATAATTATTTAATAAATATTTTGAAATAATTTAATTATTTAAAATTAAAAATTATAAAATATTTATTAAATATTTTATATTAAATATTTTAAAATAAATAATATTATAAAATATTTAATATTATTTATTTTAGAATTTACGTATCAACTTCCTTGCATCTTTGATGAATTGAAATAATTTAAAATATAATAAATATTTTATGTTAATCATTTTAAAATTATTAATTTTAAAAAATATCTTGAAATAATTTAAAATAAATACATTGAAATAATTATTTACTATTTAAAATAAACACCATTAAATAAATATTAATCATTTAAAATATTTAATAAATATTTTATATAATCTTAATAATTTATTATATTATCTCAAATAAATTATTATTTGTCCAAAATAAATTATTATTTGTTCGAAATAAATTATTATTTGTTCGAAATATATTATTATTATTTCATTTATAGTAAATTATTATTTCATTTATAATAAATTATTATTTCATTTACAGTAAATTATTATATTATTTATGGTAAATTATTATTTCATTTACAATAAATTATTATTTCATTTACAGTAAATTATTATTTTATTTATAGTAAATTATTATTTCATTTAATATAAATTATTATTTTATCTAATATAAATTATTATTTCATCTAGTGTAAATTATTATTCAATTTAATGTAAATTATTATTCCATTAAATGTAAATTATTATTCCATTTAATGTAAATTATTATTTCATCTAGTGTAAATTATTATTCCATTTAATGTAAATAATAATTTATCTAATATAAATTATTATTTTTTCATCTAGTGTAAATTATTATTTTATCTGATGTAAATTATTATTTCATATAGTGTAAATTATTATTCCATCTAGAGTAAATTATTATTTCATCTAGAATAAATTATTATTTCATCTATTGTAAATTATTATTTCATCTATTGTAAATTATTATTCCATCTAGGGTAAATTATTATTTCATCCAGTGTAAATTATTATTCCATTTAATATAAATTATTATTCCATTTAATGTAAATTATTACATCATTTATTGTAAATTATTATTCCATTTAATGTAAATTATTACATCATTTATTGTAAATTATTATTCCATTTAATGTAAATTATTACATCATTTATTGTAAATTATTATTCCATTTAATGTAAATTATTATTTCATATATTGTAAATTATTACACAATTTATTGTAAATTATTTCATCTAATGTAAATTATTATCTATAATTAATTATAGATGTCGCCAGATATTAAATTTCAATGCATCGAAGATCCAAGGAATTTATGTATTTTTTTAATAAAAAAGAAAGCTTAAGGTTGTTATAAAAATTATGCGTCGAATTTTTAATTAAAAATGTTCGATATAAAAAATATAATATATGAAATTATATTAATTTAATATGATTAAATGGATAATATAAATAGAAATATTTTAATACACTAATATTTATTAATAATAAAATTATATTTAATATAATTTTATTTAAAATACATATTTAAATATTATGAAATAAATATCATAAAATAAATTTTAATGTATTTGATTTAAATGTTTATATTAAATATATTAATATATTTAAAATTAATATATTAAAATAAATATATTATGATTATTATTTATTATTCATTTTAAAGAATTATTAAATAAATATTTTTAGAGATTATTAAATAAATATTTTTAAAGATTATTAAATAATATTTTAAAGATTATTTAATAAATATTTTGTGAATGTTTAAATAAATATTTAGGTGAATTATTAAATAAATAAATATTTAATAAATATTTAAAATTAATTAATATTTTTATTAAATATAAATTTATTAATTATTTAAAATATTTATTTAATATTAATAATGATGTATTACATTTGAATAAATATTTGAAATAAATATTTAGTAAATATTTGGAGTTAATAATAATTAATGCATTAAAATAAATATTTGTGATAAATAATTATATTTAATTAAATATTTTAAATAAATTCTTTAAATAAACTTAAAAATATTTATAGTTAACAACAATTAAATAAATATTTATTTTAAATATTTTAGATATTCAGAGTTAACAATATTTAAATAATATATTGAAAAAAATATTTAGTAAATATTTCTAGATTATTATTAATTAAATATTTCTAGATTATTATTAATTAAATATTTCTAGATTATTATTAATTAAATATTTCTAGATTATTATTAATAAAATATTTCTAGATTATTATTAATTAAATATTTCTAGATTATTATTAATAAAATATTTCTAGATTATTATTAAATAAATATTTCTAGATTATTATTAAATAAATATTTCTAGATTATTATTAAATAAATATTTCTAGATTATTATTAAATAAATATTTTGAAATATTCATTTAATTATTTTTTAATATTTAAATAATTTAAAATAAATATAATATAATATTTAATAAATATTATATATTAATTATTATTAAATAAATATCTTAAAATAAATATCTTAAATATTTATATTAACTATTTAAAAATTATTAATATTGCTTCATAAAATTGAGTGCTTAAAGGGATATCTATGGAGTCCAGACTGTCCAGACTCACATAATTTATAAAATATTTTATTTTTATATACATAATATTTTATATATAATATATTATATTATATAAATTAAATTATTATTTATTATAAATAAATTATAAATATAAAGTAAATTATTATTTTATGTAATGTAAAATTAATGTTTCATTTAAAATAAATTATTATTTCAGATAAAGTAAATTATAATATTAGATAAAGTATATCATTATTTCAGATAAAATAAATTATTTCATCATAGAATAAATTAATATGATTAAAATATATTATCATAATTAAATAGTGAAAATATTCAACACAAATAATGAATAAATATAATGAAATATATATCAGAGGACAAAATATTTATTTAAATATTTTAAAATAGAATGGAATAAATATTTGTTAAATATTTATAATTTATAGAGTAAATAAAATTTAAATAATTATCTAAATTATTTTTTAAATATTTATTAAATATTTTATAATTTTTTATGATGATTATTAAATAAATATTAAAAATATTACTAAATAAATATTTATGATAATTATTTAATACATATTTATGATAATCATTAAATTCATATTTAATTTTGAAAATAATTAATAAATATTTTTAAAATAATTATTTATTAATTATTTTGAAATAATTAAATAATTTAAAATTATAAAATATTTATTAAATATTATATATTAATCGTTTTAAATAAATATATAACATTAATAATATTAAAATATTTTGAAATAATTAATTATTATTAAATAATTTAAAATATAATAAATATTTTATGTTAATCATTTTTAAAATTAAAAATATATTGAAATAATTATTTATCATTTAAAATATTTATTAAATATTTTTATATTAATTGTCATTTTATTTAAAATAAATTATTTTTACTTTAAATAATAAATTATTTTATCTTAAATAACTTTTACTTTAAAAATTATTATTTTATCTTAAATAACTTTAAATAAATTATTATTTTATTTTAAATAAATTATTTTTTTATTTTAAATAAATTATTTTTACTTTAAATATATTATTATTATTTTAACTTAAATAACTTATTTTATTTTAAATAAATTATTATTTTATCTTAAATATTTTATT
>Ga0209963_1001760_pt1 | contig 11865 bp, 8 predicted proteins | sample ThiBio_1000_biof_2_FD_183957 | JGI IMG/M metagenome (GOLD analysis project Ga0209963, IMG submission 183957) | Wastewater bioreactor microbial communities from Cape Town, South Africa - Thiocy_cont_1000_biof (SPAdes) | ecosystem: Engineered > Bioreactor > Thiocyanate-remediating >...
CCCCCGCGCTCACCGGGACGATCCTGGAGGGCGTCACCCGGTCGTCGATTCTCACGATCGCCCCCGAGCTCGGTCTGACGCCGCAGGAGCACCGGATCACGCCGGAGTGGTTCTTCGACGGATTGGCCTCCGGTGAGATCACCGAGGCCTTCTCCTGCGGGACGGCGGCCGTGGTGACCCCGATCGGCGGCTTCAAGTCGGACGCGGGGGAGTGGCGGCTGCCCGCGAACGGTTCCCACAAGACGCTCGCCCTGCGGAACGCGATCCTCGACATCCAGTACGGCCGCGTCCCCGACGCCCACGGCTGGGTCACCCGGGTCGTCTAGCCACCCGTTCGCCGATACGGCGATCCTGGGCGACGCGATTCGCACGCTCGATGGTCGATCGCCCGGCGTTTCCGGGGCGGATCGCGATCGACAGCGCAAATCCTCTCAGCCACGCGGCTGCACGGTCGGGGCCGGGGTGATGCTGCCGTCGTCCGAGCAGGCACAAGCTCGCGTCCGTGCCACCGTTGCCGCCAGCGCGACGGACGCCGACTCCGGCGTCAGCGTCTACGACGGAGACGATCAGCGAAGTGCGGCCAGCGCAGCGTCGTAGTCGGGCTCCTGGCTGATGACCGGCACCTGCTCGGTGTGGACGATCGTGCCCGCGGCGTCGGCGACCACGACGGCGCGGGAGAGCAGCCCGCGCATCCGTCCGTCGAGCATCGTGACGCCGAAGTCCTCACCGAAGCCGGATCGGAAGGACGATCCGACCACGACGTTCTCGATGCCCTCGGCGCCGCAGAACCGGGCCTGCGCGAAGGGCAGGTCGGCCGAGACGCACAGCACCACGGTGTCGTCCAGCCCGGCGGCCAGTTCGTTGAACCGTCGGACGCTCATCGCGCAGGTGCGGGTGTCGAGACTCGGGAAGATATTCAGCACCAGCCGCTTGCCGGCCGCCACGTCCGGGCCGAACTCCTCGAGGTCGGCGCCGGTGAGGGTGAAGCCGGGAAGGGCCGAGCCGACCGGCGGCAGGTCGCCGACGGTGTGCACCGCGGTGCCTCGGTGATCAACGGTTGCCATGTCTGATTTCTACCCGCTGGAGCCCGAACCGCAAGCAATTTCGTCTCAGGGCGTGGAATCTGGGAGCAGCGCGTCCGGGGACAGGCAGACTCCTGCGATGTTCGTCCCCGGAGCGCAGAAGAGCTGATGACCACGATGTTGCCCGTCAAACCCGACGTCTTCCACGTCTACGACACCACTCTGCGCGATGGTGCGCAGCAGGAGGGCCTGCAACTCAACGTCAGTGACAAGCTGAAGATCGCGCGCTACCTCGACGAACTCGGCCTTGATTTCATCGAGGGTGGCTGGCCGGGCGCGAACCCGAACGACACCGCCTTCTTCGCCGCCGCTGCCGACGGGGCCCTGCAACTGCGCAACGCGAAGCTGGTCGCTTTCGGTGCGACCCGTCGGGCCGGCGGCACGGCGGCGGACGACCCGCAGGTGCAGGCCCTGCTGGACGCCCGCACCGAGGTGGTCTGCATCGTCGCCAAGAGCCACGACGAGCATGTCCGCCGGGCTCTGAAGACCACGCTGGAGGAGAACCTGGCGATGGTCACCGACACGGTGTCCCACCTGGTCGCCAACGGCCGCCGGGTCTTCGTCGACTGCGAGCATTTCTTCAACGGCTACCTCGACAACCCTGGCTACGCCCTCGACGTCGTCCGGGCCGCCGCGGACGCTGGCGCCGAGGTCGTCGTGCTGTGTGACACGAATGGCGGCATGCTGCCGTCGCAGATGGGCGACATCGTCTCGGCAGCGAGCGGGGTGGGCGTCGACCTCGGCATCCACTGCCACAACGACACCGGCTGCGCGGTCGCGAACACCCTCGCTGCCGTGGACGCCGGGGTCATGCACTTCCAGGGCACCCTGAACGGCCACGGCGAGCGGACCGGCAACGCCAACCTGCTCACCGTGCTGGCCAACCTGCAGTTGAAGTACGGCTGGTCGCTGGTACCGCCGTCCGCGCTCGCCGAGGCCACCCGGATCGCGCACGCCGTCGCCGGGGTGACCAACTTCCCGTTCGACAACCGCCAGCCCTACGTTGGCAGCTCGTCGTTCGCGCACAAGGCCGGGTTGCACGCGTCCGCGATCAAGGTGGACGCGAACCTGTATCAGCACATCGACCCGACCCTGGTCGGCAACGACATGCGCATGCTCGTCTCGGACATGGCCGGTCGGGCGAACGTCCAGATCAAGGGCTCTGAACTCGGCTATGACCTGTCCAACCGGGACCTGGCCGCTCGGATCACCGACAAGGTGAAGGCGCGGGAGATGGACGGCTACTCCTACGAGTCCGCCGACGCGAGTTTCGAGCTGCTGCTGCGGGACGAGCTGGGCCTGCTGGAGCACTTCTTCGACGTGCTCAGCTGGCGGGTGATCACCGGCCACGAGGTGAAGCCCGAGGGGGACTCCGAGGCTGTGGTCAAAGTCCGCGCCAACGGGGTGACCTACAGTCTGGCCGGCGAGGGCCACGGTCCGCTGAACGCCCTCGACGTCGCGCTGCGCTCGGCCCTCACCAACGCCTATCCGCAGGTCGACTTCTTCGAACTCACCGACTTCAAGGTCCGGATCCTCGACCAGGGACACGGCACCGACGCCATCGTGCGGACGCTGATCGACATGTCCGACGGCGAGCGCACCTGGACGACGGTCGGGGTCGGCACGAACGTCATCGAGGCGTCCTGGGAGGCCCTGCACGACGGGTACCTGTGGGGGCTGACCCATTCGAGCGTTTCGGAGTCGCAACCCGCGCCGGAGCCGGTCCAGGCCTGAGTCGCCGGCCTCCCGTTAGGCTGGCTGCGTGACGGGGCCAGATGTTGTCGGGATCGGTGATGCCGACCGCGAGCGCGTGCTCGGCTGGTTGCGGCAGGCCGCCGAAGAGGGCCGCCTGACCCCCGAGGAGCTGGACGACCGCGTCGCCCGCGCCCGGGTGGCGCGGACGGCCGGGGAGCTGGAGTTCGTCCTGGCGGGGCTGCGGCCGGGAACCGCGCTGCCGAGGCCGGCCGGCGTGCCGACGGCAGCCGAGGCCCTGGCCGCACTGGCCAGCGTCGGTCAGCGACCGGAGGCTCCGCTGACCCTGAACGCGGGCATGAGCGGCGAGAAGCGCACCGGCGCGTGGGTGGTGCCTCCGTTCCTGCGGGCGGACGCGGGGGTCGCCAACGTCAAGATCGACTGCCGTCAGGCCCGCGCCGGCGCGGAGGTGATCGACCTCGAGGTGAACGCGGTGGCGGCCTCGGTCGTGCTGGTGCTGCCGGACGGTTGGGCGGTGAACGTCGACCGGCTCGGCAAGGGCATGGGCTCCATCAAGGTCCGGGTGCCCGGCATTCCGGCACCGGGCTGCCCGCTGTTCATCGTCCACGGCTCGGTCGGCATGGGCACGTTCAAGGCGCGTCCAGAGAACTGGTTCGAGCGCTGGCTGCTGCAGCGGCAGCAGTGGCGCCAGGGCGGGCCCCCCGCGCTGCCGCCCGGACGGAACGCCTGAACCGTCGGGGACTGTCCCCGTTGGTTCACCCGGTCGCCTGAACCGTCGGGGACAGGTACTTCGGTTCACCCGGTCGCCTGAACCGCCGGGGTTGAACCGTTGGGGACTGTCCCCGTTGGTTCACCCGGCGCCTGAACCGTCGGGGACAGGTACTTCGGTTCAGCACGTCGGCTCTAGCCGGCGCTGATCCGCTCCAGGACGAGCGGACGGCGCTGCGGTGCAGCGTCCGCGATCGTCACAGCCCCCTGAAGAGCCTCCTTGGCGCGATCCATCCGCTCCGGGGTGTCGGTGTGCAGGGTGAACAGCGTCTGGCCCTTCCGGACGGCATCCCCGACCGCGGCGTGCCAGGTCACGCCGGCGGCGGCCTGGACGGGCTCGCCCTGCTTGGCGCGTCCCGCCCCCAGCCGCCAGGCGGCGAGGCCGACCCCCATGGCGTTCATGCCGGTCACGTAGCCGTCGGCCTCCGCAGTGACGACGTCGGTGTGCCGGGCGACCGGCAGGGGAGCCTCGGGGTCGCCGCCCTGGGCGCGGATCATGGCCTTCCAGGTGTCCATCGCCCTGCCGGACGCCAGCGCATCCGCCGGGTCGGCGTCGATGCCCGCGCAGGCCAGCATCTCCCGGGCCAGGGCAAGCGTGAGCTCGACCACGTCGGACGGGCCGCCGCCAGCCAGCACCTCGACCGACTCGGCCACCTCCAGCCCGTTGCCGGCGCTGCGGCCCAGCGGGGCGTCCATGTCGGTGATCAGCGCGACCGTGTTCACCCCGGCGTCCGTCCCGATGCCGACCATCGTCTCGGCGAGCGCCTTGGAGTCGGAATGCGTCTTCATGAACGCCCCGGCGCCGGTCTTCACGTCCAGGACGAGGGACGCGGTGCCCTCGGCGATCTTCTTGCTCATGATCGACGCGGAGATCATCGGGATCGACTCGACGGTGGCGGTGACGTCGCGCAGGGCGTACAGCTTCTTGTCGGCCGGCGCCAGGCCCGAGCCGGCCGCGCAGATGACCGCGCCGATCGACTCCAGCTGGGCCAGCATCTCGGCGTTCGACAGGGAAGCCCGCCAGCCGGGGATCGCCTCCAGCTTGTCGAGCGTGCCGCCGGTGTGGCCCAGGCCGCGTCCGCTCAGCTGCGGGACGGCCGCGCCGCAGGCGGCGACGAGCGGGGCCAGCGGCAGGGTGATCTTGTCGCCGACGCCACCGGTCGAGTGCTTGTCGACGGTGGGACGCGACAGCGAGGAGAAGTCCATCCGCTCACCCGTGGCGATCATGGCGTTCGTCCACCGGCTGAGTTCGGACCCGTCCAGCCCGCGGAAGAAGATCGCCATCGCCATCGCCGACATCTGCTCGTCCGCGACGACGCCGTCGGTGTAGGCGCGGATCAGCCAGTCGATGGCCTCGTCGGTCAGGCGACCCCCGTCCCGCTTGGTCCGGATCAGGTCAACGGCGTCGAACGTGCTCATGGGCGCACCTTAGGGTAGGGACATGGCTCGACGCATCTGGCTGCCCTATCCCGATCTCGCTGCTGCCGAGGCCGCGCTCGGCCCACTCCCGGACGGACTGGTCGCCGACTGCTTCCTCGCCGACGGGACGTGGCCGGCGTCCGTCGCGGAGGTGGAGTTCCTGGTCGCGCCGTACATGCATCCGGCGCCGGCCGTGATGGCTCGGGTCGACGAGATGACCAGCCTGCGGGCGGTCCAGCTGCTCAGTGCCGGCTACGACAACTTCCTGCCGTTCCTGCCGGATGGCGTCCAGCTGTGCAATGCCGCCGGTGTCCACGACGCCAGCACCGCGGAACTCGCCGTCGCCCTGGCGCTGGCGAACACCCGGCACCTGGACGCCTACGCGCGCAACATGGTCTCCGGCACCTGGGGCAACGACTTCGCCACCTCGCTCGCCGACCGGCACGTGCTGATCATCGGCTATGGACGGATCGGTGCGGCCATCGAGCGTCGCCTGGCCGGCTTCGAGGTGGCCTCGGTGACCCGGGTCGCCGGTCACGCCCGGACGGGCGAGACCCCGGTGCATGCCATCGCCGAGCTGCCGTCCCTGCTGCCGGCGGCTGAGGTGGTTTTCGTGATCACGCCGCTGACGGCCGCGACCGAGGGACTCATCGGGGAGGCCGAGCTCGCCGCGCTGCCGGACGGCGCCCTGCTGGTGAACGTGTCTCGCGGCAAGGTGGTCGACACCGACGCGCTGGTGGCCGCGACCGCGTCCGGTCGAATTCGGGCGTCCCTTGACGTGACCGATCCCGAGCCGCTGCCGTCCGACCATCCCCTATGGCGGACGCCGGGCGTGCTGATCAGCCCTCACGTCGGCGGCCAGAGCAGCGCCTTCTACCCGCGGATGCAGCGGCTGGTGCACGACCAGCTCGTCCGCTTCGCCGCCGGCGAGCCGCTGGCGAACGTGGTCGCCTGAGCCGTAACGGGAACCGTCCCCGTCACGGTCCCTCAGGGCGCCGCATGGAGTACCGCTCGCGAGCCTGACGCCACCGCTGCCGTAAACTCCCGGCCATGCGCATAGCCCGATTCGTGGCGGACGGCGACCCCACCTACGGCGTCGTCGAACTGGCCGAGGACCAAGGACCGAACCCGGAGACCATCGCCGCAGTGTCGGGCGATCCGCTGGCCGGGCCGGTGCACTACACCGGGCAGCGGCTGCCGCTCGCGGACGTGCGGCTGGTCGCGCCGGTGCTGCCGCGCAGCAAGGTGGTCGGCATCGGCCGCAACTATCTCGAACACGCGGCCGAGCGCGGCGTCGAGGCGCCCACCGAGCCGCTGGTGTTCCTCAAGCCCAACACGGCGGTGATCGGCCCCGGCGAGCCGATCGTCTACCCGGAAGAGACCGGCGATCTCCACTACGAGGGCGAGTTGGCCGTCGTGATCGGACGCATCTGCCGCCGGGTTCCCGCTGAGCGGGCCGCCGACGTGATCTTCGGCTACACCGTCGCCAACGACGTCACCGCGCGCGACCTGCAGGCCTCGGACGGGCAGTGGGCCCGGGCCAAGGGCTTCGACAGCTTCTGCCCGCTCGGCCCCTGGATCGTCACCCACCTCAGTCTCGAGGAGGCCGGGACGCTGGAGCTCACCACGACCCTCAACGGCGAGCCGCGGCAGTCGGGGAACACCGCGCAGCTGATCCACCCGATCGCGACGCTGATCAGCCACGTGTCGGCGTTCACGACCCTGCTGCCCGGTGACGTGATCCTCACCGGGACGCCGTCCGGCATCGGCCCGATGGAGGTGGGGGACAGCGTCTCGGTGACCATCGGCGGCGTCGGCACGCTCACCAATCCGGTGGTCGCGGAGGACGCCGAGTGAGCTGGACGGATCGGTTCGTCCAGCACGAGCCGCGGGCCGGCGTCGAATATCCCGGCGTGCTCGTTGTCGACGATCCGAGGCGGACGCCGCTGCGGGCGATGGCACTCGGTATCGGCGGCAGCATGCTCGCCCTGATCGGATTCCTCTGGCTGGCGTCGATCGTGACCACCGGCCTGGCCTGGGCCTTCTGGACCGCGTCCGGGTCTCCGGGGGGCTTCGTCGACTTCTACAGGAGCAGCGTCGTCGCGTTCGCGTCCCCGCTGGGCATGGTCGCCGCGCATCTGGGCGTTGCGGCCGCCATTCCGCTCACGTTCGCGCTCGTGCTGTTCGTCCACCGCTTCCGTCCGAGCTGGCTGCACTCCGTCCAGCCCGGCTTCCGCTGGCGGTACGCCGTGGTCGCCGCTGTGGTCGCCCTGGTGGTTCTCGGCGGAGTCTGGGCGCTGTCGCGGGCCGGCCAGTCGTGGACATGGGCGCCGGAGCCGCAGTTCTGGGGCTTCTGGGCCGCGATCCTGCTGACCGCTCCGCTGCAGGCCGCCGGTGAGGAGTACCTGTTCCGCGGCTACCTGATGCAGGCGCTGTACTCGGCCGCGCCCAACCTCAACCGGCCCGTGGTCACCTCCGACGAGCAGGGGACGGGCCCCGCACGGTTCACCTGGCGCCTGGCGAAGGGCTACCAGCGCTGGTTCGGGGTGATCGGCTCGGCGCTGCTGTTCGCCCTCCTGCACGGGGGCCAGAACCTGCCGCTGTTCCTGCACCGGTTCGCCTTCGGCCTGATCGCCGGCTGGCTGGTGCTCAAGACCGGTGGACTGGAGGCCGGGATCGCTGCACACGTGGTCAACAACGTGGTGGCCTTCGGCTACGCCAACTCCTCCGGGACCATGGTGGCGGCCAGGACCGTCTCGACGGCAACCTGGGCCGAGCTGGTGTGGAACCTGGTTGGCTTCGCCGTGTTCGCGGCCGTCGCCGTCTGGATCGCCCGGCGGATGAACCTGGCCACGCGGACGCCGACCTCCGGTTTGGCTGGCGGATCACGCCTCTAGTAAGGTTTTCCCTTGCCGGCCCCACCGGGTCGGCAAGTCTGTGAGTGGACACCTCGACCGTGACCCGGCCGAACCGCGTCACCCATGGACGATGGGGTATGGGGTAATTGGCAGCCCGCCGGATTCTGGTTCCGTCAGTCTAGGTTCGAGTCCTAGTACCCCAGCGCAGCGAACTCGCCGCAGCTGGAAGGCTTCAGGTACAGTTCGTTCTCGTGCGATTCGCACGAAGCTAGGGCCCCGTTGTGTAGCGGCCTAGCACGCCGCCCTCTCAAGGCGGTAGCGCGGGTTCGAATCCCGTCGGGGCTACCAGTGAGACCCCTTGTCAGCTCAGTTCTGGCGAGGGGTCATCGCTTTGTTGGCGGACGTGAGGTGCCGGGAGGCGGTGCCGGAGCCGCTGGCGGGCGGCCCGGGCAGAGCCGTGCCGAAGCAGCCCTGACGACGCCGCACGACCGGCGGGCACGGGATTCCCGACTGGGCACGCTGGTAGCCGTCGCGTCGCGGCCGGAGGCACGAAGCGACGGTGCGGGCCCTCAGTACGCGCCGAGGATGTCCACCAGGAAGATGAGGGTGGCGTCCGCGGGGATCATGTCCCGGCCGGCGCCCCCGTAGGCCATCGCCGGCGGGACGACCATCAGCACCCGGCTCCCGACCTTCTTGCCGGCGAGCGACCTGCTCCAGCCGGAGATGACCTCGTCGAGCCGGGCCACCTCGGGAAGCTGGTCACCCCAGACTGACTCGAAGACGGTGCCGTCCCACAGCCAGCCGTAGTACTTCGCAGCGATCGTCTGTCCTTCGCCCACTGCGGGACCGGAGCCCTCGATCAGCACGCCGCTGGTCAGCGTGCTGGACGGCTTGCCCTTGGGTGCGGTCAGCTTGGGCGTCCCGTCCGCCCCGATCGTGACGATCGGCAGGTCGCTGCCGGGATGCCTTGCCTTTCCCTGCGCCACGGTCGGCAGGTCGGTGACCGAACGGACCGAGACCGCGATCACCTTCGATGTGGTGGCCAGGGAGCCGTCGGTGCCCGGCGTGGAGCCGCTGCTCGGTGTGGCGTTGCTGGGAGCCGGCACGACGTAGAGGAACCTGGCGCCGACCTTGGAACTGGTCAGCGCGGTGAGCATCGTCGAGTTGGCCGTGCTCTGCGCCAGGATGAGCTGGTTGGGAGTGCCGGTCGTGAAGGTGGACGCCTCCACGGCGCCGGTCTCGCCGTCGACCACCAGGGAGTCGAAGGCCACCAGCTGTCCCATGCTGATGCTGGCGCCGGTACCCGGTTCGATGACCCCGAGCGTCGGTTGGCTGACCCGCAGTGGGGTCGTCATCACCAGTTTCGGGTCCTGCGGGCCGCCCTCCCACTTGATCTTCGATACCGCCAGCTCGTCGGCGTCCGCGCTCGGGGACGGAGTGGGGGCGCCCTGGGTGGTGCAGCCGACCAGTGCGGTCAGCGCGGCGACCAGGACGATCGCGGCTTTGGTTCGCCTCATCAGATTCCAATCACTGTGCAATGCCCCGTGCGCGGCTTTGGGGCGCCCGGAATCCGGACGCCCCAGAACCACTCTGGCGGGAGTTCGTTACTTCTTCACCGGCTTGGTCGCCTTCGAAGTCTTGGCCACGGTGGAGTAGCCGGCCTTGCTGCCGGTCACGGTCACCTTGACGGCCTTGCCCTTCTGCGCCTTGGCGAGCTTGAGCGTCGCCTTCGTCGCGCCGTTGATCGCCTTGCCACCGGCATACCACTGGTAGCGGAACGACGTCCCCGAGGTCCACGATCCCTTGGCCACCTTGAGGGTCTTGCCGACCTTCGCCGTGCCGGTCACCTTCACCGTCCCGGCCTTGAGCGGCTTCACCAGCGACGCGTGGGCCGAGGTCAGCCCGACGACCGACTCGCGCACCTGGGTGAGTGTCGCCGACTGGTCGCTGAGCACCGCCTGGGCCTTTCCCAGCGCTGCGGCCATGGCGGCCCAGCTGGCTGCCGAGTACGACTTCGACGGCAGCTTGGAGTAGGTCGTGTACAGGCTGGACAGCTCGGCGATCGACCTGATGATGGCCGACTGGTCAACCTGCGGCGGAACCGGCTGGAGCCCGGCCAGCGCCGCCTTCAGCGCCGAGTTGGCCGCCGACACCTGGCTCGGTGTCGTGGCCGCGGAGGCGGACGCCAGGGCGGTCTGCAGCCGGCTCCACGACTCGGCGGTGTAGTTCGCCTCGACGTGCCCGTGAGCCGCGGTGACCAGGCTGTTCAGCTCGGCCCGGGCAGCCGCCTCGGCAGCCACCGCCGCCGGATCGACCGGCTTGAGGTCGGCGAGGGCATTGGTGACGGCCAGCGCGAGCTGGTTGATGTCGTCGACCGACAGGTCCGTGTTCGGCGAGGACTTGGCGACGACCGCGGCGTTCAGGGCGGCGGTGACCGCAGCCCAGGACGCGGAGGTGAACGACGCCTGCAACGGCGCCAGCTGCGCAACCGCGGCGATCGGCGCCGACAGCACGCTCACGTCGCCCAGCGGGGTCAGCTTGGCGTAGGCGGAGTACAACGCGGCGAAGGCCGCGTCCAGCTCCTCCTGGGTCGCGTCCGCCTTGGCCAGGACGGCCTTGGCGTCGGCGATCGCCGTCTTCACCGCGGCCACCGACGAGGCGGTGTAGACCGTGGTGTCGGTGTCCCCGAGCAGCGTCTCGACCGCCCGGACGGCGTTCGTGAGATCGGCGCTGTCGATGGACGGCACGGCCGCCTCGCCGACGACCACGCTGGCCGAACGGACGCCGACCACGGTGCTGCCGCTCTTGGCGACGACGGTGTAGCGGACCAGTCCCGGCTTGCTGGCGGTGAGCAGGCCGGTCGCCGAGATGGCGGCGTCCGCGCTGTTCTCCTCGCCGAGGGCCAGGCGGTAGGCGAGGCTGTCAGCAGCCTCGGCCGGCAGCACCGTCGCGGCGAGCTGGAAGCCCTCTTCGGCCTGCGCCACCGAGATGGCCTGGTCAGGCGTCTGCAGGATGGTGCCGTGCAGCGTGACGGAGCCGTCCACCAGGGTGCCCGTCCGGACGACGACCGGGAAGCTCGTCGACTTGGTGGTGCCGTCCGCGGTCACCGAAGCGGTGATCGTGGCCAGTCCCTGACCGACCGGACGGACCGCGCCGCCGGCGTCCACCGCCGCCACCTCCGGATCGGAGGAGGTGTAGCTGACCGCGACCTTGGCCAGGTCGTAGAACGACTGGTCGGTGCGGGTGGCGGACAGGTTGGCGTGGATGACGTTCTTCGGCGCCTCGGTGTTGAGGACGACGCCGTCCGGAACCGCAGCCACCACGTCGATGCCCTTGGCCAGATAGCCGGAGAGCTTGAACGTCGTCGTCAGCGCGGTGGACGTGTCGGAGCTGGGCCCGACGTAGAGCTTCCACGTGCCCAGGTCGAAGGTCTTGCGATCGGCGTCGGAGTTCCAGAACCACAGATCCGAAGCCTTCACCGTGATGGTGACGTCCTTCGACGCGCCGGCCTTGACCGCGACCTTCTCGAAGCCCTTCAGCTGGATGTTGGGACGCAGCGGATCGCTCGCCTTGGGGCTGGACGCGTACAGCTGGACGACTTCCTGCCCGTCGCGTGCCGAGGTGTTCTTCACCGTCACGGTCGCCTTGAGCTCGCCGTTGACGTCGACGTTCGCCGAGTTCAGCCGCAGGTTCGAGTACTCGAACTTCGAGTAGGTCAGGCCATAGCCGAACGGGTAGGTGACGTCCTTGGTGAAGTACTGGTAGGTGCGGCCGGCATGGGAGCCATCCGGCGTCATCTGGTAGTCCTTCGTGTCCGGCAACTGGGTGATGTCGGAGTAGTTGCTGTACGGCAGGCGGCCGGACGGGTTGACCTCGCCGAACAGGGTGGCGGCGACGTTGCGTGCCTGGGCCTGGCCGTTGTAGCTGGTCCACACCAGACCGGCGACCTTGTCCTTGAACGGCTCGACGTTCATCGTCGCGACCGTCTGCATCCAGGCGACGGTCTTCGGGTTGAGCCCCGAGCC
>Ga0209963_1001764_pt1 | contig 11862 bp, 15 predicted proteins | sample ThiBio_1000_biof_2_FD_183957 | JGI IMG/M metagenome (GOLD analysis project Ga0209963, IMG submission 183957) | Wastewater bioreactor microbial communities from Cape Town, South Africa - Thiocy_cont_1000_biof (SPAdes) | ecosystem: Engineered > Bioreactor > Thiocyanate-remediating >...
CTTGCTGAAAAACAAGGAGCTGATGGCGAAGACGCATCCGATAGCTCAGGACTTCTCAAAACACCTCGAGGTACACGTGATTATCATCCAGATCAGATGAAAATCCGTGAAGAAGTTTTTAAAACAATTACTGATGTTTTTAAACAACACGGCGCCCAAACAATCGATACACCAGTCATTGAGCTTACTGTAAAAAAAATCGATTTATCATAATTTCAATTTAGAAAATTCTGTTGTTTTTTAGACACTTCTTACAGAAAAGTACGGTGAAGATTCGAAGTTAATCTACGAATTAAAAGATCAAGGTGGTGCCGAACCATTGGCATTACGTTATGATTTAACGGTTCCATTTGCACGTTACGTAGCGCAAAATCGTATTTCAACTATGAAACGTTATCACATCGGTAAAGTTTATCGTCGTGACAATCCAAAAATGACTCGTGGTCGTTATCGAGAATTTTATCAATGTGATTTCGATATAGCCGGTGAATTCGATGCTATGGTCCCTGATGCTGAATGCATTAAGATTATTGTAGAAATTCTTGATCAATTAGACTTAGGACAATATAAAATCTCTGTAAGACACTTTCAATATTTCGATCTGTTTAATTCATAAAAATGAATTCTTCATCTAGGTCAATCACCGGAAATTACTCGATGCCATCTTTGCAGTATGCGGTGTATCTGATGCAAATTTTCGACCAATAAGTTCAGCTGTTGATAAACTCGACAAAGTAGAAATTGAATAACATTTAAGAGATTTTTGTTCGTCTTTTTTTATATAGACTCCTTGGCCTGTTGTCCGAAATGAGATGATTCATGAAAAAGGCTTAGCACCAGAAATAGCCGATAAAATCTGGTCTTATGTTCAAATGCATGGTACATTGTTGCAATTGAAATCTATATTATTATTGTTGTTGTTGTTTTCTTATTTATTTACATAGGAAATGCTGATCTGATCAAAGAACTACGCAAAGATGCTCAATTACTTGCTCAAAAATCTGCTGATGCAGCTTTACAAGATCTCGAAACACTCTTTCGTTATTTAACTCTATTCGGAGTGATGGATCGAGTAAATCTATTAGTTTCTCTAATCAGCAAAAAAAACAATGTTTTGCTTATTTTTACAGATTGTATTCGATTTGAAATTAGCTCGTGGTTTAGACTACTACACCGGCGTTATTTTCGAAGCTGTTTTGACCAAATATCAATATGATCCTCAACTGGGCGATGATCAAGTCGCTGTCGGTAGTGTCGCCGGTGGTGGTCGATACGATGAACTTGTTCAAAAGCTCGATCCTCGACACCGACGTGTGCCTTGCATCGGTGGCAGCGTTGGTGTTGAGAGAATATTCGCAATCAAAGAACATCAAATGTCTGAATCAAATATTCAAACGAAAACAATTTATACCGAAGTTTATGTTGCATCAGCACAAAAGAATTTAATCGAAGAACGAATGAAACTTTGTGCTTATTTATGGGAGAATGGTTTTAAGGTTTGTTTGTCTTCTATTTTCAAAAAAAAAACTATAAAATTGAACTATATGTATGATCTAGGCTGAAATGGCATTAAAACGTAATCCAAAAATGCTCGATCAATTACAATACTGTGAAAAAAATCAAGTTGAATTATGCGTTATTATCGGCGATTCGGAATTAAAAGCTGGAATAGTCAAAATACGTCATGTAACAACTCGAGAAGAAGTATGATTTACGACATAATAAGAATTCTTATCGATTGTATTGTTCTTTGAAATTTAGATCGATGTACCACGTGATCAATTGGCTGAGCAACTCCGTATTCATCTTGAAAAAGCTCGACAACGATAAGAGAGTTCTGAAATTAGCTCTCGAATATTACTTTTTCTCTTCTTTCTTTCATGTTTTGCTTGTTGTTTTAGTCATGAATTCAAAAACGAAAAAAAAAAGAAACCGTTTTGTTTTTGTTTTTCCGTTTACCATTTTTTTTCTATTTTTGAACTTGACTGACAAGAAAAAAAATCAGCAAAAGTAACATCATACAAAATTTCCTACAATCGAAAATAGTTTCTTCTTATTACTCTATTCTACAGCTTCCGACCTCTACTGAATATGCATACATGTACAGTCAAAATGACTTGATTTACGATTGAATTAAATAGCCCAACACTTTAAACATCGAACTTGACGAATTCTTTCTACTTCCGAATTATACTGTTATATGATCAATGATTGTGGAAGGTATTTCATCATAAAAAAAGAGGAACTTTAAGTGATTCATCACGATATAATAGTTTTTTTAAATAAATGACTCATTGATCAGAAGGGAAAAAAATAGTTACGCGTTATATTTATTCATACGAGAAACATTTTCCTTTTTAACCCGTGATGAATCATAAGATATATTTGATCAAACTCAGCCCCTCATCATTTGCAAACGGTACATTTCAATAGAAAAATCGAAACATGTCAAAGCGTTTATCGAGTCAACCATGTTTGATAAAAACGCCCGTGTGTGACACTGGACCATCCCAAATATTACCTTTTCTCTATGTTGGTTGTCAGGAGGATGCGAATTCAACTAAAACTATGCAGGTAAATTTTATTCTATTTGCCCTATTTTGTTTACGAATATGCCGCATTTTAGGATATTCATATAACTCATGTTATCAATGTTAGTTCAATCGGCGAAAGAGCTGCGTTTTTAAATGATGAAAATGATATTGACCATTTCTTTCGTATACCAATCAATGATTGTCATGATGCAAAATTATTACCATATTTCGATCAAGCTTATAATTTCATAGGTAATTAATAAATTTCAATTTTCAGCTAAAGAAATGTACATACGAAATTGTTTATTTTTAGAAAAGGCACGAATGAATCATGGACGAGTTTTTATTCATTGTTTAGGTTCGTTATATTATTTGTTTACTTAATCTATATCATAACTATTGATATTTTATTTTTCTAGCCGGTATAAGTCGTTCACCAGCCGTAGCTATTGCTTATGTTATGCGATATTTAAATCTCTCGTTCGACGATGCATACAAACATGTCAAACAACGTCGACCTAAAATATCTCCGAATATGAATTTCGTTGGTCAACTCGCTGAATACGAACGTATGCAATCGTCATCATCGACCGTACCAGTCTGTTGTTCAATGATGAAATGTATTTCTTCTGAAACTGCTCAAAACGAACGTTGTCGTCTCGTACAAATCGAAGGTCGTAGCAATAATGATCAAAATTGTGAATCAAAAGTCAAATCTCTCATCAACCGTCCGACTACTACATTCCAAAATTCAACTCGACCGAAATTGACACGTCCTAGTAATATCTCATTGGATCAACCAAGACTGAAATTAATTAATAGTAGTTTTAATCATTTAAATGATTTGAAATCAACTGAGATTTCAACAAAATCTGTAGATAAACCATCGTCGCTGATAAATACATATGTTCCACAATCAAATACATCAAAATCATTGGAACAATGGGCGTCTCCGCAAACATGCGAGTCAAATGTTAGTAAACCTAAATCAAATGTGCTGAGTGCAAGTCTTGAATTGATCGTTTCATGAGAAAAAAAAACAACATTTTTATCTTGCTTAATTACAAATTTGTAGATTTTTATTTTCTATTCTGGTGACAATTAGTTGCAAATAGTATAACGAAAACATTTTTTTCAATTCATATTTTAAGGTGATTTAACAGTCATATCTATGTGTTGCTTATTTTGTTTGTTTGTTTTTTGTTATTTTAATTTGAATACATGTAAACGACATTCCATGCTAAATATATAATATTATAAATAAAAGCTTCTTTTTTAGTTTTCAATAAACGAATTCAAACTGATTTTTTATTCAAATTACTCTTCATTTTGCATTGAAAATAGTTATTCAACGAATAATTAATGAGAAAACAAACCTTGTATTTTTAATAGGATATAGTCTATCGTTATGAATAAGATCTCGAGAGAATTTAGATATAAATGATAAATGAGTAAGTTACAATAATACTTCTACTAATTTAATAATTCTATAGCATGTTTTCGATAGAAAAAGATACTATACGTTTTCTTTTTCTATTTCTATTTCTATTTATTCCGGCACGTTCTTCATTTATATTCGGAACAAACATGTAAATCAACTCTTTCCTTTCAATTAGTTTTTCGTCAATAAATAAATTTATTTTCTCTATCTAAACAAGTTTTAATGCTGATTGGCATGCATGAATATATTGTTGTACATAGTCGTCAATTGATTTTCGTTTATATTGCATAATATATCTTGGATGTGAAACTTGAATGATTCGTTGAAAGAATTGATATTGTTGATTTAATTTCGTTAGAATCGAATAATTTGTTCCTTCGCCAAGACAAAGAGCTACTTTACGTGAACATCCGAGATCGATCTGTTTTTCGATATTATCCGGTATGAAATGTTCTAATAAATTTGTCAAAAGTTTTTTGTCATCATAATAATTCATATTTCGTCCACGACGTTCGAGACCAAGTGGACAAACAGCACCAATAAAAAATCGTTCATAGAATTCTTTCATCGAATATTTGGAAAAGAAATAATCATAGATAAATTGTGATGATAATTCGGGTTTCAAAGCAAAATCTGATTCAATTTGACAAACAGTTTTTAATCGTATAGGATCAGTTAATGGAACGCCTATAAGATAGAAAACCATATAACTCAATTTTGTTTTTGTTTTTTCTCCTATAATGAATTTATTAAATATTAATCAGGTCATTTCAGGTTTCCTTCATTGACATGGATTTACACTCGATTTAAGATAAAGAGAACATCACAGATGCATTTTCAAAGTACCTGTTATTCCACTACCAAATCGTCCAGGATTAATTCCCAGGACAAGTATTCGTTGATTTGTATCCGAATAATATTTTGAATAGAATTGTTCTACACAAGACCATGTTTGAGGATTCTTATATGGATATAACCATTGAATAGTCTTATCCGGTAAATCAATATCACAAGGCGGTTCTAATTGTTGTAAATAGGATAAAATTTGTTGATTCATTGTTGATTTTGTTGATTGAAAATATCTCGATTGTCTTTCCATATAAAATGATATCTAAAAAACAAAACGAGAGAAAACTTTCCGATTAGATGTCGCAACTAGATGAAAATTTTCTTTGAAATCATCGATCAATGATTTTCTAATTCAATCGTCAATAATTATTTTACTCAAGAGAAAATAATCTCGTCAACTAAATGGGATTCTTCATTGCAAATACATCAAAATCATTCGATTGGTGAACGATTCAAACAAAGAACTACCGAAGTAGAAGAAATAGATTTATTTTCTGCTTCTTTCATCTCGTCTAGTTTTTTTTCTTTCTTCTTCAACAAAAATAATACTTACAGATGAGTCATTGATCACTGTCAAAAAAAAAGAAAGCATCTTCTCTTTACTGAGACAATTTAATTATACAATTGTTTGATTTTATAATCGAAATATATCTATCAAATGGCATTAATACCAATTGTTAAAGTTGTTGATCTGTATGCAACATAAAAAAGATTGAAACTTTGAATATCTATATACAAAGATGAATTCGATTATCTATTTAGATATCGTCATGATTTATTAGATAATGCGTTTGGTATTGAATGGATGGATGATAATGATGAAAATCAAGAGATCAATGGAAAACATTCTATTATTTCAGTTCGATCTGTTTTTAATAATCATAATGTACGACTTCCTGCACAAATTTGGCGAGCACTTTCAAAAGTAAATTTATTCGAAAGAAAACAACTTGTCAATGTTTTTTTTCCATATAGGTTGTACCCGGTGACGTTGTTATGGAATTAAATGGTGTTAGCACAGCAGGACAAACAGTTACTGAATGTAAATAATCTCGTGTCTATTGAATGAATTATTTTTCATATGTTTTGCGTCATAGTTGAAAAAAATTTAAAATTATCCGGCAATCGAATACGTCTACGATTAAAATCAGGTACCAAAACAAAGTTTTTTCCTTTGATTTAATAAAAAGGTTTTTTCTTGTTTCTCTTCTCTATGTTTTCATAGTTACTCCAGGTAGGTGTAACATAAGTATATATATATATACGGTGCATGTAAAAAAAATGTCTGCACACGAGAGAAGATGATAATGTATGTTTTAGGTGGAATGTTAAGAATGTTGATATGTTTGTTTCGCTTACATAAACAATTCGAAAACCTAAAGATTAAAATCAGTTTTCGATCTTACATAAGATTGTTTCATTGTTGTTGTCGTTGTCGATTATAAAAAGAAAATACTGAATTTTATCATCAAACATCCTTGTTTATTCAACTATATTGAGTCTGTGATCATGATGAATTCAAACGACTTTCCTCTCGTTTTTTTTTCCTCTATCTGTCTCGCGCTCTATCTCGTTTTTTTTCTCTCGTCGTCTGGGTCTCCTTTCTGTTCTATTTATAACAAGCATAGTTGCATACTTGTGGGATTCTTATGTCCGTACGTCAATCATTATGATTTAATTGGCTAAAGGTTTCGAAGTATTAGGAGAGAAAAAGCAAACGAGCGAAAGAAAGAATGTTGAAGAGATTTACTTGTAAGGTATTATTAACTCGTGTTAGAAGTTTCTCTCGGATTGATATGTTATAAATAGATACAATCTCGTTGATTTTATTAGGATAAATCAAAACACCTGTTAACGATGCATGTAAATCAATGAGAAGTAAATAATTCAATCAACACGAAATATAAACGACTAGATAGTTAATTTAGTTTTTGAATATTTTCCAAGGAAATACTATCGATATGAAATGTGTTAATTAAATTAGACAAGAAAAACTAAGAAACAATTCGATGTTGTTCGCCTTTTTTCCTCGACAATTGCTTTTTTTCTTCTTTCATTTCTACGTACTTTCTCTCTCTCTCTCTCTCTTTCGCTACATGTCTATCTCTCTCGTAACTGTAATTATTGATAGTGACAGGTGACTCGAGTTGATTAAACGTTGCAAGCGCTTACGAACTTATCAATTTTTTTTCTTCTTTCCAAAGATAACTTGTTCGGCTCCTTTAGTTTGACAGTCGACTAGATAAATACGAAGAAAATCTATTTGCTTTTTTTCCCCCTCACGTTCTTCACTGTATGTATGTGTGTTTTTTTGCCAAGATACCCATTGGCATGATATAAATTGCATTGCTCATCATTCTCCTGGACTGATTTTTATCTCGCATCTATTCGTTATGACACTCAATAATATTTAGTTTGCATTCGAAAATATATCTTTCATTGCCAATCAGAATTGACAAGTAGTTCTTCGTTGTGTTATTTTTCTGTCTTTCGACATTCTCGTACGATTTTCGAAGATAAACAGACACATACATTCATATGACTACTTTTTTTTATTGCTTAATCTGTTAATTTAATCTAAAATATACTTTGTTCTTCTGTATTATTAATTGACGAGTGCTAAGAAACAATCTTTAACTTGTTATTATCGATTGAAAGTTTATTTTAAATGAGAATATATATATAGAAATAAAGAACAAGTGAAAGTGTTAGATCTACTTTATATTATTTTTCTTCTAATTAAATTATCACGGTTTCTTTTCTTCTTTTTTAACATTGATTTATTCTTTGCTATTAATTAGACTACAGTGGTTACACATCAACTTGTCTTCCTATACAATCTTCGAATTCACCATCATTAAATCGAGGCACCGACGAAGAAAATCTCTCCGATACAGAATACTATCAACAACAACAACAACATTCAAGTCAATTAATCAACGGTCATAAACATCATTCAATGACAAATGGTTATGTTCATTACCAAAAATCGGAACGAAGTCGTTCATGTGAAAATAGTTTAGATTCATGCGGAAGAAAATCCGTCGATGAATTAACAATATCATCATCGTCATTAATCGATTTACCCATATCATCATCAATAACAACAGCTAGTCATGCTGATTATGATAATCTTGAACTTGTCAATGGCAATCATCTTGATCTCAATGGACAAACGACGATTTCGTCGACAATAACTAAATCTCCGATTTCATCTGAATTAGATCAAAAGATTAAGGAAGCTATTGATGCACGACTCAAAGATATCGATGACGAATTTGAATTCAATTGTAAGATATAATAAGAGCAGAAGAAGAAGAAGAAAAAGAAAAAAAACAATTCACGATGCACTTTTGTTTTCTCTTCATAATTGAATTCGATTATGAATGTCGATTCTTTATTTTGTATATAAATAGTTCATAAATCTAATTCTATTTTCTAGTTCCAGTGACATCGGAAACAGTCAATAAATCGGTTGATCTTCCATCTGTACGACGATTAGCTAAACGTCTTTATACATTAGATGGATTTAAATCAACAGATGTTGCTCGACACTTATGTAAAAGGTAGGAAAATATTAGTAAAAAAAGAAAAAGAAATACCTGCTTCCAGGCTATATATTTCAATCATCTAACATTACCTTAACGATCCTTTCCTTTGGAATAGACATGACACGCGATTTAACAGTTGCACGATATATTCTTTCTTAGTTTCCTATGTCATCATCATCATTTTCTTCTTCTTCTTCTTCTTTTTTACTTCTATTTAATGTCCTTTTTTGTTCGTCTTCTTTTGCTTGGATTCTTAATTTGATTAGAATAACACGCTTGCGTGCATATAAATGAGAAAGGAATAGTTAGGAAGAAAAAGGGAAAATCGTTAGAGTTTCGATTGCGTCATCGTCCTCAAGACTATATCATCATTTCTTATCTTTCTCTAGTTCGTTTTTTTTTCAAGCTAAAAATCTGTTACTATCAACTACTAATTCTTTTTCTCTTCCTCACTCTCTCTTTCTCTATCTTGTGGTTGAGTCTTCCGGTTTGTCTGCTTCTTTTTCTAATTTTTCTCGTTTTCCTTCTTCTTCTCTTCGCTTCTCTCTCTCTCTCTGTCTCTTGTCTTCACTGCAAGCGAACATACCATCACGTGTGTATAAAATAGTTCGGCAACAAGCGAAGCGAGTAAATAAGCAATGGAAGTTTTTTTTCCATTGCGTCTGAATTGAACATGAACGAGTAAAATAGTTAGAATTATTGAGTCGATTTTTCGCTCCGTTCTGTTCCACTACTACCGCCTACCGCCTTATACGTTATGTGCGTCGATTAGCAGAGCACATTGAAACATTGAGAACGTGTTATTGGCAAAAAACGTTCACCAACACACACACATACAGAGTCTTTCTCTCTCTGTCTCTGTGCCTCTCTCCTGTGAACGAGGTTAGTCATTATCGGCAACATTACTGTTCGTACGAGCAGTTTAATCAAGAAACACGCAGCAACATGCGTGCTTGCTCGGAATATGTGCTTGTTCGAATGCTGTACCTGTATGAATGAACGAAAGTACGTGAATTTTACTTTCCCCTATTTCTTTTGTTAATCGTTAATAGAAGATTCGTTTGATTAATATTTCTTTTTGTTTTCTTATTCATCTTGTCAAAATCAATTACCCATTTATTTAATAGTCGATTCCCTATTCATCGATTTGTTTTGATTTCTAATAAAAAATAAAACCGCAAATAAAATGAAAATTTTGCGTCTTGAGCTCGTTCGTTTTTCAAACAGGATGTTCTAGATTACAGACATTGAAGTTTTGTTTTCTGTTCATAATAATTATCATTGTTATTGTTGTTGTTGTTATTGTTATTGAGGGAAAAGGAAAAAACGAGTGGGAAAGAGAGAAAAGAAAGAAGATTTTCTATGTCGTTTTATCAATGTTACTGTCGAAGAAGTTGAAAAAAAAACTAATAGGATTGTTATTCGAGAAGGACAAGAACTTTTTGAATTTCCGTTGATGTTCACATTCTCATTAGAAGTTGTGATCATAAGAAAAGAAAATCTCAGCAAGCAAAAACAGAAGAAAACAATAACAACAACAACAAGGATAATTCGAACGACACGTTCAGCTTATACACATAAATAATGCTCGAGTACATGATTAATTTTGAAGAACATCAAAACTTGTGTCTATTCGCTTGAATGATACAATTTTTTGTTCATCATCTATCTCAACAGTCGTTGTTTATGCCGACGGATAAAACTGTTCGGTGAGCCGAAAAAATTAGATTATTCCTCTTTTTTTTTTGAATAATATATACTTTCTCTTCGTCTTCTTCTTCTTCTTCTTGCTGTACTTATTTATCCTTAAGCAATACAAAATAAGATGAAAGCAAGATTTAGATATCTATATTTATTCTATGAAACGAAAGACAAACTAAACATGCCCTTTTCCTGTTTGTCATTGTGGAAATCTTATTGTTGCTTTTTAAATTTCTATTATACATGTTTTTCAAGGAATGATTTCAATCAATTAGTGGCAGAAGAATATGTTAAATTATTCGATTTTCAAGGTGATACGCTCGATCGTGCATTAAGAAAATTTGTCAAACAGTTTACAATTATCGGTGAGGCACAAGATCGCGAGCGTGTTCTACATTTTTTTGCTGCAAGATATCTCGATTGCAATCCAACGACATTTACTTCCGTTGGTAAGCGTCTTGTTATCTTTGTTTTTTTTTGTCCCCATGCTTAATTCAATGGAGATAAAACTAATTTAATTTTTCTAGACGCTTGTCATATGCTAACTTGTGCAATTATGCTACTTAATACAGATCTTCATGATCCGGTAATTGATTTGTTTTTTTTTCTCTTCGGAATTTATTTATTTTTTTGTGCAAATAGAAAATCTTAACTAAAATGACATTTCAACAATTCAGTGATAATCTTCATGAATTGAATGATGGCGTTGATTTTTCGAAGGATTTACTTAAATCATTATACAATGCAATTAAAAATGAACAACTTATGGATGAAACGTAAGTGTTCTGTAAATATTGAGATATTTTCAATAAATTCCTAAATTAAATTAGTACAATGAACATCAAACAAATGCGTATGTTATTGCTTAGGGCAATAAAAAGAAAAATGTGTACGCACGCTCGCGATGAGCTCAAGTCTTTTTTTTCTTCTTCTTCTTCTTCTTCTCTCTTATTCGAGCAATTGATTGAACTGTTCGAACAGTTAGTTATGAGTAATGTTTTTTTCTGCATCTTGACTAAGACTTCCAACTGATCGATGAGAACAAGAAGAGAACAAAATCAATCTTATCATTAGTTTCTTTTTCTTTTCTTTTTTTCGAGGAATTCTACGAACATTTCTTGTTGATCGCTTTGCCCTTGTATCGATCGTTAGTACATCGTGGCACTTGCATGTGCTTGTAATCATAGAAAACTGTACGAATATGTCAGCATGGAAACAACTAATTGCACATCGTCGATGTTCTCACTTCAACATGTGATTAATTGACGTGATGATGGAAAAGAAGTTCGGTCGGTCGATTCGAGAAAAAGAGAAGAAAAAAAAACTCGATGATAAATGCATTGATTTAGTCGAAAAAAGAAAACGATTTATCATAGACAAGATAATATCATATACTACGAGATGTTTCATGACATAGATTAGAGAATATTTATTTATCGAGAATTACTTGAAAGGTATCTAGTTTTCTCATTAGCGTATTCGTGCGTCTCGGTTTTCTTTTTTTATCTATTTCCATTAGTCATTGAGAAATCTAGAGAGAGAAAAAAAAAGGAAGATTTGTCCTTCAATGTATGTTTAAACTCATGGTTTTTTTTATTGTTATTCCGCACATACCGGAAACTAGTTTATGTGGGTGAGTAGGAAATGCGTGTGTATGCGTGTAACATGCTCATTCTAACGGGGATATCTTCGTTCACGCGTAAAATATATTTTGTCATCTTCATTGAACAGATTAGTCGTAGTGAAGTTGTTCTCTTAATTTTATTATTGAACTACCCCCCCCCCC
>Ga0209963_1001775_pt1 | contig 11826 bp, 11 predicted proteins | sample ThiBio_1000_biof_2_FD_183957 | JGI IMG/M metagenome (GOLD analysis project Ga0209963, IMG submission 183957) | Wastewater bioreactor microbial communities from Cape Town, South Africa - Thiocy_cont_1000_biof (SPAdes) | ecosystem: Engineered > Bioreactor > Thiocyanate-remediating >...
ATCCGGTGGTCGCCAGCCTCGAGAGGTCCTGAAGCCGATGTCGAGAACGGGAATTCCCCTGCGCAGCGACCCGGAAAACGACGCCATCCTGGAATCAGTCGCTTTCCAGGACCTGTCCAGATCCTTGAAACCAGAAGAGCTGGAGCGAATCTTCGCCGATGAGATCCTGCGGGCTTTGGCGCCCGAGGGCAAGGCTGAGAAACCTCGCCTGGAGGTCTTCTACGGCCAACCTGGCAGCGGCAAGACCACGCAGATGAGAGCGGCGGCCAAAATGGCCGGCGAGCCGGTCGCCGCCGTCGATCCCGACGAATTGAAGGATTATTTGCCCGGTTTCGAAGCGGCGGCGAAGATATCGCCACAGCGCGCGCGGGATCGCGCCGAAGCGCGTAGTGCAGATCTGGCGGCGAGACTGGCCGAATACGGGCTGCGGCATGGCGCGGTCGTCATGGTCGAGGCCAGCCATCCAGACCAGGTGGAGCGCTACGCGGAGCTGGCAGAGAGGAACGGCGTTCCGGCGACCTTGAACGTCATGGCGGTCGATCGGCAGACGAGCTACCTGCGCGTCCTCGAGCGCTACGATCGCGCCTTGCAGGCGGAGACTGCGGGAAATTGCGGCATTATGTCGAAGAAGGAGCACGACGCTGCCTACGATGTTACCGCCTCCGCCGTCCATCGCCTCGAGACGGACAAGCGCTTCGACCGGATTACCGTCATCGGCGCCGATGGTACTCACGTCTACGACAACGACCTGAGCGGCATCCGCGGCGATCGTGAGCGGCAATGGCCAGCGCCAGCTCGCGCCGTGGAAACGCTCATTGAAACCCGGAATGCGCCGTGGAGCGAGGAGTATAGAAGGCAGATCCTGCGAACCTCGGACCGCGTGCACGAAAGCCGTCGGCTGAAGGCGGACGACTTCGGCAAGACGCTGCCATTTCCCAATTACAAGCTTGAGCTTCGGAAGACAGTCAACGAGCGCGGAGAATTCGATCCTGAGAATGTGACTCCCAAGACGACTGCCAATGTGACGGCCTTGAACGCAGAACGCTATCTTATCCGGGTCAAGGAAGAGCTTCTTTATTCCATGAAGGCGAACCGGGAGGCGGATGTCGCCCGGAGGGATGATTTCGTTCGACGCATCAGTGGTTTTGACCGCGGGGTCGAGGCCCGGGTAGACGACGCCTTGGAACGGGCGGGCGTGGAGAAAGATCCACTCGGTTCGCTCGCCTCGCGCGATCGGAAACGGACCGGGCGCACGGTCCATCTCAACTCGCAAGAAGCCGCGGCGATGGAGAGGTTGATCGCCGGGGCGGCAGCGCGCGGCGATGTTCGGGACGGCCAGAGCAGGCAGGCGAGGAAGCGACAGCGGCGCGAAAGCTTCGACTTGGTGGACTCTGATACCGAGGCGGAATTGATCCGGATTTCGGACGATTTTGAAGCATCGCGGCGCAACGGCGCGGCTGATGCAAAACAGCCTTCAAAGCGGCAGCGGCGCGACAGCCTTGAGTCCCTGGATTCGGCAACGGAAGCGGATATGCTCCAACTCCTTCAGGACGTTGAAGCCGGCCTTGAGCCGGGTAAGACTCCGGATCGGGAGGAGGATCCGACCCGCAGCCCCGGCGACATGGTGGACGCCATTGGAGATGCGTTCGACGAGGAACGGAAGAGAGCCGGGAGGGACGCTGCGACCCGCCGCGGCCTCGACAGCAACGGCCGTGACGGCCGGAGCCTCTGACCGGTCGCTCCCATCGACTGTTGACATCTTACCGGTTCAGGCCAACCGTTCCGATTTGGAGGAACGGCCATGAACCTGTTCGAGACTTTGATGAACGCCGACAACGGGCGGATGATGGAACTGCTCGCACGGCAGTTCGAGCTGTCGCGGCAACAGGCGGAGTTGGCCGTGGAGGCGCTCCTGCCGGCGCTCGGCGAAGGCATCAGGCGCAGAACCGCCGATCCGTTCGGTTTCAGCGCGCTGATGACGGCGCTCGCGAGCGGACAATACGCACCCTATTTCGAAGAGGCCGCGAAGGCTTTCTCGCCCGAGGGCGTCAAGCAGGGCAAGGCGGCGACCGACTGGCTGTTCGGTTCTCCTGCGCTGTCGGAAGCGGTCGCGGCGCAGGCTGCGCAGGCGACCGGTATCGGGCAGAAGGCGCTGGAGCAGATGCTGCCGGTCCTTGCGGCCATGACCATCGGAGCGCTGGCCAAGCAATCGGCGGAGCAGATGCGCGAGGCGCAGGCCGCCGCCTTCGGCGCGGACAACCCCTTCGTGAAGATGTTCCAGGACGCCATGAAGCAGGGAGGCACGGCTACCGCGCCGAAGACCGCGCCGGGCGGGCCGTTCGATCCTCTCGGCGCAAATCCTTTCCTGAAAGCCTGGCAGGAGATGCTGGCCGGCAGCGGCCAATCTTCAGGCAAGACGCACGCCGAGGGCCTCTACAATCCGTTCGCATCGGCTTCCTTCGCCAACAATCCGAACCCATGGGCGGAAATGTTCCGTGAGATGGCGGCCGGCGCGCAGTCCCCCGGAACGGGGCCGGAGCGGGATGAGGGCGGCTCCGGAAAATCCGAGACGCCGAGCACCCCCTATGACGAGTTCTTCGGCCGGATGTTCGACACGGGGCGGCAAATGCAGGCGGACTACGCCAAGCAGATGGCGGCGCTATTCGACCAGTTCGGGAAAGGCGCGAAAGCATAGAAGAGCTGTGCGGAGCGCTCGTCGTACCGCCCAAAAAAATGCCCGGCCTTTTGAGGCCGGGCAGGTGGCAGGCGATGGGACCGGAGGGGAGCCGGTCTGGCTATGGTGCCTGCGAGTGAGCTCAATGACCTGTTTAACCGATCCGGCGCGCCGCAGCCTGCCGCGCGCGGATATCCGCCAGCGCGCCAAGCCGGAGGCTCGGATCGTCCAATGGAGCGGCGCCGAGGGCCGACCGTAGTTCAGAACGGGTCACGCCGATATCGTGCAGCATGTAGTCACTGCATTCGGTGAGCTGCAGGATCGCAGCGCGATTGCGGCGAATACGGTACAGGCGTGCGGCAGCACCCAGGACGCGACCGGCGCCGGATAACACGGCGGCGAACCGCCGCATGCGGCCTGTATCCATCGAAATCGCAGTCGCGGTCATCGTCTGTCTCCTTGCCGAAGCATCGCCGCAGGTCGCGCGAGGCCTCGAGTGCCATGCAGGCCCGATCCTTGCGGCACGTGCGGCAGGAAGCCACCCGATTTCCAATCGGTCGGTCCAAAGCTCGCACGCCGCTGAACCCCTGCAGATTGGTCGTCCCACATTGATTAATCAAACGAATGTTTCTAATCTGATGCTTCATCAATTCTGATAGGTTCAGCCATGGCGACGCCTCTCGACCTCGACCAGCTCCAGACCTTCACGGCGATTGCGGATTGCGGTTCCTTCACAAGGGCCGCAGACAGGGTTCACAAGACGCAATCGGCCGTCTCCATGCAGATGCGGCGGCTCGAGGAGCGGATCGGAAAAGCTCTCTTCGAAAAGGACGGGCGTTCGAACCGGCTGACGGAAGACGGCGAGAAGCTGCTCGGCTATGCGCGGCGCATGATCCAGCTCAACCGGGAGACGGTGGCGGCGTTCGACGACACGCAGCTCGAAGGCCACATCCGCATCGGCACGCCGGATGATTACGCGGACCGGTTCCTTCCCGAGGTGATGGCCCGGTTCGTGCGCTCCAATCCGCGGGTGGAGCTTTCGGTCGTCTGCGAGCCGACCGTCAATCTGGACGAGATGATCCGGCGCGGCTCCCTCGACATCGCGCTTGTGACGCATCACAGCGACAATCATCCGAACGAAATCGTGCGGCGCGAGCCGCTCCTGTGGGTCACCTCGGCCAACCACGCCACGCATGAGGAAGCCATCCTGCCGATCGCGGTCGGGCGTCCGACATGTTGCTGGCGGGCGGCGACCTGCGCGGCACTCGACGAAGCGGGGCGCGCCTATCGCATCCTCTTCACCAGTTGGTCGGCGACGGTGATCGCCGCGTCCGTCCTGTCGGGATTGGCTGTATCGGTGCTGCCCGAATGTGCGCTCAGGCCGGGCATGCGCGTGTTGTCGGAAGCAGAGGGCTTCGCGCGTCTGCCCGATGTCGAGATCGGCATCCTGCGCGGGCACACGAAGCAGACCGCCGTGGTGGAGGCGCTGGCCCGGCACATCGTCGAAAGCCTAGACAATCTCTCGGTTCCCGCCCCCGCTGCCGCGACCCAGCCGGTTTTTCCGATGCGGGAATGGCCATGGCCGGCGGCTGCAGCGGCGGAAATGCCGGGATGGTGAGATGCTTGCGCGCTTGACCTTCCCCGCCTCGATCGCGCCAATGGCACCATGAGCGAATCCGCGCAAGTCGAAACCAACCTCGTCGAATATTCCGTGTCGGAGATTTCCGGCGCGCTGAAGCGCGTCGTCGAGGATTCCTTTTCCCACGTGCGCGTGCGCGGCGAGATTTCCGGCTATCGCGGGCCGCACTCGTCGGGCCATGCCTATTTCGCGCTGAAGGACGACCGGGCGAGGATCGAGGCGGTCATCTGGCGCGGGACGATGAGCCGGCTGCGCTTTCCGCCCGAAGAGGGCATGGAGGTGATCGCCACGGGCAAGCTCACCACCTATCCCGGCTCGTCGAAATACCAGATCGTCATCGAGCAGATCGAGCCCGCCGGCGCGGGAGCGCTGATGGCGCTTCTGGAGGAGCGGCGCAAGAAACTCGCCGCGGAAGGGCTGTTCGATGCTTCGCGCAAACAGCTCCTGCCCTATCTTCCGCGCGTGATCGGCGTCGTCACCTCCCCGACCGGAGCCGTCATCCGCGACATCATCCACCGCATCACGGATCGCTTCCCCCTGCATGTCGTGGTCTGGCCCATCCGGGTGCAGGGCGAGACCTGCGGAGCGGAAGCTGCGGCGGCGGTCAGGGGCTTCAACGCGCTTGAAGCGGGCGGTCCCGCGCTGCGGCCCGACATCATCATCGTGGCGCGCGGCGGGGGAAGCCTGGAAGATCTCTGGGGGTTCAACGACGAGGCGCTGGTCCGGGCGGTGGCGGCGTCGGACATCCCGGTCATCTCCGCCGTGGGGCACGAGACCGACTGGACGCTGATCGACCACGCGGCGGACGTCCGCGCGCCCACTCCGACGGGGGCCGCAGAGATGGCGGTGCCCGTCAAAGCCGAACTCGAAGCCTGCATCGTAACGTTCGGCGCCAGATTGTCGGGCGCTTCCTCGCGCCTCCTCGACGAACGCAGGAAGGCGCTGCGCGGCGCTTCCCGCGCCATCCCCTCGCTCGACCAGTTGCTCGCCATGCCGCGGCGGCGGTTCGACGAGGCGGCGGCGCGGCTCGGACGGGCGCTCACGGCCGAGACGACCAGGAAGCGCGCCACATTCGAAGGTTGCGCACGCCACATCGTGCCGGGCGTTCTTTCGCGACGCCTCGACCGGGCGCGAGACAGGCTGAGGGTGCCGTCCACGGCATTGCCGCGCGATATGCAGCGCCTGATCGAGCAGCGCCGCACGACGGGTGGTCGCTGCGCAGACAAGCTTTCGGTGAGGTCGATCGAGCAGCGGATTGCGGGCGGACGGGAAAAGACATCCGGCCTTTGCAGAAGGCTCGACGGCGCCATGGCGATCTCGATCGAGCGGCGGCAGCGCCGGCCGGGCGAGGCCTACAGGCTCCTGAAGACCCTATCCTACACCAGCGTGCTGGAACGAGGCTTCGCGCTTGTCCTCGATGGAAAGGATGCGCCGGTCAAGCGAGCCGCCGAGGTGAAGCCGGGGCAAACACTCCAGATCAAGTTTGCCGATGATCTCGTCGAAGCGGTCGCGGCTGGGCGCATTCAGTCTGCGGCCAGGCCGAAAAAGCCGCCTTCGCCGCCTCGGGGGCAGGGCTCGCTGTTTTAGAGCGGATCGCTCCTTTCGCGATCGCGCTTCAGCGCCGGCGTCACAGCCGGCAGTCGGGAGTATTGCCGCCGGCAAGCCCTTTCAGGCCGCAAGCCGCCTTCCGGCCTTCACCCTGCGCAGGCAGTCCTGCAGAAGATCGAGATCCACGGGGCCCACTCGGGACATGTGGACTTCGATCATATCGAGATCCCGTCCCTCATCCACGAAGGCATTCAGGATCTTTTCGATCATTTCCCGGCGATCAAAACGATAAACGCGTTGTGACTCACTCATTACGCTACCCTGCACTACACCGGTCAACATGGATCGAGACCATGATGACCTGCCTCGCCTCGGGCGCGAAACTCGCGAAGACTCTATTCCCGTGCTCCGCATCGCACCCCGGCGGCCATCGGGGCCGCCATCACGCCCGGACGTTCGACGCCGGTTGGGTCAGGAACAAGGCAGCAATGGCGGCCATCCACTCCAATCCGACATTCGATCCACTCAAAAGCTATGAACGAGCGATTCAATCCGTGATCCGACAGGGGAGCGGCTGTCTCGGCGCGGCAGTTCGCCTCAAACAACCGGCAGGGATTGACAGGCTCGAATTTGGGGGATGAACATCCGCGTTCCGCGCATTCGGCGCCCGCAGGTTGCGGATTTTCAGGGCTCTGGGAACGGAGAAGTCGGCGGTGAAGGTCACGCAGGCGTTCGAGGCCCAAGAGGGCTTTCTTTCCACATCGGAGATCGACTTTCTCAGCGGCCTCTACCGCGAGGCCATGGCGGACCTTGAGGTGCAACCCGATCAGGACGACATCGACCGGGCGGTCGGGCGACTCGCCATGATGTATCGCTGGGGGCTCAGAGACCGGCAGATGCTGATCCGCGCGGCGCGGATCCTGTCGAATCCCGCCGGGGAACAGCCTGAGCCGTGACGGCGCCGATCAGGCCAGCGAGAAGCCGGAACCCATGAGCCTGCGGCCCAACATTCTCTTCATCATGGCTGACGACCACGCGGCCAAGGCGATCGGCTGCTATGGCGCGGGCATCAACAGGACGCCGAACATCGACCGGATCGCCAAGGGCGGCATGCGGTTCGACCATTGCTACGTCACCAATTCTATCTGCACGCCGAGCCGCGCGGCGATCCTCACCGGAACCTACAACCACGTCAACGGGGTGACGACGCTCGAAACCTGGCTCGACAACCGGAGGCCGCATGTCGTCAAGCATCTGCGCACCGGCGGATACACGACCGCGATCATCGGCAAATGGCATCTCGGGGAAGGAAAGGCGCATGAGCCGTCCGGCTTCGATCACTGGTCGGTGCTGCCGGGCCAGGGTGAATATTTCGATCCGGCGATGATCGAGATGGGGGTCGAATCCGAGGCCCGCGGCTATGTCACAGATATCATCACCGACAAGTGCCTCGACTGGCTCGACCGGCGCGATAGGGAAAAGCCCTTCTTCCTGATGTGCCACCACAAGGCGCCGCATCGCGAATGGGAGCCGCATCCGAAGAACCGGGGGCTTTACATGGACGATGTCCGCATCCCCGACACTTTCGACGACGACTATCGGAACCGCGCCGGGGCGGCGGCGGCCGCGACGATGCGCATCCGCGACGACATGACCTACCGCGACCTCGGGCTGGTCCAGCCGGAGGGCGGGGCGGAGATCGGCGAGCGGGTGACGGCAGGAAGCGGAGAGCGCAATATCCCGGACCCGGAAGATGTTTCGGGTCTGCGGCTGATCGACAAGGACACCGGCGAGGTCTTTGCCTTCCGCGACAGGGAAGAACTCGGGCGCTTCAAGTACCAGCGCTACATCAAGCGCTATCTCAGGACCATCGCGTCGATCGACGAGAGCGTCGGCCGGCTTCTCGATCACCTCGAGGAAGACGGCCTCGCGGACGATACGATCGTCATCTACACCTCCGACCAGGGTTTCTTCCTTGGCGAGCATGGCTGGTTCGACAAGCGGTTCATCTACGAGGAATCGTTCCAGATGCCCTTCCTCATCCGCTATCCGCGCGCAATCGCGGCCGGCTCGGTCTCGAAGGACATCATCTGCAATGTGGATTTTGCCCCGACCTTCCTCGATTACGCCGGGCTGACCATTCCCACATACATGCAGGGCAGGAGCTTCCGGCCACTCGCCGAAGGCCGCCTTCCGGCGGATTGGCCGGAAATCGCCTATCACCGCTACTTCATGCACCGCGACCGCTTCCATAACGCCTATGCGCACTACGGCGTACGCGACCGGCGCTACAAGCTGATCTACTGGTACAATGAGGGCTTCGGACTGCCGGGAACGGGCGAGGGCGGACAGCGGCGCGAATGGGAGCTATTCGATTGCGAGAAGGATCCGCTCGAGCTCTTCAACGTCTATTCCGACCCTGCTTATGCCGAGGTCGTCACAGCGCTTACCGGAAAGCTCGAGCGCAAGATGGCCGAGATCGGCGACGAGCCGGTGCACATCGCCCGGTCCTGAGCAGGGCGAGGCCGGCGGAAGCGCCAGCCTCGTTCCCGGTCAAATCCCGGCGATGCAGCCGTATTTAAGCTCGGTGAACTCGTCGATGCCGTGGTGGGAGCCCTCGCGCGAATTCCCGCTCTCCTTGATGCCTCCGAAGGGAGCAAGCTCGGTCGAGATCAGGCCGGTATTGACGCCGACCATGCCATATTCCAGGCCCTCGACCATACGGAAGACGCGGCCGACATCGCGGGTATAGACATAGGCGGCAAGGCCGCTTTCGGTGTCGTTGGCCGCGTCGAGCGCCTCTTCCTCGGCGGAGAACTTGAAGACCGCGGCGACGGGCCCGAAGGTTTCCTCGCGCGCCAGAAGCATATCGGCCCTCGCGCCGGTCAGGACCGTCGGCTGGAAGAAGGTGCGGCCGAGCTCGTGGCGCTTGCCGCCGGTCACCACCGACGCGCCCTTGGCAAGGGCGTCGGCGATGTGGCTTTCGACCTTGGCGACAGCCTCCCCCGTGATGAGCGGCCCCTGGACGACGCCGTCCTCGAAGCCGCTCCCCACGCGAAGCGCCTTCACGCGCTCGACGAGCTTCCCGACGAAGCGGTCGTGGATGCCGGCCTGGGCAAAGAAGCGGTTGGTGCAGACGCAGGTCTGGCCCATGTTGCGGTATTTCGAGACGATCGCACCCTCGACGGCGGCATCGAGGTCGGCATCGTCGAAAACGATGAAAGGCGCATTGCCGCCGAGTTCGAGCGCGACCTTCTTTACCGTGGTGGAGGCTTGCGCCATCAGGATCTTGCCGACGGCGGTCGAGCCGGTGAAGCCGACGAGCCGCACTTTTGGGTGCGAGGTCAGCACCTTGCCGATGGCCACCGCATCGCCGGTGACGATGTTGACGGTACCAGCCGGAAAACCGGCCCGCTGCGCGAGTTCGGCAAGGGCAAGCGCGGTCAGCGGCGTCTCGGGCGCGGGCTTGACGACGACCGTGCAGCCGGCTGCCAGCGCGGGCGCGATCTTGCGGGTGATCATCGCCGCCGGAAAGTTCCACGGGGTGATCGCGGCTACGACGCCGATTGGCTGCCGGAAAACGGTGATGCGGGCGTCAAGGCGGTGCGAGGGCAGGATCTCGCCCGACACGCGCTTGGCCTCCTCGGCGTAGAATTCGATATAGGAGGCGGCGTAATCGATCTCGCCGCGCGCTTCGGCGATCGGCTTGCCCTGCTCGCTCGTGAGGATCGTCGCCAGGTCCTCGCGATTGGCCATGACGAGTTCGAACCAGCGGCGGACGATGGCGCTGCGCTCCTTGGCGGTCCTGGCTGCCCAGGGTCTGAAGGCCGCAGAAGCCGCCTCGATCGCGCGCTCCGCCTCCGCCGCGCCGAAATTGGGCACGGCGCCGAGTTGCTCGCCGTCGGCCGGGTTGATGACGGGCAGGTCAGCATCACCGACGAATACGCCGTCGATAAAGGCCTGCTGCCGCAGCAGGCCCGAATCCTTGAGGTTCCGCATATGCCTATTCCTTTGAAATGCGCGCCGCCTTCAGCGCGCCTTCGAGCAGGCCGAGCCCCTCCTCCAATACGTCGTCCGGAATGGTCAGCGGATTGAGGATTCTTATCGTGTTGGCGTAGACGCCGCAGGATAGGAGCACCAGCCCGCTCTCGATCGCCGCCTGCGTGACGCGCCTGGTCGCCGCGGCATCCGGTTCCGATCCGCCGACTTCCGTGACGATGTCGAAGGCCACCATGGCGCCGGGGCCGCGGATGGCGGCGATCGGTACCGTGTCGTTGCGCCTCGATATCGTGTCGAGGCGCGCCTTGATCCTCTCGCCAAGAATATTGGCGCGCTCGATGAGCTTCTCCTCGGCGATGACGTCCATGACTGCGAGGGCGGCGGCGCAGGCAAGCGGGTTGCCGGCATAGGTGCCGCCGAGGCCGCCTGGTTCGGCGGCATCCATGATCTCGGCGCGGCCGACGACGCCTGAAAGCGGAAAGCCGCCGGCAAGCGACTTGGCCACGGTCATCAGGTCCGGCTTCACGCCGGAATGCTCGATGCCGAACATCCTGCCCGTGCGGGCAAAGCCGGTCTGTACCTCGTCGGCTATCAGGAGAATGCCATGCCGGTCGCAGATCTCGCGCAGGCTTTCCAGGAGTTCCCTCGGCGCAGGGTGGAATCCGCCCTCGCCCTGAACGGGTTCGATGATGATGGCCGCGACATTGTCGGGCCCGATGTCGGCACGAAAGATGTAGTCGAGCGCCTTCAGGGAATCGGCCACGCTCGTTCCAAACTGCGGGACAGGGAATGGCACGTGAAAGACCCCGGCCGGCGAAATGCCGAACTTGATCTTGTAGGGCGCGACCTTGCCGGTGAGGGCCATGGTCATGGTCGTGCGGCCGTGGAAGCCGCCGGTGAAGGCGACGATGCCGGGACGCCCGGTTGCGGCGCGCGCAATCTTGACGGCGTTTTCAACCGCCTCCGCGCCGGTCGAGAAGAGCACGGCCCTGGCATTGTCGATCGGGGCCAATTTCGCCAGCCGCTCGCAAACCGCGACATATGGCTCATAGGGCAGGATCTGGAAGGCCGTGTGAGTATAGGCGTCGAGTTGCCGCCTGACCGCCTCGATCACCTTGGGATGGCGATGACCGGTGTTGAGCACGGCAATTCCACCAGCGAAGTCGACATATCGATTCCCGTCCACATCCCAGACCTCCGAATTCTCGGCGCGGGCGACGAAACGCGGATAGGCTGTAGCAAGGCCGCGCGGAATCGCGGCGTCCCGCCTTGCGTGCAAGCTCGAATTTGTCATGGCGAAGCCTTTCCTGAACGGGTTTCCCCGAATTGAGCAGTCGCCGACCATATCCGAGACCGCAACAGGACGGTATTTCAAAGAATCGCATCCAGTGGTAACTCGATGTTTCCACAGCTCCAGGATTCCGGCAATGACGCCGCCACGAACCCGGCAGACCAAAGAGGATGGACCATTGCGCGGGCGCCTTCCGCCCCTGTCCATGCTGCGCGCGCTCGAGGCCGTGGGGCGCACCAGCAGCATGCGCCAGGCGGCGGAGCATATCGGTGTCACGCACACGGTCGTGAGCCGCCACATACGCGATCTCGAAGGCTGGATGGGGCAAAAGCTGGTTGAGTCCGGCCCGCGCGGCACGAGGCTGACAACTGCGGGCCGGGGCCTTTTCACCGTGACCTCGGACGCCTTCCAGTCGATTGCCAAGACCGCCATGCAGATCAAGGCCGGAACCGGAGCCACGGCGCTGAAGGTCATCTGCATGCCGGGCCTTGCGGCAAGATGGCTCACGCCACGACTCGGACAGATCCGCAGCATCCTGCCCGGGATCGACATCGATATCCGGGCACTCGACCCGGCAACGCGCGGACTGAAAATGGACGCTGACCTTGTCGTCGGGTTCGGCGAGATCGCGAGACTTCCGGCCGGTGCGACCGAATTGATCCGGCCGCGCATGTT
>Ga0209963_1001776_pt1 | contig 11823 bp, 13 predicted proteins | sample ThiBio_1000_biof_2_FD_183957 | JGI IMG/M metagenome (GOLD analysis project Ga0209963, IMG submission 183957) | Wastewater bioreactor microbial communities from Cape Town, South Africa - Thiocy_cont_1000_biof (SPAdes) | ecosystem: Engineered > Bioreactor > Thiocyanate-remediating >...
GGGGGAGGTTGGCGGAGCGGGCAAGGTCCGAAATGACTTCGCGTTCGTCGTCCGTCACGAATACCTTGATGGGTTTGCCGCGCGGGCGGGTGTTTTGCTTCTGTTCCATGTTTCGGTTTTTCCGCTGCGAGCCCCGCGGGGCAGGATTCGTGTCGAGCCAAAGGCGAGTAAAACGCAGTATTGGGAGGCCAAAGCGCGCAGCGCGTAGGCCTACAATACACATCTTGCCCTATCTTTACGGCTCAAGGTTTGGGCAATACTAGCGCAGCTGCGGTATCAAATCAAGGAAATTCGCAGTATTTCGCATGTTTCGCCTAGAATAATCCAGTCGTTGCCAGATTACGCATAATAAAGTATAGTTTTATCGCGGGTTTACGCAAGTCCTCGCAAATTCTCGCAAGCCATAAGGAGAAATATAGATGAAACCAAAAAAAGAGCTGGGGACCGGCAGAGTTGCCTTTCTGGCCAGGAAAAATGACATCAAGGAAAGAATCGATTCGGGGCGAACGTCAATGAGCGTCTATAGGGAATACCAGAAGCAGATCGACATCAGCTACAGCCAGTTCGCTCGATATGTAGTTAAATTCATAAGGAGCAAGCCAGATGAAAACCAAGGAAGGAAATCAGCAGCCCAAGATGCCGGATCAGGAGACAAGGGAGCAGCCAGCAAACCAGAATACGGACCGCCAAAATTCAGGCAATCAGAAAACCGGGACGATCTTATCCACCCAAAGCCAAAAGAGTGAGCAGGATGTCAATCAAGTGCATTGGGTAATACAAAAGAAAGGGGGAGTAGGAAAATCGCTCGCGGCCTCGATGATTGCGCAGTTCCTGCGCAGCCGCGGGGATCGTGTGGAGGTGGTCGATACCGACCCGTCGAATGCCACGCTTTTCGGGTACAAGGCGCTGCAGGCATCGCGCCTGGATTTGATGGACGGGACCCTATTGAACGAAGCGAAGTTCGATGCGCTGATCATGCGGATCCTCAGCGAGGACGCCAACTTTGTCGTGGACAATGGCGCATCGAGCTTTATCCCGCTGAACAATTACCTGATCGAGAACTCGGTGATCGATATGATTGCCGAGCATGGGAAGCAGGTCGTTGTTCATACCGTCATTGCCGGCGGATCATCGTTGATGGATTCTCTCCATGGGTTCGCTGACCTGGTCGAGCAAATGCCCGGGCAGGCACGCATGGTGGTGTGGCTGAATGACCACTTCGGGAAAATCGAGGTCGACGGCCTGCCGTTCGAGGAAATGAATGTTTACCTGAAAAATCAGGACCGGATCCATGGCATCGTCCGGCTTCCGAAACAAAACCCGGCGACCTTTGGCGCGGACATGGAGCGAATGCTGACGGCAAAGCTGACGTTTGATGAAATCAATCTTTCATCGGATTTCGACCTGATGAAAAAATCCCGTCTGTTCCGGGTGAGGAAGGATATCTACCGGCAGCTGGAGGAAGTCGTATGATTGATTCCGACGCAATAAGGAAGGAGATAGCAATCAGGTACGGGTTTGTGCTGGATAAGGATGATCCTGCATTGGTTTCGGGGATGATATTCGATTCCGTCCTGGAGCAGGCCGTCTCCACCCTGAATACCCAGCAGGAATCGAACCTTAAAGCGCTGCTCGCTGCCCTGCAAAAGGGCAACGAAGAAACCAAGCGGCTTGCCGCGAAGGTGGTCAATGAAGGGACGGAATACGCATGCGACCAGCTGCATACTGCCATCAAGGCCACGATGCAGGAGGGCCAGGAAGAGTTCAAGCAGGAAATGAGGAAGGCCTGGGTAGTGATTCAGGCCGCCAAAAAAACCGCGATCATGGGAGCCGCGGTATCGGCAACCTGTTCGGTAATCATGGTCGGTGCTGTGGCGACTATAGCGACTCATGTTCTTTGAGCCGTTGTTCCGGACAGACGTTCTGCCGGTTTGGCATCGAACTGCTCCACCATGCCTTTATACTTTATACCGATAACCTTGAGTGGTTCAGGAATCCCTCGGATTGCTGTTCAGGTAGCCATTCAGCGTGCCGCCGGAACCCGTGAACCCGAGCGTGTTCAGCCAGGCCGCGATCTCCGACGGTTTTTGCCCGGCCGCGCGCCTCGCCCGGATGTCCGCCTGATGGGTTTCCCACAGCTCGTCGTTCCTGATCTGCCAGGGTTCGCGGGTGTCGCGTTTTTTGCGCAAGTTGCGGGGCGCCGCAGGCAGGCGGATGGGGCGGTCCGGCGGGAACGGCCCGGCCGTTACTGGTAACGGCGCGGCCCCTGCCAGGAAAGCGGTGATTGCCGCTTCCTGTTGCGGATCGACCCAGATGGCGATCTGTTTCTTGCCGGCCTGGCGCATTCTCGCCTTGAAAGCCGCCTGCCTTTGCGCATTGGTTCCCATACCAAAACCTCGCTAATTACTGGTAATGCCAAGGGGGGGGGCACAGATTACTAGTAACAGTATGGAGTAATTACTAGTAATGTGTCAAGCGCCGTGACGAAATAACTCTGGCTTCAGGACGGAAAACATATTAGCAGGGGATATATTTATCTTGACTATGTACCATTTTTGGTACATTCTTCTAAAGACGATATCGATGCACAAAAAAATCACCGCACGCTTTTATCATACGGAGTCAGGTGCCAGCCCTGTGCTGGAGTGGCTCCGGTCGCTGCCGGATGATGACAGAGCCGAAATCGGCCAGGATTTAATGCGTGTGCAATATCGCTGGCCTATTGGAATGCCGCTGTGCCGTCATTTGGGCGGTGGTTTATGGGAAGTCCGGTCAACGCTTCCGAGCAAGCGCATCGCCCGGCTTGTTTTCTGTACTGCCGACGATGAATTGTTCGTGCTGCATGGCTTTATCAAGAAGACCCAAAAAACAGCCGCCGCTGATCTGGAACTGGCACAGAGGCGAATGAAGGAGATTGAATCATGAACAGGAAATCAAAAAATCCGCACCGGGGTTCGTCGGTCGATGACTGGCTCAAGGAAGAAAACATTTTTGAAGAGGTTACAGCCAAGGCTATTAAGGAAGTGATTGCGTGGCAACTCGCGGAGGTCATGAAGGACCAGGCTATCACCAAAACCGAAATGGCCCGGCGCATGAAAACCTCGCGCCTTCAGCTCGATCGCGTACTTGACCCTGAAAATGTAGGGGTGAGCCTGGATACACTCAGCCGCGCCGCCAACGCTATTGGTCGAAAGGTCCGCCTTGAACTGGTATAACAGTTAACGTTAATTCTTGGAACGACAAAGACCAGCCCTTAAAGCTGGTTTTTGTTTTTTTCAGAAATAAATACAGAAAGATGGCCTAACTCAGGAAGCACCGCCCATAAGGAGCAAGATTGATGACAGCAGCAAAGTATCTTTCCATATTTTCTCCGGCCTCGAGGCAGCAAAGGCAGGAGAACTTCGAGAGCTATTGGCTGTTTACCCAGCAGCACGGCGGTGAGCTATTTGAAGACGACAAAGACCTGGCGAAGAAACGTGCCCGGCTCAAGCACTTTCAGGATAATCCGGTCAAACTGCGGCAGCCAATTGAGGTTTCCGGGTTCGGAAAGGTCTGTTTTACGTCAGCGCAAGATAGCCGATTTTGTCTTTCTCTTTCAGTACGTTCTCGCGAACATTGCTCATATGTTATAGTCTGGCGGGCTCGCGGATAGATTTTTTGCCATGCTTCATGGCATGTGAATTTAAATGTTCCGAGATATGCCCTCGGATATCCTCTATTACTGCGGCTACTATGCGCTTGCTGCGTTCGCATAAGAGTATCCGCGAGTCCCTCCTAGGGCGTGTTAACATTAATAGTCATATTGCATATATTCAGGTATACTTATGGGCATGGAAATCACTCGAGCCCAGTACGAGCAAATCGTACACTGTCTACCGATCCAGCGTGGCAATGTCAGTCTGAGCAATCTGAGCGTATTGAACGCCATTTTGTACGTGGCTGAGCATGGTTGCAAGTGGCGCGGTCTACCCAAACGCTTCGGTAATTGGCACACAATCTATACCCGCATGAATCGCTGGAGCAAAAGCGGTGTGCTGGATCGGGTATTTGAGCAGTTGCAGCAAGCGCAGATTGTTCGCATCAAGATCGAGGCGGTATCGCTGGACAGCACCATGGCCAAGGTTCATCCGGATGGTACGGGGGCGTTAAAAAAAACGGCCCACAATCCATCGGCAAATCCAGAGGCGGATGGACCACCAAGATTCATATGGTTGCCGCGGATGCTCGAACGGCAATAACGTTTGTCCTGTCACCAGGACAGGCTCACGATGCCGCCGAGGGACGCAAGCTACTCAGCGGCCTGGGCAAGCCCCGCTGGCCAGTTCATTTGTTGATGGATAGAGCCTACGAAGGGAACGAAACGCGGCAGCTGGTGCTGGAGCTTGGCTTCATCCCGGTAGTACCGCCCAAATCCAATCGGATTGAGCCTTGGGAATACGACAAAGCTATGTATCGGCGGCGTAACGAGATTGAGCGATTGTTCAGAAGACTGAAGGGATTCCGGCGTATCTTCTCTCGCTTCGAGAAACTTGATGTGATGTTTATTGCCTTCATCCACTTCGCTTTGATCGTTGAAGCATTCCGTAGTGTTAACATGCCCTTAATTTATTCCCAGCGGGGGAAGTAAAAAATGAGGGTGAACCGAGTCCGGTTCACGATATAAAGGGCGTTACGAGGTGTCCCTGTTGATGGGGGTGCCGGAAAACGCAGCTACGCTGCGGTTGCAGCAGGGGGAAGGCTTTCCCCCATAACATGGAGAGGAATTACACCTTAACAAATCTATTGCCAAATATATTTGGCATATGGTACGGTTAAGGTGAGGAAACAGTGCAGTCTAAAGAACCAAAAACAGTCATTGTTTATCAGGATGCGAGAGGCAAAGAGCCTTTCACGGAGTGGCTCCATGGCCTGCGTGACCAGAAAGGGCGCCGCTCCATCCTGACGCGTGTGAGCAGGCTGGAACAAGGTTTGTTTGGCGATTGTCGATCTGTTGGCGAAGGTGTTTCAGAGCTTCGGATATTTTTTGGACCGGGCTATCGAGTCTATTTTGATGAAGAGGCTGGCTGCATTGTTGTGCTGTTGTGCGGCGGGGACAAATCCAGTCAGGACCGCGATATACCGGCAGCGAAGGCATATTGGAAGGAGTACAAGGATCATGGCTAAACGAACATACAGACAATTCAGAGATATAGAGGAAGAGTATTTCCGCAACCACCCTGAGGAGATTGATCCATACCTTGATGAGATTTTCGATGCCTATGCGAAGGATCACGATTCGGCCTCCTTACTGGCATCGCTACGGGTTATAGCCAAGGTAAAAGGCATCAGCAACATTGCCGAGGAAACCGGGTTGACACGCCAAGGCATTCAGCATGCCTTGTCCAGCAAGGGGAATCCGCGCTTCGATAATGTCAATTCGATCATGAACGCGCTTGGCTACCGCTTAGTGCCGGAAAAGCTCGACAACGGCCAGCATATCTAGACTCCAGAAACCTCTGTTGCGTTTCCTTTAACCAAGGAACTTGCGTTGAATGGAGCGGGCAACCTGTTGACCGGATGACGTACAAGGGCCGAACTACGGCATTGGCTCGAAGACTGCGAAGAATCTGATCGATAAATCAGCCTCTTAGAAAGGCGCTAAGCACTTTCTGCGGGAGCGAATCGCTGCTAGAGTTACGTGGAGGGGGACGTGGCTTGAAATCAAGCAATCAATTCGATGCATCAGGATCACTAGCCGGATATATTTATCAATGCCGACCAGCTGTAACAACCTGCATTTGAAAATAGTCCGGCCTGCATTCAGCCGAGCCGACCTGCATTTGATCTTCGCGAACCAGGAATAAGTACGACTGACTTGGCTCACTCATCAGCAAGGGGTCTAGAAACTAGGGCCTGTTAACACTTCAAAGTAACTCATTGAACTCGAAGCATTACCCAGAATCTTCACATCTAAATAAAACTTTTGCAAACAATGATATATGTAATATGTGTTAACAGGCCCTAACGGATCGTCAATGGAGTCACGTGGCTACACGCCGCATGTGCGCCCCCGCAACGAAGAGATTCAGGCCAAGGTGCAGAATCCGAAGCATCGAGCACGGCGCTGGGTTGTCGAGGTCAGCCATTCGTGGCTGAATCGCTTCCGCAAGCTGCTGGTCCGGTTCGAGAAAACACACCGCAGCTACCTCGCACTGCTTATGCTCGGTTGCGCCATCATCGCCTTCCGCAAGGCAGAGGCCTCAGGTAAAACAAATATTATTTGCGGATAAATTCTAATAATGCTTGCCGTTTTTCTTCAAGCTCAGCCCGGCGGATTTCAAATACCGTCATTTGTTCGTGGGAAAGCGTTTCCAGCCGTACCGTCATTCCCGTGGCAATCTGGATTCTGGCTTCTTCGACCGATGGCAGATTTTTTTCATCGGTAAGATGGGCAACGGCTAACCATGGATTCTGAACAGATGTTGCGAATGCTGTTCAACGCGAATATTGCCAAAACGATTCAATAAGCGGCCGAATCGTGCAATTTTCTTCTCGATCTCCGCGATGGGGATCGGGGGAAAGCGGTGGTCGTGATAGGAAAGTCTGTTGGGGCCAGGGCGCCGCATGTTCAGGTTCGTGACAGCAGCCTTCAGCTTTGCGAACGCCCATCCCTGGGCACGGGTTCCCATGGGTGTTGCGGGGGGCTGGCTTTTGCCATAGCCGCTCTCCTCGAGGATATCGACAATGCGCTCGCAGGCCAGGCGCCCATTTTGGGCCGTCAGATAGTAATCGATGAGCGTCCTGCGTTCTTCGCCTCCGGGGGCGCCAAGCTTGCCTTCAAGAATTTGAGCCAAGGTATCCCGCAGTTCTGAAAAATTGAAGGACTGATAGCTTAGCTTGGTGGGCAGGCCCTGGAAGTCATAGTCATAGAATTCATTGAATGTGGAAAGGTACGATATGGCAGGCACCCCAAGCGCATACGCCTCCAATCCTGTCGTACACCCGTTATGTATCATGGTTTTCGACGCCAGCAACCAGGGAATGACGTTGCCTTCATGAATGACTTTCACCCGCTTGCAGTTTGCGGCAATATCGTTGTACACCTTGAAATTTTCGCTCGGGTGGGGGCGGACCACGATGGTTAGACGGGGAAAAGCCTGTTCGAGGGCCGGAATGAGCTGCTTGAAATCTTCGAGTATGGCGTGTTTATGATCCCACAGCCCTTCGGCAAATTCGCGGCTCACGCCAAGTCCGGACTGGCCGCGCCGGGATGTCTTGCGCCCGTCTTTTGCAGGCACGAACAGGCCAATATTGGGAATAAAGGGATTTACCTCGGTAAAATTGGTATTGATAAGAATGAAATCCCCGTGAAGCTTGCGTAGTTTTTCCACCTCCGTATCGAAATAGGGACGCATTTCCGGCCGCAATATGTCGCCGCGCGGATTTCCAGTGATATGAATAGGCAGTTTTTCGGGCAGTTTCGGGTATTGGTGGAGCAAATCCACGTTTTCCTGCCCCCAGGCAAATATGTGGGACACATTGCCGATCGTCGTGGGGGATAGCCGCAGCGAAAAATAGGTTTCAGCCGGAGGATGGACCAGAGCCTCTTCTTCCCATGCCACAATCTCATGCCCAAGCATGCGCAGAATCCTGAACATCGAATTGCTCAGGCTGCGCATGCTTTTCGCCAGGTATACGCCCCGTGGAAACGACGCCGCTTCGAAATGAACGAACGCACGGGAGCCAATGATCACCGGAAAGCCGCGCTCCGCGGCGACGCAGGAGAGCAGCAGTTTCGCATCCAGTTCACGGACCTGATTTTCAACTGGGATGATGAGGGTCGAAGGGCAATTTTTCATATTTTTTCAAAGACTCGGCTTGATCCTCTTTATTTTCCAGTCCAAGGGTTAAAACCAGCTCGTGCGGGATGGATGGAGCAAAGCATACCCCATCATTTTCCTGGTGCCGGATAGATGTTTTTTTGACGGGTTGCGTTTCACTCCACCCATTCTACAGTTTACAATCGCTACACCCTGGCTGGTTCTGGACCTCGTCCTGCCTGCGCTTGCGCTTCCAGCAACGCTACGTAACGAGGCAATACATCCGGTCCTCCAGCATCGAGCATTTCATTGATGAAGCGCTGCCGGTGGTCCTCCACATAGAAGGAATCGCAACCGTTGGAAAGAAATCCGTCTATCTTTTTGTATACGTCATCCCGGCACCTCAATTCTGTCTCAGGCATGAAGTGGGCCAGTGCAGAACGGCCGGCGTGCAGGTAATCGGCTGCCAGCACCGGTTTTTTTGCCTTGACCGCTTCAAATACGACGGAGGTTGCGAGATCGATGATCACATCCGCCCAATTCATCAGGTGGATGGAATGAGCACTTTCTTCCGCAACACTGACGTTTGGCATTTGACGCAATGAGGATTTAGCGGTCAGAGGCTGCCTCCAGCCGCCTCGTGTATGAGGCTTGATGATCAATTTCACTCCGGGAAAAGCGGCGATCATCTCCACCACTTCGCTGACTTCTTCCCAAAATATGGTGAAGTCGCTTTTTCTCAGGAACATTACGACCTTGAGCCGGTTGCCCGAGCTGCCCGAGCCGGTCGGCGGCACGACAGGAGAAAATTGCGCGAGTTTGCCCAGCCATTCGTCGCAGTAGCGGGGAGAGCCCAGTATCGCGATTGACTGATCATCTAAAAATGGCTGGAAGCGGCGGGCGCACAATACATTGGGTACCACAAGCTTGTCAAATATCCGCGCAGCAGCGAATAAAGCATCCGGCTCGAGGATCCATTCACCGTGGCGTATCAGTTGATTGACATGCGGGCTATCTCCATGCGGTAACGATACCGCGCTAAAGCCCATGGCGCGCGCGGTGGATACGACCATTTCCACCCATTCCAGGGAGACCGGCGAATCCCTGGTGATCCAGTCAAAAACGACCACGCCTTCGCCAATACCCGTGAAACTGCGTTCCAGCAAACGCCTGGCCGTGCTCCGCCAGACCGGTTCACGCTTTCTGGCATCGTATGCATTGGCCAATATATTGATAAATGGCCCGATGAGCGTGCGGCGCAAAGTGCCGATCAAGAGCAGTATCTGCAAGCGCCATTTCAGAAATTCGAACAGCGGCAACAGATCGTGAATAGGCGCAATTCGCACCCTGCCGAGCTTATTCAAGAATTTTATGCGGTAGTCGTGGCGAAATTTCGGGTTGCCAACGAGGATGACATCACATTGATGTCCCGACTCGATCCACTTCGAAATGACCGGGGTAATGTGGTCTATGTCATTATAATGGCGAAGGAAAAAAAGCGCTTTCATACAGGAAGTCCGCTGAATGCTTCTGCTGGCTGTCCGGCCAGCAGCATGCTGACAAACATGAGCTGCAAAGGTTTTAGCGGAGCGGCTCAGGTGATCAACCAGTTTCCATTCAGGCAAAACTCAAGCTTCAGCTTATTAAAGGGTCCAAGCGGTTCCTCCTGCAGCTCGAAATAATGAATATCTCCGATCGGGTCATGCAGATAGGCCCAGTTCCGGCGTAGATATGATTTCAGGAAGCGGGCATTGGCGGTTCGGCCATCTATCAGAATGAGCGTGCCCGGCTCGAAGAAAAACTCGAACCTCAAAATATCTGCGGACATCGGCATTCTTGCCTTGCTGTTAAACGAGAAGCCGTTTACCTCCTGCGTAGTGGCGAATTGGGAAGGACCGTCGAGATAAATGAAGTCGGGGGAGATGTTGGGCAGCCTGGTATATATGCTTGCAATTCTGTTATCGTGAATCAAAACCTCGACAGAGCTGCGGGAAACGGTCGCAAATGCTTGCAGTTCCGATCCAAGCCTTGATTGCGTGATCTCCAGGAAACGCTGTTCTTCTTCAACCGCGTATACATGAAAGGGGTCGTCGCTGCGTATGGATTTTCTGGCCCACTTGCCAAAGTGTTCGTGAAGTATGCGCATCGCATCAGCAAGCACTGCTGTGCTGTAGCCGCTGCCAAGTTCGAGAATGTTGATTGCTTTCCGGCTTAACGCGATCCAGTGAAGGCGGCACAGATCGTCGTATTGGGGTTCAAAAGGCTTTTCTTCGAACGCAGAGACGCATTTCTCGAGCGCGGGGTTCCTGCTCTCCAGCCGATCTGCTTCCAGGGTCTTGCACACTGTTCGCAGGGAGAATAAATCGACATATTCCTCGACCTGTTCCGGATCCTGAAAACATGGCAGTGAAAATCTCTTTAACGTGTCCTCGACGGCCCGAAACGATGGTGACGGGCCAGTATCGGAAATCTTGCGCTGGCCGGCGAAGGAGGCTATGGACATGGGGTATTTGCTTATCCTTGTGATGGAATGACATGCATGACCGGGTTCGCCACCGATTCATCAAGAGCTGCGATCATCCGCCCATGCATCCTGCATGACATCCATTTAAAAAGTATAAGAAGGGGATTCTGACGCAACGATGTCCGAATGATTACAAATCTGTAATGTTCGGAGGCTGGCGCGGAACCGGCAACGATATGATTGATCCATGCTTGCAAACAGTGTTTGTTTACAGGCAGCCAAGCCGGATTCAGGTATGGATCTGGAAGCGCAAAAATCCGGGATGAGCGGGTTTCGATTGCAGGGGAAGGCGATGAGGCGCCCGTTATGCCGGAAAGAAAACCTGCACGGAAGTGCCTTCGCCGAGGGCGCTTTTTATTCCGATCCTGCCACCGTGGAGGTTCACAATGGATTTCACGATGGCCAGTCCCAGTCCGGCGTCATCTGTTTTAGGATTGCGGGAAGGGCTGATCTGGTAAAACCGGTCGAAGATTCTGGACAAATGTTCCTGCGCGATTCCTGTCCCGCTATCGCAGCAGGTAACTTCGACCCCGTTGTCCACATCCTGGATGGAAAACACAATTTTCCCGCCGCTCGGAGTGTACCGCAGGGAGTTCGAGAGCAGGTTGCTGATGACTCTTTGAAAAAGAATGGGATCGGCGTCCATTACTCCATCTCCGGCGCACGTTACCGGCACTTTCCGCTCCGCGGCCAATGCCTCATAAAAATTGATGACTTTTGTGATTTCCGTACGCACGTCGATCCGGCTGCGGGCAAGCATCGCCTGCGCGCTCTCGGCCCTGGCCAGGAACAGCAGGCTGTCCATCATGCGTGACAGGCGCTCATACTCCTCGAGGCTGGACGCAAGAATTTCGCGATACTCCTGCTCCTCCCGAGGCTTGGAAAGCGCTACTTCCGCTTCTCCCCGCAGGTTATTGATCGGGGTGCGCAGTTCATGCGCCAGATCAGCCGAAAACCGGGAAAGGCGATCGAACGAATCCTCCAGCCGATCCAGCATGCCGTCGAATGCCCGCGCCAGCGACACCAGCTCCCGAGGCCACTCTGCCGCGCCAATGCGCTCATGCAGCTGGCTTGCGGTGACGCGCTCAGCGGTTTTGGCGATATCGACCAGCGGTTTCATGCCGCGCCGCGCTATCACGGCTCCCATGGCCGCGGATGCCAAAATGCCGATCAACAGGACAGCCGCCAGATAGCGCTCGTACTGGTTCATCAATATCTCTTCATTGGTCTCATCGAGTGCTACCTGGATTTGCCACGTGGATCCGCCGGCATCATCGCTTCCTGCCTGGGCGGCAATCAACTGGTAAGTTTTATTGCTGGCGGAAAGCCATCTTTTTGTTTTGCCTTTTGAGCGGCCCGCACTGGGGAATACAGCGGATGGAATCTCCCGATCCATTCCTGGAGCTTCATAAAGCGTACGCCCCGATTCGTCCAGGATGCGGCTGTAGGTATGATATTGGGAATTGGTAAATCCCACATTTTCCAGGTCGATTTCATTTT
>Ga0209963_1001780_pt1 | contig 11807 bp, 9 predicted proteins | sample ThiBio_1000_biof_2_FD_183957 | JGI IMG/M metagenome (GOLD analysis project Ga0209963, IMG submission 183957) | Wastewater bioreactor microbial communities from Cape Town, South Africa - Thiocy_cont_1000_biof (SPAdes) | ecosystem: Engineered > Bioreactor > Thiocyanate-remediating >...
CCGCTCGCCCGGCCTCAACCTGGGCATCGCTGCCGACCCCCGTCCACGTCCTCCGTCCGAACAGGACCCGAGCTGGCTACGCGCAACGACGATGCTGACAACTCCGCGGTCATCCGGCGCCCATCCGGTAGCCGACGCCGCGAACGGTGACCACATAGCGCTGCCGGGACGGGTCGTCGCCGAGCTTGCGACGCAGGTTCGCGACGTGCACGTCGACGAGGTGCTCGTCGCCGGCGTCCGCGCCGCCCCAGATCGTCTCCAGCAGCTGGCGTCGGCTCAACGCGAGCCGCGGCCGGGCGGACAGTACCGACAGCAGGTCGAATTCGGTCGGGGTGAGGTCGACCTCGGCGTCGCCGACCCGGGCGACCCGGGCGGACGCGTCCACCTGCAGCGCGCCGAACCGGCGCACCGGCAGTGCGTCGACCGGCGTCCCGGCTGCCCGGGGACGCCTCAGCATCACCTGGACGCGGGCGACGAGTTCGCGGGCACTGAACGGCTTGGTGACGTAGTCGTCGGCGCCCACCGAGAGCCCGATCAGCACGTCGACCTCGTCGGTGCGGGCAGTGAGCATGATCAGGTAGCAGTCGCTGAACGTCCGGATCTGCCGGCAGACCTCCACTCCGTCCAGCCCGGGCAGCCCGAGGTCGAGGATGATCACGGTCGGGTCGAGAGTGCGGGCGAGCTCGACGGCCTCCAGCCCGTCCCCGGTGACCGTGGTGTCGAACCCGGCCCGGTCCAGGTAGGACGCGATCACGCCGGCCAGCACCGCCTCGTCGTCGACGACGAGAACGTGGCCGAGCCGTCCGGGCCGCATGCGTGCCTCCCCTCCCGGGGTACACCCTAGGCAGCCGGACCCGGCAATGGGCCCCTGCTCACCGTCGGAGCCGCGCGCCGCCCGACCCCGTCCGGCAGACTGAGCGGGTGAGAGTGAGGCACGGCCTGCGTTCGGTGCTCAACGCCGCGAACCTGAGCACACCGCTCGGACTGCTCATCGCCGCGGCGGGACGCGCCAGGCTGCGCCGCGGGCCCGAAGCCCTGCTGATCGCCGAGGGCTACCGCCTGCCACTCCCCGCTGCGGGGGCCTTCACGGTCGGAAGCGTGGTCATCGTCCCCCGCGGAGGGCTGGCCGATCTCGAACGGCGCAATCCGACCGTGCTCGCCCACGAAGCCGAGCACGCCTGGCAGTACGCCGCCTGCCTGGGCCTGCCGTTCCTGCCGCTGTACGCGCTCGCGTCCGGCTGGTCGTGGTTGCGGACGGGCGACCCGTGGTCGCGGAACGTCTTCGAACGGGACGCGGGGCTGGCCGTCGGCGGCTACACCGAGAACGCCGCCACGAACGCCGGACTGCGGAAACTGACCAGACCGCTCCGACGGACTCCTACACCCTGAGGTTCACACCGAGGCGGCGAGCCGTCCGCTCCTTCTGCCGGGTCTCCCGCAGCCTCCGCAGCCGCTTGATCAGCAGCGGATCGTGGACGAGGGCATCCTCCGAGTCGATCAGCGCGTTCAACAGCTGGTAGTAGCGGGTCGGCGAGATGCCGAAACGCTCACGGATCTCCGACTCCTTCGAGCCGGACAGCGACCACCAACTCTTCTCGAAGTCCAGCAGGGCGGCCTGCTCGTCGCTGAGGCCAGCGCGGGGGATCGGCATCGCTTCGGACATGCGTCCAGCATAGGACCGGAATCACAGCGTTGTCATTCGGTGAGCCAGCTTTGTGGGGGGCTGGACGTCGGGTGCGCCGGATCCCACGCGCCTCAGCGGTGGCCTCGCTACCCGGCTGACGCCGGGTCGTCTGCAGCCGTCTGCTCCTTACCGGCTCACGCCGGATGAGTCGGCCGTCTGCTCCCTACCGGCTCACGCCGGGTCGTCAGCAAGCCATCTGATCCCTACCGGCTCACGCCGGATGAGTCGGCCGTCTGCTCCCTACCGGCTGACGCCGGGTCGTCAGCAAGCCGTCTGATCCCTACCGGCTCACGCCGGATGAGCCAGCCGTCTGCTCCCTACCGGCTGACGCCGGGTCGTCAGCAAGCCGTCTGATCCCTACCGGCTCACGCCGGATGAGCCAGCACCCTATGCACACCGACTTCAGGCGGTCGTCTGCTCCTTACCCGGCGCAAGCGCCGGGTGCGTCGAGACTCGTCGGTGCGAAGCGCTGGCGCGCTTCGCACCTTCCTCGTCTAGAGTGGCAAACGGCCCGCGGGTGGCACGCCCGCCAACCGACCTGTGAGGAATCACCGATGCTGTTGCTGCAGGGAACGGTCCAGCGCTACCCGTGGGGCACCACGGACGCCATCCCGACGATCCTCGGCCGGCCGGCCGACGGCGGCCCGGTGGCGGAGTACTGGCTCGGAGCCCACCCGCTCGCACCCGCTGTCGCCGGCGGCGAGCCGCTGACCGACCTGATCGCCAGGGAGCCGTCCGTCCTCGGCGGCGCCGCCAGGGCATCCTTCGGGGACGGGCTGCCGTTCCTGATGAAGATCCTGTCCGCCCGGCACGCGCTCAGCATCCAGGCGCACCCGTCCCGCGAGCAGGCCGAGGAGGGCTACGCGCGCGAGCAGGCCGCCGGCGTTGCCCTCGACGCCCCCGAGCGCACCTACAAGGACGCCTGGCCCAAGCCGGAGATCCTGATCGCCCTGGACGAGTTCCACACCCTCTCCGGCTTCCGCGACCCGCACCGCACCGAGGCCCTGTTCGCCGCGCTCGGCGTGGCGGACGACCTCGCGTCCGTGATCGGACCGCTCACCGAGCGGCGCGGACGGGCCGCCCTGGAGGAGGTCTTCCTCGACGTCCTCAGCCTGACCGGGGACCGCGCGAAGATGTCCGAACTGGTCTGTGCGGCTGCGATGCAGCACAAGGACGACCCTGGCGAGGTCGGTGACTTCGCGCGGACCGTGATCGAGCTCGACGAGGTCTTCCCCGCCGACCCGGGTGTGCTCGCCGCGCTGCTGATGAACCCGGTGGTGCTCCAGCCCGGCGAAGCGGTGTACGTGCCGGCCGGCCAGATGCACGCCCACCTGCGGGGCACCGGCATCGAGGTCATGGCCAACTCCGACAATGTGATCCGCGGCGGGCTCACCCCCAAGCACGTGGACGTGGCCGAGCTGATCAAGGTCGTCGACTTCGACCCCAAGGAACCGGTGATCACCCGGCCGGACCGGGTCAGTGCCGGCGTCGAGCACTACGAGACCGGTTGCCCGGAGTTCGACGTCTGGCGGCTCACCGGAACCCCGGACGCGCTGCCGCTGCCCGGCGAGGGCTCGGCGCGGGTGCTGCTGGTCGTGTCCGGGTCGCTTACCCTCTCCGCCGCCGAGGGGACGACCACGCTGGCCACCGGCGAGTCCGTGTTCCTGGGTGCGGCCGAGGCCGAAGTTGCCTTCGCCGGCGACGGCACAGCCTTCCTGAGCGCGTCCGGCGTCCGCTGAGGATGCTGCCCGCGTCGCTGGCCGCGCTCGTGCCCGGTCTGGCTGCGCTCCGGCGTCCGGTGGTCCTGATCGACGGCGGCGCCGGCTCGGGCAAGACCACGCTGGCCACCGAACTGGTCCGATCCTGGCCCGGCGAGCGTCCACAGCTGGTCGGCCTGGACGAGTTCTACCCCGGCTGGGACGGGCTCGCGGCCGCGTCCGCCATGGTGCCGGAGCTGATCACCGGCAGCGGCTTCCGGCGTTGGGACTGGACCACCGGCGCACCGGGCACCTGGCGCGACCTGGACCCCTCCGGCGGGCTGGTCGTCGAGGGCTGTGGGGCGATCTCGCCGGCCAGTGCCGCCCTCGCCGACCTCACCTTGTGGCTCGAGGTGCCGCCCGCCCAGCGCAGGTCCCGCGCCCTCGCCCGGGACCGTGAGCTGTTCGCGGCCCACTGGGACGAATGGGCGGATCAGGAGGCGGAGCACTGGCGCACCCGGCACCCCGCCGAGCTCGCCGACCTGGTGATCGGCGCGACTGAGCCCGCCTGATCCGCGCCGCGGATCCGTGCCCGTCACCGTCCCGCGCCAGCACGCACCGTCGAACTTGTGCGACTACGGTTCGGCGGCCCTGGACGTAGGCTGGACGCAATGACGGATGCGGCGTTGTTCCACGGTCAGGGATGGCTGCAGGTCGGGGAGTTGCTGCTGGCGTTCGCGCTCAGCGCCCTGATCGGTCTGGAGCGCCACCTCCGCGGCAAGAGCGCCGGCCTGCGCACCCAGGCGATCGTCGGGACCGCCTCCGCCCTCATCCTGCTGGTCTCCAAGTACGGCTTCGACGACGTGCTGTCCGAGCATGTCGTGCTCGACCCGTCCCGGGTGGCCGCACAGATCGTGTCCGGGATCGGCTTCCTCGGCGCCGGCCTGATCCTGACCCGCAGGGGGGCCGTCCGCGGCCTCACCACCGCCGCGTCGGTCTGGGAGACGGCCGGCATCGGAATGGCGGCCGGGGCGGGGTTGTGGGTGCTCGCCCTCGTCGTCACCGCCTTGCACTTCGTCATCGCCTACGGACTCACCGGTCTGGCCCGGCGGCTGCGCGGCGGGCAGGAGAGCCAGCTCCAGGTCGAGGTCGTCTATGCGGACGGACGCGGCCTGCTCCGCACCCTGCTGCAGGCCGTGACGTCGTCCGGGTGGAGCGTCGTCCGCGCCCGTCCGGTGGCTGCCTCCGAGGGGTCGGCATCGGTCACGCTCGACCTCAGCGGTGCAGGCGTCCAGCAGGAACTGGTCGCGACCCTGTCGGGCATCGACGGGGTCAGCACCGTCCAGGTGCTCGACGACGAGGACGAGTAGCGCGACCGTTCAGCGGACGGACTTGCGCAGGACGACCAGTCCCCCCACCCGGGCCACCTCCTGGTAGCCGGCGTGCCGGTAGCGCCCCAAGTTGCCCGCGCTCGCCACTCCGGTGAACAGCTCGTGCCAGGCCGCGGCGGCCGGCGCGTGGCTCTCGGCGTGCCGCAGCAGCAGGCCGCCGAGGCCCTCGCCCTGACGGTCGGGGGCGACCATCAGCCGTCCGATCTTCCAGACCTCGCCGTCCAGGCTCGCGCGGACGGCACCGATCAGCCGTCCGTCCTCGCGCAGCACCCAGGCGTCCGGCATCCACGCCCGCACCTGCTCCAGCGACTCGCGCAGCGGCGGGATCGTCAGGTCGTTGTTGCTGATCGCCTCGCTCACCCAGCAGCATCGCTGCAGCACCATCACCTCGGCGGCGTCCGCCTTGGTCGCGGGTACGGGAGTGGGCATGCCGGCCATACCCGGAGAGTAACGGAGTCGGTTCGCGCGAGCGCGTCCCAATCGACACAATGGATGCTCGTCAGCCTCCTGACGCCTCCGTAGCTCAGCTGGCAGAGCATCCGCCTTGTAAGCGGACGGTCACCGGTTCGAATCCGGTCGGAGGCTCGGCCGGCGAACGATGGGACCACCCAGGGTTCGCCGACCTCGCCGCCTGAACCATCGGGGACAGGTACTTCGGTTCACCGGCAACCCCAGCCTGAACCGCCGGGGACAGGTACTTCGGTTCAGCCGGCCTCAGCCTTCGTCCTCGAGGCGGACGCACGCCACGACTGCCACACCACGACGACGAGGATCGCCAGCGAGACGTACCACAGGTAGCGGCCGTAGGTGTCCATCACGGCAACCGCCGGCTGACCGATCCAGTAGCCGATCGCCAGGTAGCCGCCGGTCGTGATGAACGAGCTGATCACCGAGACGGTGAGGAACTTCTTCAGGGTCGTCCCCGCCTCGCCGAGGACGGCCAGGATGACGGCGCGCGGCAGCGGGATCGGCAGGAAGTTCACGATCAGCGCGAGGGTCTCGTACTTGCGGGCGAACCGCTCCGCGCGGGCGTTCCACCGCCGCGCTCGCTCGGACTTGCCCGACCAGATCTCGATCAGGCTGCGTCCCCACAGCTTGCCGGCCCACCAGTAGATCCAGTCGAACTTGAGGAAGCCAACGGTGGCCAGCACCCAGACCAGCGGCCACCAGGGGTCACCGCCCTGTGCCAGCGCCCCGGTCAGCACCACCCCGCTCCACGATCCCAGGGACGCGAGCACCAGCGGCGCCGAACCCAGCAGCCCGGGACGCAGGATCGAGATCACCACGCCGTAGGCGGCCGCGACTCCGAGCCAGGTGAAGCAGGCGATCTCGGCCCGCGTCGGCTTCCGCTGCCAGGGCAGCGACGGGTCCTGCCACCACTCCTGCCCGGTGGCGCCCGGCTGCTCGGCCGCGTCCGGGTCGACGCCGGCGTCCGGCTCGGGCCGCGGGGTATCACTCACCCGGGCGAGCCTACCGGTCACCTGGATCAGCGCCGGACAAGGGCTTTGCCGACGGCCCGACATCTGCGAAGATGGCCTTGCCGCAGAAACCCCGCGGCCGGAACCCGGCGCAGCCGCCGGGCTCTTTTCCACTACGGATCGTCGGGCACGTACCTGCCCGTGGAAAGGACTGTTTGGCATGGCCACAGTTAATTTCAAAGCCGCCACCCGGATCTATCCCGGATCGGACCATCCCGCCGTTGACGCTCTCGACCTGGAGATCGGCGACGGCGAGTTCATGGTCCTGGTCGGGCCGTCCGGCTGCGGCAAGTCCACCTCCCTGCGAATGCTCGCGGGCCTGGAGGAGGTCAACTCCGGCAACATCTTCATCGGCGACCGTGACGTCACCGACCTGCCGCCGAAGGACCGGGACATCGCGATGGTCTTCCAGAACTACGCGCTGTACCCGCACATGACGGTCGCCGACAACATGGGCTTCGCGCTCAAGATGGCCGGCGTCCCCAAGGCGGAGCGCGACCAGCGCGTCCTCGAAGCCGCCCACCTGCTGGGCCTGGAGGAGTACCTCTCCCGCAAGCCGAAGGCGCTCTCCGGCGGCCAGCGTCAGCGCGTCGCCATGGGTCGCGCCATCGTCCGCTCCCCGCAGGTGTTCCTGATGGACGAGCCCCTGTCCAACCTGGACGCCAAGCTGCGCGTCTCCACCCGCACCCAGATCGCGGCCCTGCAGACCCGCCTCGGCGTCACCACCGTCTACGTGACCCACGACCAGGTCGAGGCCATGACGATGGGCGACCGGGTCGCCGTGATGAAGGACGGCATCCTCCAGCAGGTCGACAGCCCGCTGACCCTCTACGACAAGCCGCAGAACCTGTTCGTTGCGGGCTTCATCGGCTCGCCGGCCATGAACCTGATGACCGGCACGATCACCGAGGGTGGCGCGCGCATCGGCGACTACGTCATGCCACTCCCCCGCGAGGTCCTGGCCAAGGCCCCGGGCGAGGAGACTCTGGTGCTGGGCATCCGTCCGGAGAACTTCACGGTGGCCACCGACGGCATCTCCGTCGACGTCGACGTGGTCGAGGAACTCGGCGCCGACGGCTACATCTACGGCACGCTGGCTGGTCTGGACGCCGAGCAGAAGCTCAACGCCACCCAGATCGTCGCCCGCGTCTCGGCGCGGACGCCACCGCAGCGCGGCACCACGATCAAGCTGAACGTGGCCAACCCGGACAGCATGCACATCTTCTCCGAGAAGACGCAGGCCAGGCTGAACTGAGGTTCGCCTCCGCAGACAGGAGGGCCGGCCGGGAGTGATCCCGGCCGGCCCTTTCTGCTGTCTGCACCGCTGCGGGGCGGGCCGCTCAGCCCTCCTGCCGACGGACGAACACGACCAGTGCGCCGCCGAGGATCAGCACTAGGCCGACCAGGCCGAGACCCAGGTCCATCCCGGTGTAGGCCAGCGAGCCATCGCTCTTCTTCACAGTTGCGGACGCCTCCGCGGACGCGCCGTCACCGCCGAGCACCGCCCGGTTCACCACGGTGCCGGAGAATCCGGACGGCACGGTCGTGACCAGGATCACGCTCACCGTCGCACCCGGGGCGATCGGGCCGGAGTAGCTGCAGGTGACCACCTGGCCCGCGGCCGAGCAGGTCCAGCCGTCGCCGATCGAACCGGAGTAGGTCAGCGCCGTCGGCAGCGTGTCGACGAAGCTCGCCCCGGCCGGGGCCTCGTTCGGCCCGGCGTTGGTGACGGCGAGTGTCCAGCTGACCGTCGACCGGGTCACGCCCTTCACCGTCTTGGCGAGGCTGAGGTCGTACAGCGGCAGGACGGTCGCCGGATCGGACGCCGAGTTGTTGCTCAGGTCGGTGTCCTCGGCCGGGCTGGATACCGTCGCGACGTTCGTCACGGCCGGATAGGCCTGCGGGCCGACGGTCACCAGCAGGGTGATCACGCTGTCCTTGCCCGTGGCGAGGCCGGCCGGCCGCTCGCAGCCGACGTCCTGGCCGCTCGCCGAGCAGGTCCAGCCGTCCCCGCTCGCCGAGACGAAGGTCAGCCCCGCCGGCAGCGAGTCGGTGACCTTCAGCGTCCCGGGGTCGTCGGTCGCACCGGAGTTCGCCACGGTGAGGACGTACGTGCCCTGCTGTCCCACCTGCAACGGCTCCGGAGTGTGGCTCTTGGTGATCGAGAGGTCCACCTTCGGCGGCACCGTCACCCGATCGGTCGAGGAGTTGTTCGTGTCGTCCGGATCAGCTGTGTCGGAGCTGACCTTCGCGATGTTCTCCACTCCCGGATAGGCCGCGGCGGTCACCGTCGTGGTCACCGTGATCGCTCCCGGTGTTCCGACCGCGACGTCCGCGTTCGCCGCGCACTCCAGCGTCGGCGCGGTGAAGGTGCACGTCCAGTCGGTGCCACCGTCGGAACTGACGTACGCCAGTGAGGACGGCAGCGTGTCGGTGACGACCGCGTTCCTCGCCACCGACGGCCCGGCGTTGGTCACCTGCAGGGTGAAGGTCAGCGGGTCTCCGACCCGGACCGTGTCCGCCGGATGACTCTTCGTGATCGACAGGTCAGCTTGATAGCCGATCAGGACGTCGTCGGTGTCCGTGTTGTTGTCCGGCACCGGATCGGTCGTCCCGCTGGAGACCTTGGCCGAGTTGGTCAGCTTCGTGACCGCCGGGTCCAGGTCGGCGGCCACCGTCGCGGTGATCGTCAACGACGGCGCGTCCTGCCTGGCCGGCAGGACGGCGTCACCGGGCAGCACGCAAGTGACGACCTGGCCGGCCGCCGTGCAGTCCCACACCCCACTCGACCCGGCGAACGTCATGCCGGCCGGCAGGGTGTCGACGACCTTCACGTCCGGCTGCGCGTCGGACGGGCCGGCGTTGCGCACCTTCAGGGTGAAGGTGACCCTCTCACCGGCGAGGACGGGCCGGTCGTCGTTCGGATGGCTCTTGGCCAGCGTCAGGTCTGCCCGCGCCACCACGCCCACGGTCGCATCAGCGGTCTTCGACAGTCCGCCGTCGCCCGTCACGGTCGCCCGGTTGGGAATGCTCGCGCCATCGGCGACACCGCTGCCGACTCTCGCCGTGACCGTGAAGGTGGCCGTGGCGCCGGCCGCCAGCCGCGGCCTTGAGCACTGCGCCGCGGTGTCGGAACAGGTCCAGCCCGACGGCCCATCGATGCTGACAAAGGTCAACCCGGTGGCCAGCGGATCGGACACGACGACATTGGTCGCGTCCGACGGCCCGGTGCTCCCCACGACGATCGTGTAGGTCACCTCGTTGCCCGCCCACACGGTCGACGGGGCAGCGGCCTTGGTGATCGTCAGGGCGGGCGAGACCGTGATCGCGACGTCCTTGGAGGCGGTGTTGTTGGCGGGCTGGACGTCCCTGAGCGGCCCGCTGACGCTCGCGTAGTTCCGCAGGGTGCCGGCGGCCACATTCGAGGCCACCGCAGCCCTGATCGTCAGCGCCGGAGCGTCGCCACCGGCCAGCAGCCCGGCGGCGAGCGTGCAGGTCACGGCCTGGCCGGCGGCCGAACACGACCAGTTCGTGCCGGAGAAGCTGTCATAGCTCATCCCGGCGGGCAGGGTGTCCACCACTGTGATCGGGCTGATCGAGCCCGCCACCGGCGCCGGGGTGTCCGACTCGCCGTAGTTGTGGACGCCGAGGGTGAACGCGATCACGCCGTCCCCGGCGACCGCCGTGCCCGGCCCGGACTTGGTGATGCCGAGGTCGGCCCGCTGGGTGGTGTTGGTGTTGTCGGTTCCCTTGTTGTTGCCGGGGTTCGGGTCGTTGGTCGTGGACGAGATCTCCGCTTCGTTGGCGATGTTCGTGCCGGCCGGCAGGCTCGCCGCCACCGTGACCTTGAAGCTGAACTGCTCGGAGGTCGGGGCGCTGCCGGTGCCGCCGGCGAGGGCGGCGTCCCGGATGCAGGTGACCTTCTGCCCGCTGGCCGAACACGACCAGTGGGTGCCGCTGGTCGAGCCGGCGACGAAGGTCAGCGAACTCGGGAGCGTGTCCACGACCTCCGGCGCCGCGGCGTCCGAAGGCCCGTAGTTCAGCACGGTGAACGTGTAGGTGCCGGTGCCCCCGGCGATCCAGTCGTCCGATCCCGTGCTGTGGACCTTGCTCAGCGCCAGGTCAGCGGACGCGGACGGGTTGATCTTGGCCGTGTGGCTGTTGTTCTCAGGGTGCGGATCGAGGAGCGGCTCGGGACCGGCCACGACGGCGGTGTTCGGGATCTCCCCGGTGGCGCCGGTGGCCACCTTGGCGGTGACGGTGATCGTCGGCAGCGTCCCGTTCACCTTCGGCGCCTTGGTCGTGGTGCAGCGGATCTTGCCGGTGCCTGCCGACACCTCGCCGCAGCTCCAGTCAGTGCCGACGGCCGAGACGTAGCTGAGGCCCGGCTGCAGATCATCGGTGACGACGAACTCGCCGCTCGCCGAATCGCTGAGGCCGTTGTTCCTCACGTTCAGGGTGTAGGTCACGTTCTCGCCGGCCACGACCGGACTCGAGCTGACCGCCTTCACGATCTGGAGGTCGACCTGCCGGCTCACCGTGTCGGTGACCTCGGAGCTGTTGTTGTCGAGCTTGGGGTCATGGGTGACGCCGGACACCGTTGCGGTGTTCTTCAGCGACGTGCTGCCGGCGGTGTCGGACGGAATCGCCGCCGTCACCGTGATCGCCGGGAAGCTGGCACCGGACGCGAGGGTCTCGGAGGCGTCGGTCCGTGAGCAGGTGACCGCCGTGGTGGTCACCTGGCACGTCCAGCCGGTCCCGGCCGCAGCCACCGTCCCCAGCCCGGACGGGAGGGTGTCGGTCACGGTGAACGGGCCGACGGCGGTGTCACCGCCGACGCCGTTCTCGGTGGTGTTGGAGACGGTGAGCGTGTAGGTCAGCGTCCCGCCGGCGACAGCCTTGTGGTCGCTGGCCTTCACGACCTTCAGGTCCGCGGAGTCGATGCGGGTGTTGGCGGTGGCCGGGCCGGCGTTGTAGGCGCCGGTCAGGTTCCCGGTCGCTCCGGTCGCGTCCTTGGCGGTCGTGCTCACGGTGTTGGTGTGCGGGACGCCGGAACCGACGCCGGGAGCGACGGCCGCTTCAGGATTCTTCGGCGTAGCCGTGAAGGTGATCACGATGGTCTTCGTCCCGGTGGCCGGGGCAGTGCCCAGATCCGTCCACGTGAGCACCTGATTTCCGGATGCGTCCGTGGTCGCCGCGGGCTCAACCGGCGTCCCGGCGGCTCCGGCGACCGCCACGTTGGCCGAGCCGGTGTCGTACGTCCAGTTCGGTGGCAGCGTGTCGCTCGCGCTGACGTGCTGCGCGTCGGCACCGCCGTCGTTGGTCAGCGTGATCGTCCACGCCTTGGACTGGCCGAGGTACGCCGGCCCGGGTGCGACGGTCTTCGTCGGCGTGACGTGCGGGAACCTCGGCGTGACCGTCGCCGACGTATTCGGACCGGTATAGGTCTTTCCGCCGCTCGGCAGCGACTCGTACTGCGTCACCGTCGCGGTGTTCGTCTGGGGGTCGGTGTTGTGGAGCTTGCTGCTTGCCGCCAGGGTGCCGGTGTAGGTGAAGG
>Ga0209963_1001790_pt1 | contig 11757 bp, 4 predicted proteins | sample ThiBio_1000_biof_2_FD_183957 | JGI IMG/M metagenome (GOLD analysis project Ga0209963, IMG submission 183957) | Wastewater bioreactor microbial communities from Cape Town, South Africa - Thiocy_cont_1000_biof (SPAdes) | ecosystem: Engineered > Bioreactor > Thiocyanate-remediating >...
AATAATAATTTATTAAATTATTAAACTTAAGAATTATTTAAAAATAATAATTTATTAAATTATTAAACTTAAGAATTATTTAAAAATAATAATTTATTAAATTATTAAACTTAAGAATTATTTAAAAATAATAATTTATTAAATTATTAAACTTAAGAATTATTTAAAAATAATAATTTATTAAATTATTAAACTTAAGAATTATTTAAAAATAATAATTTATTAAATTATTAAACTTAAGAATTATTTAAAAATAATAATTTATTAAATTATTAAACTTAAGAATTATTTAAAAATAATAATTTATTAAATTATTAAACTTAAGAATTATTTAAAATAATATTTTAATAAACTTAAGAATTATTTAAAAATAATATTTTAATAAACTTAAGAATTATTTAAAAATAATATTTTATTAATTTTAGAAATTAATTAAAAATAATAATTTAATAATTTATTAAATTTAGGAATTATTTAAAAAATAATATTTTATTAATTTTAAGAATTAAAAAAAAATAATTTATTAATTTTAGAAATTATTTAAAAATAATAATTTAATAATTTATTAAATTTAGGAATTATTCAAAAAATAATAAAATATTATTTTTAGAAGTTATTTAAAATTAATAATTTAATAAATTAATAAACTTATGAATTAATTAAAAATAATAATTTAATAAATTATTAAACTTAGGAATTATTTAAAAATAATAATTTATTAAACTTAGGAATTATTTAAAAATAATAATTTATTAAATTTAGGAATTATTTAAAAATAATAATTTATTAAATTTAGAAATTATTTAAAAATAATATTTTATTAACTTTAGAAATTATTTAAAAATAATAATTTAATAAATTATTAAACTTAGAAATTATTTAAAAATAATAATTTATTAAATTTAGAAATTATTTAAAAATAATATTTTATTAACTTTAGAAATTAATTAAAAATAATAATTTAATAAATTATTAAACTTAGGAATTATTTAAAAATAATATTTTATTAACTTTAGAAAATATTTTTAAATAATATTTTAATAAATTAAAAATAATAATTTATTAATTTTAGAAATTAATTAAAAATAATAATTTATTAAATTATTAAATTTAGAAATTATTTAAAATTAATAAATAATTAAATTTATGAATTATTTAAAATAATTAAATTTAAAAATTATTTAAAAATGATATTTCAAAGAAATCAAAGATTGCAAGAAATCTGCTACGCAGATTTTATTAATTTTAGAACTTATTAAAAAAATAATAATTTAATAAATTATTAAACTTAGGAATAATTTAAAAATAATAATATAATAAATTATTAAACTTATGAATAATTTAAAATAATAATTTAATAAATTATTAAACTTAAGAATTATTTAAAAATAATAATATAATAAATTATTAAACTTATGAATAATTTAAAATAATAATTTAATAAATTATTAAACTTAAGAATTATTTAAACTTAGAAATTATTAAAAAAAAATAATATTTTAATTTTAGAAATTATTAAAAAAAATAATATTTTAATTTTAGAAATTATTTAAAAATAATAAGTTTAATAAAATATTAAACTTAGGAATTACTTAAAAATAATATTTTATTAAACTTAGAAATTATTTAAAAATAATAATTTAATAAATTATTAAATTTAAGAATTACTTAAAAATAATATTTTATTAAACTTAGAAATTACTTAAAAATAATATTTTATTAAACTTAGAAAATATTAAATAAATAATATTTTATTAATTTTAGAAATTATTTAAAAATAATATTTTATTAAACTTAGAAAATATTAAACAAATAATATTTTTTTTTAATTTTAGAAATTATTTAAAAATAATATTTTATTAAACTTAGAAATTATTTAAAAATAATATTTATTAATTTTAGAAATTATTAAAATAATAATAATTTAATAAACTTAAAAATTATTTAAAATAATAATAATTTAATAAACTTAAAAATTATTTAAAATAATAATAATTTAATAAACTTAAAAATTATTTAAAATAATAATTTAATAAACTTAAAAATTATTTAAAAATTATTTAAAATAATAATTTAATAAACTTAAAAATTATTTAAAAATTATTTAAAAATAATATTTTAATAAACTTAAAAATTTTTTAAAAATTATTTAAAAATAATAAATTATTAATTTATTAAAGTTAGGAGTTATTTAAAAATAAAAATTATTTAAAATAATAATTTATTAGAGTTAGAAATCATTTAAAAATATTTAAAATAATAAATTATTAGACTTAGGAGTTATTTAATAATAATCTAATGAATTATTAAATCTGAGAATTTGTTGCACAAATTCCATAAATTTTCAATTTATTGGGATTATTAAAAAATAATAAATTATCAAAAAATAATAAATTATCAAAAAATAATAAATTATTAAAATTGGGAATTATTTAAAAATAAGAATTTAATAAAATTAGGAATTATTTAAAAATAATAATTTAAAAATAATATTTTAATAAATTTAGAAATTATTTAAAAATAATATTTTAATAAACTTAGAAATTATTTAAAAATAATAATTTAATAAACTTAGAAATTATTTTCAAATAATAATTTATTAAAATATTAAAACTAGGAATTATTTAAAAATAATATTTTAATAAACTTAGAAATTATTTAAAAATAATATTTTAATAAACTTAGAAATTATTTTCAAATAATAATTTATTAAAATATTAAAACTAGGAATTATTTAAAAATAATATTTTAATAAACTTAGGAATTATTTAAAAATAATAATTTAATAAACTTAGGAATTATTTAAAAATAATAATTTAATAAACTTAGGAATTATTTAAAAATAATAATTTAATAAACTTAGGAATTATTTAAAAATAATATTTTATTAATTTTAGAAGTTATTTAACAATAATAATTTAATAAACTTAGGAATTATTTAAAAATAAAAATTAATAAACTTTAGAAACTATTTAAAATAAAAAATTAATAAACTTAGTAATTATTTAAAAATAATAATTTGATAAATTATTAAACTCAGAAATTATTTAAAATTATTAAAAAATAATATTTTATTAAATTTATAAAATATTAAAAAAATATTTTAATAATTTTAGAAATTATTAAAAAAATATTTTAATAATTTTAGAAATTATTAAAAAATAATAAATTAATAAATTATTAAAATTAAAAATTATTAAAAAAATAATAATTTAATAAACTTAGGAATTATTAAAAAAATAATTTTATTAATTTACAAATTATTTAAAAATAATATTTCAAAGCAATCAAAGATTGCAAGAAATCTGCTACGCAGATTTTATTAATTTTAGAAATTATTAAAAAAATAATATTTCAAAGCAATCAAAGATTGCAAGAAATCTGCTACGCAGATTTTATTAATTTTAGAAATTATTAAAAAAATAATATTTTATTAATTTTAGAAATTATTAAAAAATAATAATTTAATAAATTATTAAACTTAAAAATTATTAAAAAATAATATTTCAAAGCAATCAAAGATTGCAAGAAATCTGCTACGCAGATTTTATTAACTTTAGTAATTAATTATAAATAATACTTATTAAACAGAAATTACTTAAAAATAATATTTTATTAACTTTAAGAATTATTTAAAAATAATAATTTAATTATAGTTCCGAATTAGGTATCGTTCGATACTGAATCTTCGATAAATTAATTATAAATTGGTATCGTTCGATACCAAGGACAAAGTCCGAGGTTAAATCCAAGGATTTAACCAAAATTCGGAACCTTAAATTTAATAAATAATTAACTTTAAGAATTATTTAAAAATAATAATTTAATAAATAATTAAATTAATTAGTAAATTTAATTATTTATTAAACTTAGGAATTAATTAAAAATAATATTTTATTAGTTTTAGAAATTATTTAAAAATAATAAATTATTAAACTTAGAAATTATTTAAAAATAATAATTTATTAATTTTAGAAATTATTTAAAAATAATAATTTATTAATTTTAGAAATTATTTAAAAATAATAATTTATTAATTTTAGAAATTATTTAAAAATAATATTTTAATAAATTATTAAACTTAGGAATTACTTAAAAATAATAATATAATAAATTATTAAACTTAGGAATTACTTAAAAAATAATATTTTATTAAACTTATGAATTACTTAAAAATAATAATTTATTAAACTTAAAAATTACTTAAATTTAGGAATTAATTAAAAATAATATTTTAATAAATTTAGAAATTACTTAAAAATAATAATTTATTAAATTTAGGAATTACTTAAAAATAATAATCTATTAAACTTAAGAATTGCTTAAAAATAATAATTTATTAAACTTAATAATTAATTAAAAATAATATTTTATTAAATTTAGAAATTACTTAAAAATAATAATTTATTAAATTTAGGAATTACTTAAAAATAATATTTTATTAAATTTAGAAATTATTTAAAAATAATAATTTATTAAATTATTAAACTTAGAAATTACTTAAAAATAATATTTTATTAAATTTAGAAATTATTTAAAAATAATAATTTATTAATTTTAAAAATTATTTAAAAATAATAATTAATTAACTTTAGAAATTATTTAAAAATAATAATTTAATATTTTATTAATTTTAGAAATTATTTAAAAATAATATTTTAATAAATTATTAAATTATTTAAAAATACTATTTTATTAATTTTAGAAATTATTTAAAAATAATATTTTAAAAACTTAGGAATTATTTAAAATAATATTTTAATAAACTTATAAATTATTTAAAATAATATTTATTAAACTTAGAAATTATTTAAAAATAATAATTTAATAAATAATTAAACTTAGAAATTATTTAAAAATAATAATTTAATAAATAATTAAACTTAGAAATTATTTAAAAATAATAATTTAATAAATAATTAAACTTAGAAATTATTAAAGAATAATAATTTAATAAATAATTAAACTTAGAAATTATTAAAGAATAATAATTTAATAAATTATTAAATTTAGAAATTATCAAACAAATAATATTTATTAATTTTATTAATTATAGAAATTATTTAAAAATAATATTTTATTAAATTTAGAAAATATTAAACAAATAATAATTTAATAAATTATTAAACTTAGAAATTATTTAAAAATAATATTTTATTAAACTTAGAAAATATTAAACAAATAATATTTTATTAAAGTTATAAAATATTAAACAAATAATATTTTATTAAAGTTATAAAACATTAAACAAATAATATTTTATTAAACTTAGAAATTATTTAAAAAATAATATTTTTTTAATTTTAGAAATTATTTAAAAATAATATTTTATTAAACTTAAGAATTATTTAAAAATAATATTTCAAAGCAATCAAAGATTGCAAGAAATCTGCTACGCAGATTTTATTAAATTTAAAATTATTTAAAAATAATATTATAATAAACTTAAAATATTTAAAAATAATATTTTATTAAATTTAAAATTATTTAAAAATAATATTTTAATAAACTTAAAATATTTAAAAATAATATTTTATTAAGCTTAAAATATTTAAAAATAATATTTTATTAAATTTAAAATTATTTAAAAATAATAAATTATTAAAATTAAAATTATTTAAGTAATAAATTATTAAAATTAAAGTTATTTAAGTAATAAATTATTAAAATTATTTAATAAATTATTAAAATTAAAGTTATTTAAGTAATAAATTATTAAAATTAAAGTTATTTAAGTAATAAATTATTAAACTTAAATAAATAAAAATAATTTAAAAATAATTTAAAAATAATTTAAAAATAATAAATTAATAAATTATTAAACTTTGGAATTATTTAAAAATAATAATTTAATAAATTATTAAACTTAGGAATTATTAAAAAATAATAATTTAATAAATTATTAAACTTAGAAATTATTAAAAAATAATAATTTAATAAATTATTAAATTTAGAAATTATTAAAAAATAATAATTTAATAAATTATTAAACTTAGAGACTATTAAAAATAATATTTAATAAATTATTAAACTTAGAAATTATTCAAAATTAATAAATTATTAAATTTATGAATTATTTAAAAATAATTAAATTTAAAAATTATTAAAAAATAATATTTTATTAATTTTATAAATTATTAAAAAATAATAATTTAATAAATTATTAAACTTAGAAATTATTAAACAAATAATATTTTATTAATTTTATAAATTATTAAACAAATAATATTTTATTAATTTTATAAATTATTAAACAAATAATATTTTATTAATTTTAGAAATTATTAAAAAATAATAATTTAATAAATTATTAAACTTAGAAATTATTAAACAAATAATATTTCAAAGCAATCAAAGATTGCAAGAAATCTGCTACGCAGATTTTATTAATTTTAGAAATTATTTAAAAAATAATATTTTATTAATTTTAGAAATTATTTAAAAAATAATATTTTATTAATTTTAGAAATTATCTAAAAAATAATATTTTATTAATTTTAGAAATTATTTAAAAAATAATATTTCAAAGCAATCAAAGATTGCAAGAAATCTGCTACGCAGATTTTATTAATTTTAGAAATTATCTAAAAAATAATATTTATTAATCTTAGAAATTTAAAAAATAATATTTTATTAACTTTAGAAATTTAAAAAATAATATTTTATTAATTTTAGAAATTTAAAAAATAATATTTTATTAATTTTAGAAATTATTTAAAAATAATATTTCAAAGCAATCAAAGATTGCAAGAAATCTGCTACGCAGATTTTATTAATTTTAGAAATTATTTAAAAATAATATTTCAAAGCAATCAAAGATTGCAAGAAATCTGCTACGCAGATTTTATTAATTTTAGAAATTATTTAAAAATAATATTTTAATAATTTTAGAAATTATTAAAAAATAATAATTTAATAAATTATTAAACTTAAGAATTATTAATTTTAGTAATTAATTAAAAATAATAAATTAATAAATTATTAAACTTAAGAATTATTAAAAAATAATTTTATTAACTTTAGTAATTAATTAAAAATAATAATTTAATAAATTATTAAAATTATGAATTATTTAAAAATAATATTTATTAAACTTAGAAATTAATTAAAAATAATATTTTATTAACTTTATGAATTATTTAAAAATAATAATTTAATAAAATTAGGAATTATTTAAAAATAATAATTTAAAAATAATATTTTAATAAATTTAGGAATTATTAAAAATAATATTTTAATAAACTTAGGACTTATATAAAAATAATAATTTAATAAATTATTATTTTAGGAATTGTTTTAAATAATAATTTATTAAAATATTAAACCTAGGAATTATTTAAAATAATATTTTAATTAACTTAGGAATTATTTAAAAATAATATTTTAATTAACTTGGGAATTATTTAAAAATAATATTTTATTAAACTTAGGAATTATTTAAAAATAATAAATTATTAAATTTATGAATTATTTAAAAATAGTAATTTATTAAACTTAGGAATTATTTAAAAATAATAATTTAATAAAATTATGAATTATTTAAAAATAATAATTTAATAAAATTAAGAATTATTTAAAAATAATAAATTATTAAACTTAGAAATTATTTAAAAATTATTAAATTTGGTATTATGTAAAAATAATAAATTATTAAACTTAGAAATTATTTAAAAATAATAAATTATTAAACTTAGAAATTATTTAAAAATAATAAATTATTAAACTTAGAAATTATTTAAAAATAATAAATTATTAAACTTAGGAATTATTTAAAATTAATAATTTAATAAATTATTAAATATGAATTATTTAAAAAATAAGTTATGGTAGACTAATAATGAAAAAAGTTCATCTAATTTAGTAAATAATTTAACGATATAAATAATATGTAATATAATAATGTTAAATTTATGAAAATATTTAAAATGAATAAATATTTAGTATAAACATTTATTACAAAAATATTAAAAAATAAATAAAGTATAAATTAAAAAATTTTTTGAAAAAAAAGTTAGAAGATATATTATCTTAATTTAATTAAAAGCCAAAATAAAAATAAAATAATAAATAAATATTTTTTAAATAAAAATGCAAGTGTTCGTTAAAACTTTAACTGGAAAAACTATTACTGTAGAAGTAGAACCCTCAGATTCAATTGAAAATGTAAAGGGTAAAATTCAAGATAAAGAGGGTATCCCACCAGATCAACAAAGATTGATTTTTGCTGGAAAACAATTAGAAGATGGAAGAACATTAAGTGATTATAATATTCAAAAAGAATGCACTCTTCATTTAGTTTTAAGATTAAGAGGAGGGTATTAATTAAATTAAATAAACATATTATTAATATGTTTATACAATATCACAATAAATTTGCTACGTAAATTCTCGATAAACTTCAAGAAAATAACCAAAGGTTATTTTCGAGGTGTTAGCTGTTTGTCTTGAAGTTAATTAAAAAAATATAAATATGTTTAAATACCATAATAAATTATTTAATAATAAATAAAATAAATTTATTCTTAATATGATGAAAATAATCAGAATAATAAATTGATTTATTAAATAATAATTATATTAATAAATTTAATTAAAATAATTAAATTATTAAGTATTAAATAATAAAATTAATAATTTTATTAGAATTAATATTCAAATTTATTATAATTAAATTAAATATTTAGGTTATTATAATTAATTAATTATTTATAGTTATTATAATTAAATTTTATTATGATATAATTAATTTTATAGAATTAATAATTTTATAAGATTAATAATTTTATAGAATTATTAATTTTATTAGAATTAAAATAAAATAAAATAAGTTTATAAAATAATAGATAAGTTTATTAATAAAATAAGTTTATAAAATAATTAAAAAATAATTAAAATAATAATTAAAAAATTAAAATGAATAATAATAAATATATTAATAATATATTTATATAGATAAACAAAAATATAGCATTGAATCATAAGTCATATCACCATTATATGTTTTTGTAGGATATCCATCAACATATAAAATTAATTCATTTTTATCACTTTCAACAACACCTAATATTGGTCGTAATAATTTATTAGATATATTATTCCAACATGACAATAAATCTTCATTATTACTATATAATATTATTGTCATTTTCTCCTCTAATAATATATTTAATCGAAAATCATTTTTTGTATACTTTTTATACATTATTTTATAATACTAATTAATTATACTACAGTTTTTGTAGTTTGGACAGTCTTTTTACTGAATCCACCAGTGAATAACATGATTAATAATAGTAGAATTACGGCAATAATCAATGACCATAAAATCAATTTGACCCAGTTCAATTGTTTTTGTCCTCTATCATTAACATCTACGACAATATTTGGTTTCGAAAATCCAAAAACAATTGCGAAAAAGATAAAAATAATTAATAATATCAACCATGGACTCCATCTTCCAACAGATTCTACACTTTTGGTAACTTGAGTTTGACTCAAATTTAATGATGATTTTTCTAATTCATCAATTGGGATTTTTGCATTAACAGTTTCCATTTCTTTTAATTACAAAGTTTTTTTTTGAAAAACAATTTGTTTTTATAAAATAAAAATTAATAATTAATAATATCTTTATAAAATAACATTTATTTATAATATAAATAAATATATAATATTATAGTAAATATATATACGTTATTAATTATACATTAGTATATGATGTATATATAAATATTAAAATTAGAAATTATATATTAATATTTACTATAAAATATTTGTATATTTATATATTAAAATATATTTAAGATATAAAGTTATTAAATAAAAATATATTTAAGATATAAAGTTATTAAATAAAAATATATTTAAGATATAAGTTATTAAATATATTTTTATTTAAGATATAAAGTTATTAAATAAATATATTTAAGATATAAAGTTATTAAATAAAAATATATTTAAGATATAAAGTTATTAAATAAAAATATATTTAAGATATAAAGTTATTAAATAAAAATATATTTAAGATATAAAGTTATGAAATAAAAATATATTTAATAAAGTTATGAAATAAAATATATTTATAAAGTTATTAAATAAAAATATATTTAAGATATGAAATAAGAATATAAAAAACAAATTGTTTTTTAATTATCTATCATGAACAAAACCTAAACCAACAGGAAATCGAGGTATACCATTTTTAGTCAACTCAAAATATTTGCACCTATATTTACACCCAATATATTCTTCAGGATTTTTAATATAATTATTATACATTTTAATCCTTTCACCAATATCACCTTCAGGTTTACATGAAAAAGTATCACCTTTATTATTAACAAGTGTCCAAATAATAGCACCATCTTCCCTACCTATTCCAGTTTTAGCATCAACAACAACAAATTCACTTTCCAAAAATGATTTATATTTATAAATAGCCGAACTTCTAACACATTTATAATATGATTCACTTTTTTCTTTTTCTGAATTACCACCAATTTTTCTTAAAATAATACCTTCATATCCATTTTTAACATAAACATCATGCATTTTTAATACTTGTTCTGCATTATTAACAACAGTTGGATATAATAAATATAAAATTGGTTTATTTGTTTGGTCATAAATTCTATTTTTAGGTTGAATTAATAAATCGTCATGAATACAATCATCATATAAATTAAATGCCTTGTTTAATAGATTCCAACGCTGGTCATAAGTTAAATCAAAACTTAAAATGATGTCAAAAATATAATATTGAATATATTTTTCATCATTTCTGGCACTTAATTTTCGTTTACCAATACCATTAATGTCATCAAAATTAACCATTTTAGTAAATAATTCACCATCTAATCTAAATAATGGATCATTTTTAGGATAATCATGAACAATAACATTTTTAATAACATTTAATAAAACTAATAATTCAGATTTCAAATGTTGTAAGAAACTAATTTCATCAGAGTTTCTAGAAATTAATAAAACATTTTGATAATCAAGAGTATGAGCTCTAACACGCAAACCATCTAATTTACATTCAACCCAAATAGGCCATCTTTTAATTTGTGATTTTTTAGGGTCCCAAGTATTAGCCAAAGAGGGTCCATATTCAAAAATAGATTTATCAGTTAATTGTTCAGAATAACTATCTCTAGTAATCATTTCATTCCATAAACTTTTAGCTTCTAATAGAGCACGTTCATGTAATTCACCACCGGTAATTCTAGTAACAACTTTAGAAGATTCTTGATATTTATTTTCCAAGTATTGTTTATAAGTTCCCCATTTAGTATAAATCATATCATTTTTGAAGCCAATACACCAAATAAGAACTTGATTTCTACCACCAATTTTGTATAAAATTGGCAAATCAAAATCATAATTTTTTTCGGGATTCATTTATTTAAAAAAAATATTATATATTCTTAAATTTAAGGCTGAATTAAAAATGCAAAATATGAATTTTACATCAAATCTGAACGGGGCGATGAATGGCCCTCTCACAATACCGTTGTCAATAAAGAAAGTAATAGATTTACCAAAATCATTAATGGTAGATATGAATGATGATAAAGAGGAAAAAATAGAGTATCCTAAAATAACATCATTTAATGTAGGAGTTCCAGAAAAGATAGAGAATCCAATATACAGGAAAGAAGAGGATAATATTATAAAAGAATATTATATTGGAAAATTAGATGAATTAGGGAAAGCGAATCCAAAAATACAAATAACAAAATTAGATGGGACAGA
>Ga0209963_1001792_pt1 | contig 11751 bp, 15 predicted proteins | sample ThiBio_1000_biof_2_FD_183957 | JGI IMG/M metagenome (GOLD analysis project Ga0209963, IMG submission 183957) | Wastewater bioreactor microbial communities from Cape Town, South Africa - Thiocy_cont_1000_biof (SPAdes) | ecosystem: Engineered > Bioreactor > Thiocyanate-remediating >...
CATCGAGGCGTGGAAGGGCCGGTTGCCCACGTTCGCCGGGGCGACCCGATTCTCCAAGCGCAGCCTCCAGGGCTCCGATCCGGAGTACCTCAACCAGTTCATCGTCGAGACCTGCCGGGGCGAGTCGAACCACGTCCGCGCGATCGGCTCGGTGGTGCTGATGAAGCTGTGGACGCCGACCGCGCTGTGGGTGGTGATCCTGGCGATCGCTGTTGCCGGGAACCTGCCGTTCATCGCGATCCAGCGCTACAACCGTCCGCGGCTGCGCCGGACCCTGGAGCTCGCCGGCCATCGGGCGATGCTGCGCGGGTCCACCGGGCTGCAGGCCGAGTCGGCCTGATCGCGGCGGGAGCACGGGTGCCCGGGGAGCGTTGGGCCGTCGTGGTCAACCCGACCAAGTTCGAGGACCTGGCTGCGCTCAGGCAGCGCGTCCTGGCCGGTGCAGCGGAGAACAACCGTCCCGAGCCATTGTGGTACGAGACCACGGCGGACGACCCCGGTGCCGGGCAGGCGCGGGACGCGGTCGCCGCCGGCGCGCGGGTGGTCTGCCCGCTGGGTGGGGACGGGACCGTCCGGGCCGTCGCGAGCGGCCTGGTGGAGTCCGGTGTGTCGCTCGGCCTGCTGCCCGCCGGCACCGGCAACCTGCTGGCCCGCAATCTGGGCCTATCGGTCGACGACCTGGAGACCGCACTGACGGTGGCCCTGACCGGACGCGACGTGGCCATCGACGTCGGTGAGGTCAGGTGGGACGACGGCGATCCCGACATCTTCCTGGTGATGTGCGGGATGGGCCTGGACGCGGAGATCATGGCCGAGGTAGACGAGGACATGAAGCGCCGGATGGGCTGGTGGGCCTACGTGCTGTCCGGGGTCGGCGCGATTCTCCGGCTGGGCTTCGCGGTGCGGGTCAGGGCGGGTGGGGACCGGCTGGTCAACCAGCACGCCCGGACGGTCCTGGTGGCCAACTGCGGGGAGCTCACCGGGGGCCTGCAGCTGGTGCCGGACGCCGAGGTGGACGACGGACTGCTGGACGTTGTCGTGGCCTCGCCACGATCGTTGTCGGGATGGCTGGCGATCGCCCTCCATTTCGTCTCCGCGACCCGGCGGGGCCACGGGCCTCTGGTGCACCTGCAGGATCGGGAGATCTCGGTGCGGACGGCCGAGCCGGTCGCCGGCCAGCTGGACGGGGACGCGGTCGGTGAGAAGCAGCTGATGACCTGCCGGGTGCGGCCCGGCGCCTTGACCGTCCGGCTGCCCCGGCTCGCGCCCCACTGAGGAATCCGGGCCAATGCCGGTTTTCAGGGGGTGAATCTGTTCCCCGAAGGAGTGACCGGACGCTATCGTTTCGCGAGTAGTCGCCGCACGGGCCTCACCCCTGGGGGTGGGCTATCTCCGTGGAGGGAAGCGACGACTACAGCGGTCCGGGCGTCGGTACCGCGCCCAGGAGAAGGAGAAAGTTGCATGGCCACTGGAACCGTTAAGTGGTTCAACGCAGAAAAGGGTTGGGGATTCATCGCACCCGATGGCGGCGGGCCCGATGTTTTCGCCCACTACAGCGCGATCACGAGTTCCGGGTTCCGGACTCTTGAGGAGGATCAGAAGGTGGAGTTCGAGATCGTCCAGGGCCCGAAGGGCCCGCAGGCCTCGAACATCAGCCCACTCTGATCGGCTGGAGCCGGCCCTGCCTCCCCGCGACGCGGGGAGGCACTTCTACGTTCGGCCGTCTGCGGGCGCGGAGATAATGCCGGGATGACCGACGTGTTCTGCCAGGTGGCCACCGGTGAGCTGATCGTCCCGGAGATCTACCGGGACCCCCTCGTGGTGGCCTTCCTCGACCATCGCCCGGTGTTCAGGGGGCACGTCCTGGTGATCCCGGTTCGCCACGTCGACACGATCGTCGACCTGCCGGCGGAACTGATGGAGCCGCTGTTCTCCACAGCCCAGCGGGTCGCGGCGGCGATGCCGACCGCGCTCGGCGCGCAGGGCAGCTTCGTCGCGGTGAACAACGTAGTCAGCCAGTCCGTGCCACATCTGCACGTCCACGTCGTGCCGCGGTCCAAGGGGGACGGGCTGCGCGGCTTCTTCTGGCCACGGACCAAGTACGCCGACGGCGAGGCGGAGTCGTACGCCGCCCGGCTGCGGGAGGCGCTGGGCGGGAATACCGGAGCTGCCGGGCGACTTGAACACCCGTGAGCAACTCCGCAGGACTCGGCCTGCGCTCCGAGCGCGGCAAGGTGCTGGGGGCGCTGATGCTCGCCACAGGCCTGATCGCGATCGACGCGACCATCCTGGCCACGGCGGTCCCGTCCGTCGTCAAGGAGCTGGGCGAGTTCGACCAGTTCCCGTGGCTGTTCTCGGTGTACCTGCTGGCGCAGGCGGTGTCCGTCCCGATCTACGCCAAGCTCGCTGACACGATCGGACGCAAGCCGGTCATCCTCGTCGGCGTCGGACTGTTCCTGACCGGATCGGTACTGTGCGGGTTCGGCTGGAACATGACCTCGCTGATCGCCTTCCGGGTCGTCCAGGGGCTCGGCGCGGGCGCGGTCGCACCGATGTCGATGACGATCGTCGGCGACATCTACACGGTGGCCGAGCGAGCGGTGGTCCAGGGCTACATCGCCAGCGTCTGGGCGATCGCCTCGGTGGTCGGGCCGGCCCTGGGCGGCCTGTTCAGCCAGTTCACCACGTGGCGCTGGATCTTCTGGGTGAACATCCCGCTGTCCCTGGTCGCCGCGTGGTCGATCTGGCGGCACTACCACGAGCACGTCGAACCCCATCGCCACCGCATCGACTACGCAGGCGCGGCGATCCTGACGCTGGGACTCACCACGATCATCCTGGCGCTGCTGGAGGGTGGCAACGCGTGGGCGTGGCTCAGCTGGCAGAGCCTGACCAGCTTCGCAGTCGGGGCGGCGGCCCTGGTGGCGTTCGTGTTCGTCGAGCGGCGGGCGGCCGAGCCGGTGCTGGACGTGGCGATCCTGCGGCGTCCGCTGATCCTGACCACGACCCTGATCTCGCTGGGGATCGGAGCGATCATCACCGGCGTGACCAGCTTCGTGCCGAGCTACCTGGAGAACTCGCTGCAGGTCGTCCCGCTGGTCTCGGGAGCAGCGGTGGCGGCGATGACGTTGGGCTGGCCGCTCGCGGCGTCCCAGGCGGGCAGGGTGTACCTGCGGCACGGCTTCCGGTTCACGGTGCTGCTCGGCAGCGGCATCGCGACGCTGGGTGCGATCGGGCTGGCCGCGGTGGGTCCCTGGCCGAACCCGTGGTCGATCGCGGTGGTCACGTTCGTCATGGGCTTCGGGATGGGCTGGACGGCGGCGCCGTCGCTGATCGCAGCGCAGAACTCCGTCCCGTGGTCGGAGCGCGGCGTGGTGACCGGGGTGAACATGTTCGCTCGCTCGGCCGGGAGCGCGGTCGGGGTGGCCGTCTTCGGCGCGATCGCGAACAACCTCATCGCCGCCGGCGCTGGTGAGCACGACTACGCGACGATCGTCCACGCGTCCACGGCGGTGTTCATCGCGGCCGCCGTCGCGGCTGCGCTGACCTGGCTCGCCGGCTGGCGGATGCCGCCCGGCGGCGTCGACGCCCCGGTCTACAACCAGCCGGACGCGATGCTAGAGTAGGCGGGCCGAAAGGCGCCTGGGGCATTGGCGCAGCTGGTAGCGCGTCTCGTTCGCAATGAGAAGGTCAGGGGTTCGAATCCCCTATGCTCCACCCGATGTTGGAAGTCCAACGCCCGACATAGATCTTGGCGTGGACGCCTGACCGTACGAGTTCCTTGTGGACGAGCGTGTCGACCTCGCGTGCGGGACAGGCCAGAGCCTGGCGGCCAAACAGCACCAGTTCCCGCGTGCCGCCCGCCTTTCCGCCCGTCCTGTCCGAGCGGCTCACTATTCTCAACGCATGCCCCCTCCAACGCTGGTGATCCTTGGCGGCTTGCCCGCTGTCGGCAAGTCGACCGTCGCCTCTGCACTCAACGAGGCGGGCAGGTTCGCCTACGTTCGTATCGACAGCATCGAGCAAGCGCTCCGTTTCTCCGGGGAGATGGGGCCTCACGGAGTTCTGACCGCCGGCTACGTCGTGGCCTACGCGGTGTCCGGCGACCTTCTGGACGGTGGCAACGATGTCCTCGTCGAGTGCGTCAACCCGATCGAGATCACAAGAACCGCCTGGCGCGAGGTCGCCAGCACGCACGGAGCGGCGCTGGTCCAGGTCGAACTGTATTGCAGCGATCCGGACGCTCATCGAGAGCGGGCAGAGAGCCGAGTCGTCAACGTGCCGGGCCTGGAGCTCCCCGACTGGCGGGCGATCCAGACCCGCGAGTACGAGGCCTGGGACAGCGCGGACCTGCACATCGACACCAGCACCGCCAGCCCACTCGAGGCGGCATCGTTGATCCGCGCAGCTGTCTCCCTGGCCTAGCGGCGACTCCCCACCGTTGCCTTGGTTACGCTTCCGGTCCCGTACCGGTGTAGAACCCGTAGCTGGCCTCGGCGGTGCGGGCCGCGACATCCGGGGCCGCGCCGGCCGCGACATCGGCGTCCCCCCAGCCGTCGGCGGCTGCTCGGGTGAACGCTCTGCCCTCGTCGGAAAGCGACCATGCTGCGGCGTCCTCCGGCGAGATCTGGCCTGCGAGCGCGCCGAGGTGCAGGGCGAGGCCGAGGAGGCACTGATCCCAGCCGATGCCCAAGGCACCCGGCCCGAACGTCTCCCACATCCCGGCGGGCACATCGGCGATGCGCGCGGTGTGCTTGAGCTCGAATCTGGTGCGGTCGTCGTCCAGCGACGTGAGCCTGACACTGACCCAGGAGAGGCCGCCGGCGAACTCCCAGGTGACCCGGTAATGCGCTGCCCCGTCCGCGGGTGGCGTGCAGGAGAGGATCTCGCCGCCCGCGTTGCCGGTGAGCTGGTAGCGGCCGCCGACGCGAAGGTCGCCGGAGATCGGCAGGAACCAACGCGGGATCCGCTCGGCGTTGGTGGTGGCGTCCCAGACGTCGTCGATGCCGGCAGGGTAGTCCTGCGCGATCGTCTGGACGCGGGACGGCGAACCGTCGATGTCCTCGGTGCGCAGCGTGCGCGTCACGGCGTTGATCTGAGAGGTGACGTCAACCATGGGTTACTCCTTGTCCTCTGGGATGGGGTGGGAATCATCGATGTCGTCCGAGCCGGACGGCGCAGCAGCCAGTCGGCGCTCACGCCGTCCGCGGGCAAGCTCCGTGCCGAGGGCCGCGAGCGGCCCGCGCCAGAACTGCTCGAACGGACTGAGCCATTCGCTGGCTTGCTGAAGCCCGGTGGGATCGACGGCGTACAGCCTGCGGGTGCCTTCGGGGCGCACGGTCGCGAACCCCTGCTCCCGCAGCACGCGCAGGTGCTGCGACACAGCGGGCTGGCTGATCCCGTACTCCGACGTGATCACGGCAGTGATCTCGCCAGCCGGCTCCTCCCCGTCCACGAGGAGCTCGAGGATCCGGCGGCGGACCGGATCGCTCAGGACATCGAACGCGTGCATGACAACCATATTTACGTGTGATCTTATATAAGTCAAGCCTGAATTTGTCGTCCCCGGCTGAGCGAGGACGCCGCCAGCCGGAATCGACCGTGCCCGCGGGCAGTCGTACCACCGGAGCTACGCCTCCTGGCCTGCCGCCCCGCCGAGCGGGTACAACCGTAGGGAAGGAGTTGCAGAATGACGTACGTGGAGCCGGAGTACCGGCGAGACACCCGCTACATCACCGACCGGATCACCGCGGACGGCCGCGACGGCTGGCCGGTCGAGCCCGGACGCTACCGCTTGATCGCGGCCCGCGCGTGCCCGTGGGCCAACCGGACGCTCATCGTCCGCCGGCTGCTCGGGCTGGAGGACGCCCTCAGCCTGGGGCTGTGCGGCCCGACACACGACCAGCGGTCCTGGACGTTCGACCTCGACCCCGGCGGTGTGGATCCCGTCCTCGGCATCGAGCGGCTGCAGCAGGCCTACTTCGCCCGCTTCCCCGACTACCCGAAGGGCATCACCGTCCCGGCGCTCGTCGACGTCCCCAGCGGCGAGGTCGTCACGAACGACTTCCCGCAGATCACGATCGACCTCGAGACCGAGTGGACCGCGTACCACCGCGACGGTGCGCCGGATCTGTACCCCGAGCGGCTGCGGGACGAGATCGACGAGGTCAACTCCTGGGTCTACACCGAAGTGAACAACGGCGTCTACCGCTGCGGGTTCGCCGGCACCCAGACCGCGTACGACGACGCCTACGAGCGGCTCTTCGCCGCCCTCGACCGGCTCGAGTCCCGGCTGTCCGGACGGCGCTACCTCGTCGGCGACCAGCTCACCGAGGCCGACGTCCGGCTGTTCACCACACTGGTCCGGTTCGACGCGGTCTACCACGGTCACTTCAAGTGCAACCGGAACAAGCTGACCGAGTCACCCGTGCTGTGGGCCTATGCCCGGGACCTGTTCCAGACGCCCGGCTTCGGCGACACCGTGGACTTCGACCAGATCAAGCGGCACTACTACGTCGTGCACCGCGACATCAATCCCACCGGGATCGTGCCCAAAGGCCCGGACCTGTCGGGGTGGTTGACGCCGCACGGCCGCGAAGCCCTCGGCGGACGGGCCTTCGGCGACGGGACGCCTCCGCCTCCGCCGCGCACCAACGAGCAGGTGCCGCCGCTGTCCTGAGGAGAGGTCAGCCGACGTCCTCGGTGCGCTCGCCGTCCGCCTCGGTCTCGACCGGGGTGATCGGGTCGGCCGTCACCGGGACGGACGGGCGCGCGGGGACCGGCGCCGTCAGGTCGATCGTGCGCACCGTCCGGGGAGCCAGCGGCGTCGACACGTAGGTCGGCCGGGTGATCGGGATCGGGTCCCACAGCGAACCGGCCCCGCCGACCGGCACGCTGAGTTCGATCGAGTGCTCGTGCGCGGCCGCGTCCACATCGCTCAGGGACAGCGCGACCGTCTCCTCGTCGGGCGCCGAGCGGATCTCCTCGGCCTGCCGATCGAAGGCGGCCTTCATCGCCCGCACGCTGAACCGGGCCACGACCAGGAAGACCACGATCAGGCCGAACGGAACCAGCGCCGTCCACCACTCGGCGAGGCCGAAGAAGACCAGTGCCGCGACGACCATCTGCGCGGCCAGCAGGGACGCGAGCACCCTGCGCCGGCGCTGCGCGGCTTCCTCCTGACGGAGCTTCAGTTCGCGCAGCCGGGCCCGGCGGATCAGTGGCGTCGAGACGTCCGCAGTCCCCGGCTCCGACTCGGCCAGCGACGATCCGCTCCGGACGATGGTCACGGCAGGGGTGAACGGGATGGCCGCGTCCACGTCGTCCTCGATGTCCTCGCCGCGATGACGCAGGAAGAAGGGCACCAGGAAGATCAGCCAGAACACGGCGATAGCGCCGAAGATCAGCCCGGTGAAACCCATGCCTGCAACGGTAAAGGTCCCAGACCGAAGCCACGCCGACCCCGGGCGGAGTGTCGCCAGACCGTGGCGGGCGATCCTCCGAAACGTGAGTTATCAGGGCATCTGAGAGCCTCAGCCCGACCCGTTCCGCCGGAACTGCGGTTATCGGGCCGGCTCGCCTGCTCATATCCACAGTTGCGGCGGATCACTCCGCCTGGCGCCTCGGCGAGGGCTGCATAACCGCAGTATCGGCGGATCGCTCAGTGTGGCAGCCGGTCGACCACCCGTCCGTCCACCTCTTCCGCGGTGAGGACGAACATGTCGTGGTCGCGCCAGTCGCCGTTGACGTGCATGTAGCGCTCCCGGCGTCCCTCCAGCCGGAAGCCGAGCTTGTGCACGACGGCGAGACTGTTGGTGTTCTCGGGACGGATGGCGATCTCGATCCGGTGCAGGCCGAGCGAGAAGCAGTGGTCGCACGCCATCGCCACGGCTGTCGGGATGATCCCCCGGCCGGCATAGTCCCGGTTGATCCAGTAGCCGATCTGCGCCCAGCAAGCCGAGCCCCAGGTGATCCCCGAGACGGTCACCTGACCGACGAAGCGGGGACGCGCGCCCGCCTCGGAGTAGTCGACCGCCCAGGGCAGCACCTGTCCCTGCCGGGCACGCCGGTTCAGCCGGGTCACGAGCTGACCGAACGAGATCGGCTGCTCACCCGACGTCCGTGGGCTGGTGGAGTCCCACATCCGGAACCAGTCGGGCTGGGCGTTACGGATCCGGGACCACTCGCCCTCGTCCCCGCGCCGGAGTGGACGCAGGGTCACCGGCGGGCGTTCGAGCCGGGCCGGCCACCCCTTGGCGCGCACGGATTCCATCGAGGCTCTAGTCAAGCATCCAGCAGACGATCGGATTGCCTGCCGGAAGGTGCCCGACTCCCGCCGGGACAAAAGCGACCGCGTTCGCGTCGGACAGCTCGGCCGCGCCCTGGTCACCGGCGACCGGGAGCGGCCGCACCCCGGCGGACGTGCTGTGCGCCAGGACCAGCCGGGTCCGGACCGGATCACTCTCCAGCGGCGTGGTGAGCCGGCCGTCGACGAGCTCTGGTTCGCTGATCTCCTGGCCGCCCAGTCTCTCCACCAGCGGACGGGCGAACAGCTCGTAGACCAGGTAGGCAGGCACCGGCCGGGCCGGGAGGACGACCATCGGGATCCCCTCCGGGCCGACCAGCCCGAACACCAGTGGCGTGGCGAAGCCGTCCACCTGGGCCACGTCGAACGAACCGAGCCCAGCCATCGCCTGCAGCAGGTCGCCGTCCATGTCGGCGACCAGCAGGAGCAGATCGGCCCGCACCAACTGCTCGCTCACCGCGGTGGCCACCAGCCGCGCATCCGGGGGAACGATCGGGGACGCGAAGACCTGGGCTCCGTCCTCGCGCGCAGCGGCGGCCAGCAGCGGCGTCGTCGCGTCGTACCGCTGGTTCAGCGACGTCAACGGCAGCCCCGGCTCCACCAGTCCGGGCGCCGAGGTGACGATCGCGACCCGCGGACGCGGGCGGGCCAGCACCTTGTCGTGACCCACCTCCGCGATCAGCCCGATCGCCCGCGGAGTCAGCAGCGCTCCGCTGCCGAGCAGGCGATCGCCGTCGGCGACCCGCGAGCCGGCGAGCCACAGGTTCTGCTGGAAGGTGGCCTCCTCGCGGAACTCGACCTCCCGTCCGGCGACCGCGGTGCGCTCGAACGGGACGACCGCGTCGGCGCCGTCCGGGAGCGGGGCGCCGACCTCGATCCAGACCACCGTCCCCGGTGTCAGCGGGGCGCCGCGACGTCCGTCCGCACGGATCTCACCGGCCATCGGCATGATGATCGGACGCAGGTCGCTGGCGCCGACGAGGTTGGAGGCTCGAACCGCCCAGCCGCTGACCGTCGCCGCGGTGTAGATCGGCAGGTCCAGGTCGGAGGTCAGCGATTCGCACAGGGTCAGCCCACCGGCATCCATCAGGCCGATGCCGAACGGTCGCATCTGCGGGACCAGGGACAGCAGGTAGTCGCGGTGCGCGTCGATGTCGCGCAGGCCGCTCGCATCGACCGCCGGCGGGTCGGGCAGGTGACGGACGGGGGTCGGCGGCGGCGCTGCCTCGACCACCGGCTCGGGAACCTCGGCCCGCTCGGCGCCCCTGGCGCCCTTGGAACGGGAGAAGAGTGGCATGCCGATACCATAGGCCAATGCGTCTGCCAGACGCCGAAGGCCAGCCGCATGGCCGCGGCCACGGTCCGACCAAGGCCGAACTGCGGATGCGGCTGGGCGCAGCGAGAGCCGTCCGCGAACCCGATTCCGCCGCTGAACTCGCCCGCGCCCTCCGCTGCCTGGCTGCCTGCGCCGGAGCGGCCGTGGTGGCTGCGTATGCGTCCCGTCCCGGCGAGCCGGCGACGCAGGAACTGATCGAGACGCTGCGGGCCGCCGACGTCGCCGTCCTGTTGCCGGTGCTCGGGCCGCTGCCCGACTGGAGCTGGTACGCCGGGCCGGAGCACCTGGTCACCGGCAGGCGCGGCATCCTGCAGCCGGACGGGCCGGCACTCGGCACGGACGCGCTGGCCAGGGCCGACTTCATCTGGCTGCCCGGTCTCGCCGGAACACCGGACGGGAGGCGGCTCGGCACCGGCGGCGGCTGGTACGACCGCGCCCTGGCCTCAGCCCGGCCGGACGCGCCGAGGGGGTTGCTGCTGTTCGACACCGAGGTGCTGGACGACGTCCCCACCGACGCGTGGGACCAGCCGGTCGACCTGCTGGTCACCGAGCGGCGGCGGATCGACTGCGGGAATAGCCGGGACGGGGTTCGGAGTTGAGTTGCCTGCTCGACTAGCATTCCCCGCGAACCGAACCTGCGCAGGAAAGTGACCATGCCCACCTACCAGTACCGCTGCACCGAGTGCGGCACCGAACTCGAGGCCGTCCAGAAGTTCACCGACGACCCCCTGACCGTGTGCCCCGAATGCGACGGACGGCTCCGCAAGGTCTTCAACGCCGTCGGAGTGGTCTTCAAGGGCTCCGGCTTCTACGCCACCGACAACCGCGCCAGGAAGCACGGCGAGGCGAAGCCGAAGCCCGAGTCGGCCGCAGCCCCGGCCAAGACCGAGTCGAAGCCGGCCTCCGCGTCACCGTCCTCGTCGTCCACAACGAAGACGCCGGCCGCCTGAGCCTGTGGATCGTGACCCGATCCGCCCTCTGATCCCGATAGTGAGGGCGTGCATCCCGCTCAGCTGATCGACCCTGTCGTCCGCGCCTTCCGCTGGCACCGCCGGTGGTTCGCCGCGATCCTCGCCTCCATCGCGGTCCTCGCCGCGCTGTCCGCGCTCTCTCCCGAGGGGGCCGGGACGGTTCCCGTCGTCGTGGCCGTCCACCAGATCGGTGGTGGCTCGATCGTCGCCGAGGGCGACCTGACCGTGTCGGCGTACCCTGCCGAAGCCGTGCCGGAGGGGGCGTTCAGCGACCCGTCCGGCCTGGTCGGGAGCGAGGTGGTGGGGACGGTCCCGGCCCGGCGTCCGCTGACCAGAGCCGACCTGCTCGACTCGGGCTCGCTGGTGGCGACGGGACGCGTGGCTGTGCCGGTGCGGTTCAGCGATCCCGACACCGTCTCGATCCTCCGGGTCGGCAGCCGGATCGACATCCTCGGCCAGCAGACGTCCGGCGGTGCGGTGACGACGGTGGCGGGCGACGTCCGGGTAGTGGCGCTTCCCGGGGCCGACCGAGGCGGCGTGCTGGGTTCTGCCGGCGCCGGACTGGTGCTGGTGGAGGCCGACCAGACCCAGTCCGCTGCCATCTTGACGGCCACTTCCGCCGGGACGCTAGGGTACGTGCTTCGGTAACCCACCCTGTTTCCCCGCAATGGAAGAGGACATTCATGACCGGATTCAAGGACTTTCTCATGCGCGGCAACCTCATCGAGGTGGCCATCGCCTTCATCATCGGTGCCGTCTTCGGCGACGTGACCAAGTCGTTCACCCAGTTGGTCATGGACGTGATCGCGAAGGTCATCGGCGGGAATCCCGACTTCAGCTCGGTGACCATCGGCGGTGTGAACGTCGGGGTCTTCATCACCTCGGTGATCAGCTTCGTGATCACCGCCGCCGTCGTCTACTTCGGCATCGTCCTGCCGTACAACCGGCTCAAGGAGCGGCTGTCCAAGCCCGCGCCGGAAGAGGCGGGTGCGCCCACGTCTGAGGAGCTGCTCGGCGAGATCCGGGACATCCTGGCAGCGCAGAGCAAGTAAGGGCAGGCGGCTGGTCGCGCGGCTCTCACTGGACGTGGTGTGGGGGCACCTCGGCCAGGAGTCGCCTCTCGTCTGCGGTCAGCAGGT
>Ga0209963_1001794_pt1 | contig 11743 bp, 7 predicted proteins | sample ThiBio_1000_biof_2_FD_183957 | JGI IMG/M metagenome (GOLD analysis project Ga0209963, IMG submission 183957) | Wastewater bioreactor microbial communities from Cape Town, South Africa - Thiocy_cont_1000_biof (SPAdes) | ecosystem: Engineered > Bioreactor > Thiocyanate-remediating >...
AATTTTAAATATTTAAAATTAAATAATTATTTAATTTAAATAATTTTGAACAATTAACTTTAAAATAATTTTAAATATTTAATATTAAATAATTTTGAACAATTAACTTTAAAATAATTTTAAATATTTAATATTAAATAATTTTGAATAATTAACTTTAATTAACTTTAAATAATTTTAAATAATTAACTTTAATTAACTTTAAATAATTTTAAATAATTAACTTTAAATAATTTTAAATAAGGTTCCGAATTTTGGTTAAATCCAAGGATTTAACCTCGGACTTTGTCCTTGGCTTACAGCTTAGAAACCTATATGTTTCTTTAGTATCGAACGATACCAATTTATAATTAATTTATTAAAGATTTGGTATCGAACGATACTAAATTCGGAATTATAATTTTAAATAATTAACTTTAAATAATTTTAAATAATTAAATTTAAATAATTTTAAATAATTAATTTTAAATAATTTTAAATAATTAGCTCTAAATAATTTTAAAAAATTAACTTTAAATAACTTTAAATAATTAACTTTAAATAATTTTAAATAAATAAATTTAAATAAATTTAAATAAATTTAAATAAATAACTTTAAATAATTTAAATAAATAACTTTAAATAATTTAAATAAATAACTTTAAATAATTTAAATAAATAACTTTAAATAATTTAAATAACTTTAAATAATTAATATAAAATAATTATTTAATTTAAATAATTAACATTAAATAACTTTATTTAATATAAAATAATTATTTAAGTTAAATAATTAACCCTAAAATAACTTTAAATATTTAATATAAAATAATTATTTAAGTTAAATAATTAACCCTAAATTAACTTTATTTAATATAAAATAATTATTTAAGTTAAATATTTAATATAAATAATTATTTAAGTTAAATAATTAACACTAAATAACTTTAAATATTTAATATAAAATAATTATTTAAGTTAAATAATTAACTTTAAATAATTATATTTAATTATTAATTAAAAATAAAATGAGTTAAATATTGCATAAATTTTTAAATAATTTAAAATTAACAAAGAAATATTATTATTAAATATTAATTATATTTAAATATAATTTATAATATTAAATAGATAACTAAATAAGTTAAATAATATAAATTTTTAAATCTTAATAAAAATGATTATATTTTATTATTTATTTTTTTAAAAATAAAATATAAAATATTAAAAAAAATAAAAAAATGTCTCTCATCAAAAGCAACGAGAAAAATTATCAAGTTTATTTAAACAAAAACCTTATCGAGCATCTTAAAAAGAATGAAGATTGTGATATTATTGAATTTATTAATAAATTTAAACAAGAGAACAACTTTTTAAGTTTAATTTGTAGTGATGTTTTAAGTTTACATAAATTATCAATTCATTACGCTTTTTATTTATTTGGTGGTGTTGTTAGAAGTTTCTTATTAAGAAAAGAGGATACACAGGATATTAATATTTGGTTTGATAATAAACCATATATGGATAATTTTATTAAAGATATAAAAGAAAAATGGTCAGCTATTAAATGTGATAAAATAATTAATGATGAAAATTATCCATATAAAAAAGAAAAATATACTATTACTAGTCCAAAGACAGGGTTTAAATATATTGTAGATATTACATTATCTACAAAATTACCTGTTGATGATTATGATGTTAATTCTTTAATATTTAATGGTCTTTATTTTTCATTACATAAAAGCTTATTATCTTATCAATCAATTTTATCTAACATTGAAAAGAAAGAAATGTATAAACTTAAAACTTTTAAAAATACAGATTATAATTTACGTAGACAAGAAAATTTTAAGAGTGAAGGTTGGAAGATTGTTGAATGTGATAAAATTGAAAAGAAAAATAAAATGGGTTTCTTTACATATGATTATTTACAATTTAGAAAATATTAAATAAATATATCTATTAGATATATTAATCAATAAATAATAATTATTTAAAGTAAATTCTTTAATGTATTGAAATTAATTATTAACAAATTTTAAAATATATTAAATAATTATTTTGTAATAATTTAAATATAAATATTTTTAAATTAATTACTAAAATTAAAAGAATTATGGGAACTATTAAATAATTATTTTAATTATAATTATTTAGTTAAAAGAATTAAATAATTAATAAATAATTAATTATAATTAAATATTTATTAAAAAATTACGGGAACTTTAGTTCTCTCAATTTTGCTAAGCAAAATTAACTATTTATTAAATATTTAGTAAAAAATATTTAATATATAATTATTTTAATTATAATTATTTAATTATTTTAATTATAATTATTTAATTATTTTAATTATAATTATATATTTAGTAAAAGAATTAACTATTTAATAAATAGTTAAATATAATTATGTATTTAATAAAAAGAATTAATTCTTTATTAAATATTTAAATATAATTATTTATTTAAAAATTATTTAATAATTATTTTAATTAAATATAATTATATAATTAAAAAGAATTAATTATTTAATAAAAAAGAATTAACTATTTATTAAATAGTTAAATATAATTATTTATTTAATAAAAGAATTAACAATTTATTGAATATTTAGTAAAAAATATTTAAATAATTATTTTAATTATAATTATATATTTAGTAAAAGAATTATTTAATAAAAAAGAATTAAATATTATTTAACTATTAAATATAATTAATTATATATTAAAAAGAATTAAATATTTAGTAAATTTAAAATTAAAAAGAATTGTATTAAATATATGTTTTTTAAAATTAAAATATTTAATAAAATTTAAAATTAATTATTTAGTAAAATTATTTAAAAATTATTTTAAAGAAAGTATTTAAAAGATAATTAATTATTTATTGAATAATTATTTTAAATAATTAATTTTATTAAATAAAGAAAAATATTTAAATAAAATAAAATACAAGTAATTATTTACAGAATAATTATTTATTAAATAAATAAATAAAAATTAATTATTTCTGAATAATTATTTTAAATAATTAATTATTTATTATATAAATAAAGAAAATTTTAAAGAAAATATTTAAAGATAATTAATTATTTATTAAATAAAGAAAATAATTATTTAGTAAATAATTATCTTCAGTATAATTATTCAATTACAATTAATTATTTACTGTATAATTAATTAAATATAATTATTACAAATATAATTATTTATTAAATAATTATTTAAAGAAAGTATATAAAATTATTTAAAAATTTTTTGCGAATAAGTTAAAAATATATTAAATTTTAATTAATTTATCAATATTTTATCATTAAAATTTATCAAGTTTATTTTATACATTATGAATGATTCAATTATATTTAAAATATTTGTATAATATAATTATAATTTATTTATAACACTATCAAAATTATCTATATAGTGTGATTTAATAAATGCTTAATTAATAAAAATAAACACATTTTTTTTAATAAATAAAATATAATATTTAAAATATTATTATTAATATAACCACATACCAACAAAGACCGAACACCAATTAATAAGAGAAATAATTTCATTTATTTATATATTGTAAAATATTTTTAATATTTATATACTAATTTATAATTACAAAATTAAATATTTTAAAAAATTAATATATTTTATTTTTTTATTTTTTAAAAATAAGGGAAATGAGTATCCTCCTATTATGTTTCTGACAAATATAATTTAGAAAAAATATACAAAATTAGATTTTGGAATTAAAATATCCCTAATTTTTTTTGCTTAATAAATTATTTATTTAAAAACTGTTAAGATATAATGTAGGATTACATGAAAATTGATACTGATAATTGTATATATTAAGATTAGGTTCAAAAATTGTAGGTTTATATTTTGAATTAATTTTAACTTTTTTTTCATTTAATTTTTGTTCCTTTACAGCTATTTTTCACATAATTTTAATATCTTTTCTTCTTTTTTGTCGTAATTCTACCCTTTTCAGTTTTATTAGTAATTTATTTCTTTATTAAGATTATCATTTAAATAATATACATTATTTATTATTTTTAATAAAGAATTTGGGTTTAATTTATTATATTCTCATAGATTATGATAATCTTTTTTATTTTGAATATCTTTAATTTTAAACTCTTCATATATTGATATTTTTAATTTTCATTTACTTTTAAATAATTATTTATTAAATAATTAATTATATTTAAATAATTATTCAGAAAAAAAATAATTATATTTAAATAATTATTCAGTAAATAATTAATTATATTTAAATAATTATTCAGCAAATAATTAATTATTAAATATTAAAATAATTAAATAATTATTTAAATATAAATAATTATCCAGCAAATAATTAATTATTAAATATTAAATAGTTAAATATATTTAAATAATTATTTATTAAATAATTAATTATATTTAAATAATTATTCGATAAATAATTTTATTTAAATAAATTATTTAAATATTTTCTTTAACTATTCAATAAATAATTATTTAATTTTATTTAAATAATTTCTTCAAATAATTTCTTTAATTATTTATTATATAATTATATAATAAATAATTATTTAAATATAATTAATATTTTCTTTAATTATTTATTAAATAATTATTCAGTAAATAATTAATAGTATTTAATTTTCTGAGAAAATTCTCGAAAACGGTTAACACCTCGTAACAAGGAACCTAGGTTTAAATAAAAAGGGTTAACACCTCGTAAAAATGAATCTAGATTCATTTTTACTTGAACCAAGGTTCCTTTTTACGAAGTGTTAACCCTTTTTACGGAGTATTAACCCTTCTTACTTGAAGTTTTCTTGAAACACTTTAATTAAATAATTATTCATTTTAAAATTATTTAATGAAAGTATACAAAAAATTAAAGTGGTTAAAATTGAAGAGAATTTAATTAATAAATAAATGATTATTAATTAAATTATAAAATATATTATTTCATGAAAAATTAACAAATAAATTATTAAAAAAATTAAAAAAAATATGGGAATCATTGAGAATAATCAAAAACGTTATCCAGTTTATTTAAATAAACTGGTTATTAATCATATTGAAAATAATAAAGATTGTGATATTGTTAAATATATTGAAGAATATAAACAATATAAATATGTATTAGAATTTATTCATAAAGATATTTTAGATTTATGTGAATTAACAAATAATAACGGTAATTTATTTGGTGGAATTGTCAGAAGTTTTTTATTGAGAAAAGAAGATACTGATGACATTGATATTTGGTTTACCCAAGAAAACCATATGAATAATTTTATTGAAAATATAAAAGAAAAATGGCTCGCTATAGAATCTTTTGTTTTAATTGCTCAAGAAAATTATCCAAGTGAAAAGAAAAAATATTATGTTACTAGTCCAACAACAGGATTTAAATATAATATTGATATTATTTTATCTAAAGATATTCCAGTAGATGATTATGATATTAATTGTTTAACATTTAATAAATGTTTTAAATTACATAATAATAGTTTATCATATAAATCAGTTATATTGAACATTCTAAAAAAAGAAATGCATAAATTAAAAACAATTAAGGACACATATTATAATTTATATAGACAAAAAAAATTTGAAGAAAAAGGTTGGAAAGTTATTGAACATGAAGAAATAATAAATCAATCTATGGGATTTTATAATTATTATGATATAATTTGTAATAATAACGTCGTTAATAATAATAATTAAATATATCTATTAGATATATTAAAATATTTAAATTATTAATTTTGTATTAAGATAATATACTTTTATATTAAGATAAATTAATTTTTGTATTAAGATAAATTAATTTTTGTATTAAGATAAATTAATTTTAATATTTATTATGAAATTAATTTAATTTTAATATTAAGATAAATTAATTTTAATATTTATTATGAAATTAATTTAATTTAACATTAAGATAAAATAATTTTAATATTTATTAAGATAAAATAATTTTAATATTTATTAAGATAAAATAATTTTAATATTTATTAAGATAAAATAATTTTAATATTTATTAAGATAAAATAATTTTAATATTTATTAAAATAATTTTAATATTTGTTAAGATAAATTAATTTTAATATTTATATAATTAATTTTAATATTTATATAATTAATTTTAGTATTAAGATTAATTTATTAAGATAAATTAATTTTAATATTTGTTAAGATAAAATAATTTTAGTATTTATTATGAAATTAATTTTAGTATTTATTATGAAATTAATTTTTTTATATTAAGATAAATTAATTTTAATATTTGTTAATATAAATTAATTTTAATATTTAAATATAAATTAAAAATAATATTTATTACAACATTAAAATTAATATTTATTACATAATTAATTATAGTATATATATTGGTTTTTATTATTTTAATAAAATAATATAGTATTTATTTTAATAAATTAATTAATTAATATATATTTAATAAATAATTATTATATTTAATTATTTAATTATATAACTTTTATAATTAATTTATTGAATTAATTAATTTTAAATAATAATATATATAAAATTATTTAAATTATTTTTATTATATTATACATTTTATAAAATTATCAAATATAATTTTATAGAGATATATAATTTAAATTTTAAATAAATTAATATTTAAATATTTAATCAATGATTATAAAATATTTGTCAATGATATTAAATTATTAAAATATGTTTACATTATTATAAGTATATTTTAATTATATTAAAATATTAAAAATTACGCGAGTTATGACTTCATAGAGACTTCTTAAAATAAGTCTCCAAAAAAAACTGTGTAAAGCGTTTTTTGGGGCCGTAGGCTATAGGCTGTAAGCTACCGTAAGCTCTCAAATTTATTGAATTATTTAACTAAAAAATTGTTAATTTTTAAAAAAATATTTCAATAATGAACAAATATATTTCTATCATAAACGATAATAGCAAGAAATATCAATCTTTATTGAACAGAAATGTTATTGAATCTATTAAGAATGATGAAAATTTGGATATTGAAAAATTCGTGAAAGAATATAAACAAAAAAATGATATATTAAGTTTAATATATCAAGATATTATTGATTTAGCTAAAACAGCAAATAAATATATGGGACTTTTATATGGTGGTATTGTTAGAAGTTTTTTATTAAGAAAAGAGGATACAGCCAATATTAACATTTGGTTACTTAAAGATAGGAAATTTATTGAAGATATTGTGAAAAATTGGTAAGCACAAATACATCATGAAATTAAAAATTATTTATCACCAAATGAGACATATATTGTAACTAGTAAAAAAACAGGATTTGAATATAAGCTTGATATTATGTTTAGTGATTATGGTCCAATTAATGATTATGATGTTAACTGTTTATTTTTTAATGGAACAACATTTATACCATCAAGTAATCATTCATTAAAAACATTATTGCAACATATTAATAATAAAGAAATGCATCTGTTAAAAACATATCAATACTCACTCTCTGATTATGAAAGAAAAAATAAATATGAAAAAAGAGGGTGGAAGATTATTGATAATACATATGATAAAATAAACATGGGTTTTTTTGAAATTCAAAGATTATATTCAAGTAAAGAATTTCAATGTATATCAATTAATAATACTATAAATCAATTAGATGATGATATTAAAACAGAAACTGTTGATGAAAATATACAAAAAATTGATAAATATATTTAAGGTTTCTATTATATAAAATCAAGAAAATTATTTATTTTGAATGATTAAATATTAAATAATTATAGATTATTAATCTATAAAATTTATAAATTAATATTAAATTATTAAATTAATAATTTTATTAACTTAATTTATTTTATTAACTTAAATTATTTATTTTATTAACTTAATTTATTTTATTAACTTAATTTATTAACTTAATTTATTTTATTAACTTAATTTATTAAGTTAATTTATTTTATTAACTTAATTTATTTTATTAACTTAATTTATTTTATTAACTTAATTTATTTTATTAACTTAATTTATTTTATTAACTTAATTTATTTATTAACTTAATTTATTTTATTAACTTAATTTATTTATTAACTTAATTTATTTTATTAACTTAATTTATTTATTAACTTAATTTATTTTATTAACTTAATTTATTTATTAACTTAATTTATTTTATTAACTTAATTTATTTATTAACTTAATTTATTTTATTAACTTAATTTATTTATTAACTTAATTTATTTTATTAACTTAATTTATTTATTAACTTAATTTATTTTATTAACTTAATTTATTAACTTATATTATTTATTTTATTAACATTAATTATTTATAAATAGCTTAAATTATTTATTTATTAAATTAAAATATTAATATAATATTAATTTATATACTAATTTTAAATATTTAATTTAAATATCTACATGATAATAACTTAAATTATTAACTTAATATTTAAGAAAATATATTATATTATAAATTATTCATAAATAAATAAATAAATAATTTACAATAATAAAATATTTATTCAAATATTTATTTAAATAATATTTTATTTAAATAATAATCTAATATTTAACTTAAATATTTACCTAAATAATAATTAATTATTTAATTTAAATAATTAATTAAATAATAATTTAATATTTAAATTAAATATTTACACAGATAATAATTTATTATTTAATTTAAATATTTACCTAAATAATTAATATATAATATAATATTCAATATTTTTAAATATTAGTTTTAAATTTAACTAAAATAACATAATTAATAAAGTATTTTTAAATATAAAATAATTAAAGAAATTATTATTTAATGAATAATTAAAGAAATTATTATTTAATGAATAATTAAAGAAATTATTATTTAATGAATAATTAAAGAAAATTATTTAATGAATAATTAAAGAAAATTATTTAATGAATAATTAAAGAAAATTATTTAATGAATAATTAAAGAAAATTATTTAAATAAAATAATTGATATAATATATAATTAATTTTACACTTATATATGTATATATTTTTAAATATTAAATTAAAAATTTTTTAATTTTTTGAAAAAAAATATGTCTATCATAAACGAAAATAGCAAGAAATATCAAGCTCTCTTAAACAAAAATATTGTTGAGTCTATTAAGAATGACGAAAATTTGGATGTTGAAGAATTTGTGAAAGAATATAAACAAAAAAATGATTTATTAAATCTAATATTCCAAGATGTGGTTGATTTGGCAAAAACAGCAAATAAATACATGGGTAATTTATTTGGAGGTATTGTTAGAAGTTTTTTATTAAGAAAAGAAGACACTTCAAATATTAATGTTTGGTTAGTAAGAGACAGAGATTTTATTGAAGATATTAAAAAAAATTGGTCAGCGTTTAAACTTACTGAACTCAAACTTAACGAACTTGTGTGCTATGAATTAAATGAGAGATATCATGTCACTAGTCCAAAAACAGGATTTGTATATACAATTGATATTGTATTTAAGGATTATTGCCCAGTTAATGATTATGATGTTAATTGTTTATTGTTTAACGGTTCATCTTTTTTACCATCAAATAATCAATCTTTAAAAATTTTATTGCAACATATTAATAATAAAGAAATGTATATGTTAAAAACATACCAATATTCACTCTCTGATGATAGAAAGAAAAATAAATTTGAAAAAAATAATTGGAAAATCATGAAAAATAATTATATTGAAAAAACAATGGGTTTCTTTAATGTAGATGATTTATACACATCTAATAACCCATTAATTAATGTTTCAGTTCTTAATGAAAAAACAAAAATTGAAGAATTTAAATATATGAAGATTAATGAACCAATGACACAATTAATTAATGAACCCTTTATTCAATAAATTAATTTTATTAATAAACAAATTGAATCAAAAAATGATGATTAATTTTTATGAAATAGTTAAATAATTAAAATTATAGATTATTAATCTATAAAATATAAATTAATTTTTTAAATAACTAATTATAATAAATATTATTATATTCAATATTAAAATAATTAAATATAAGATATAATTATTATATAAATATTAAAAAGATATAATTATTAATATATTAAAATTAAATATTAGATATAATTATTATATAAATATTAAAAAAATATAATTATTAATATATTAAAATTAAATATAATATATAATTTATTAAATATATAATTTATATATTTAAAATAAATGAAAAATAATTCTAAATTAAGTATATAATTATAGTAAATATAATATTAATTAATTATATTTTTTAACTTATATGAATTATTAAAAATTATGATATATTAATTTTCATCTATTTATAAATGATATAAATAAATTTAGATAAAATTATTAAATAATTAAATATTATATTCTATTAAAAAATAAATTAAATAATTAAACCATAAATAATTAAAAATTAAAAATTAAAATGTCGGTTATAAAGTCTAATGAATTTAGATATCAAGCTTTAATAAATAACGAAATTAAAGAACGTATTTTAGGCGATGAATATCTTGATGTTGAAAAATTTTTGAAAGAATATAAAAAAGAGAACAGTTTATTAAATTTAATACATAATGATGTAATTGATTTGGCTAAATTAGCTCATAAATATAATGGTTTTTTATTTGGTGGTATTGTTAGAAGTTTTTTATTAAAAAAAGAACATACAAAAGATATAGATATTTGGTTATATAATGATAAAGAATTTATTAAAGAAATTGAAAAATATTGGAATGGAACTAAGATTGATGAATATATTAAAAATGATTTTAATGTTACAAATTATCCTTTTGAAAAAACTAAATATATTATTACAAGCCCAAAAACTGATTTTGTATACAATATTGATATTGTTGTAAATAACGAACTACCTGTTAATGATTATGACGTTAATTGTTTATTATTTAATGGATATAATTTTTCATCTTTTGATAATCAATCATATAAATCAATTTTAATACATATTTATACTAAAGAAATGCAAATGTTGGATAGTTATAAAAATACACATGTAAATAATGCAAGAAAAAATAAATTTAAAAAAAGCGGTTGGAAAATCCTTGAAAAAGTTGACAATAAATATGTTAGCTCATTGCAAATGGGATTTTTTAATATTGATATTTAATTTCGTAATAAATTGAGAAAATAAAATTCACATAATTATTTAATGGTATTATAAATTAATAATTTATAATTTTAATAGTAAATATTTATTTATCTATAAATTATATTAATTATAATTTTAATATATTTCAAAATATATAATTAATTTAATTAGGCTTTGTGAAGTATAAATTATTAATTTATAATATTAACATTAAATTATTTATCTATAAATTATAATAATTATAGTTTTAATATATTTCAAAATATATAATTAATTTAATTAGGATTTGTGAAGTATAAATTATTAATTTATAATTTTAACATTAAATTATTTATCTATAAATTATAATAATTATAGTTTTAATATATTTCAAAATGTATAATTAATTTAATTAGGATTTGTGAAGTATAAATATAAAATTATAATTCATTGAATTATATAATTAATAATAATTTAATAATTTATAAATTTAAAATAATTAATTTAATTATAAATATAATAATAATTATAATTAATGAAATAAAAATATAAATTAATTATAATTTAGTGAATTATAAAAATAATAATTTAGTGAATTATAAAAATAATAATTTAGTGAATTATAAAAATAATAATTTAGTGAATTATAAAAATAATAATTTAGCTAATTA
>Ga0209963_1001795_pt1 | contig 11741 bp, 2 predicted proteins | sample ThiBio_1000_biof_2_FD_183957 | JGI IMG/M metagenome (GOLD analysis project Ga0209963, IMG submission 183957) | Wastewater bioreactor microbial communities from Cape Town, South Africa - Thiocy_cont_1000_biof (SPAdes) | ecosystem: Engineered > Bioreactor > Thiocyanate-remediating >...
TGATATACCAACAAATACAGATTATCAAGGATTAATTTATTTATCTACTGATATTAATGATTATAAAGATATATTAAAAGTTTCATATAATACTGGTAGTAAAATAGAATATATAACATTATTTAATTGTTGTTCTAAATTTTATTTTAATACCAATTATGATGATGAAATTAATGACAGATATGTTGTAAATTTATTTATCGATGATGATAATAAAATTTCAAAAATTAATTATTCTGAAATAGAATATTCAGGTTATCAAGGTTTTTATAAAGAAACAATTACTAATAATGATTATAACACTATTAAAAATGAAATTCAATTATTAAAATTAGAAAGAGATGTTATAAATGGTGACACTTTATTAACTAAATATAATAATAATTATATATTATATATTATTAATGATATCATTAATGATGAATTAATTAATCCTAGTATAAATTTAGATAATTTATTATATTATGATTTATCAAATTTACAAGTCTTGAAAATTGATGGTGATATATCTATTCAATTTGATTATTTCGATCAACAAGAAATTTTTAATGGTGATTCAGGATATAATATTCCAAATGATGATTTATCTAATGAAAAATATTATTTATCATATTATGGTATATTATTTAGAAATATTAATGTTACAGATAATGATGAACCATATTGGATTCCAATAATTATAAATTTATATAAATTTAATTATGGTTCATTAAATTTATATATTTTATATGATGATTATTCCATTGTAGCCATAGATAATGTTGATGGAACTAAATATCAAGGATATCTAGATACTTTATATATTGAAGTTGAAAATAATTTCCAATCTAAACTTGAAATATTATATAGTATACAAACATCAAAAAGAAATCATGTTAATATTAATGATTCTTTATTAATAAAAGATACATTTTTTAAATTAACTAATTTTAATTTGATAACTAATGAAATAACATTTATTAATAATACAATAGATATTTTTGCATATTTTGCAGTTGTTTATAGTCAAAATGGATATAGAAATATTTATCAAAATGGTAATCAAAATAATAGTCAAATTAATTCATATTTAGTAATTTCTGGTAATCAACAATATAATCAAATATCAATGAATCAAATAACACCTGACACTAATTTATTAAAAGGAATTATTAGCTATATTGAACCATATGATAATAATAGTGAAGGTGATTTATATTTGGATACTACCACTAAAAATATTTATCAATACAAAACTTTATGGAATCAATTATTTAGTAATAATAATTATTTATATTTTACCAACAATGATGAATCTAAAATATATTCAATTGAAACTTTTAGCGATAATAGTGTTGATGTTAATGAAATATTTTCTTTTCAATATAATGGTTATTATATAATATTTACCTTAGATAATTCAGATTATTTTAATTTATTACAAGAAGCAAAATTTGGATTATTACCTAAAATAGGTGATTATTTATTAATTTATTCTCTTGGACAGATTCCACATATTATATTAATAAAATATATAGATAATACAAAAACTGGAAATGATAGATTTGAAGAAGTTGAAACAGACACAAAATATTATTATTATAGTAATAATGGTGATTCATCATATAAATCATACAATAAAATATTATTAGTTGATGGAGATACAGTATCTTTGTCTGATATTAACATTGGTTATGGTGATGGAAATTTTAATTTTAATAATATATTATTTAGTGGTTCTTATGGTAATGATGAAGAATCATCTACTAATTTATTTTATTTTAATAATGATGTTTTAAAATTATATAATGGTCAAGAATATTTACAGTTAATAACATGTGCTTATAAATTTTATTTTAATACTAACGATTTAGGAGATATTAATGATAGATATGTTGTATATAATACACAAAATAAAGAAAATGAAGTTAGAGTTATAAAAATTAATTTTGCTGAAAATGAATATGATGGATATCAAGGGTTTTATACTGATTCAATAAATAATGATGATTATAATACTATTAAGGATAAAATTATTGAATTAAAATTAGGTAGAAATGTTGTTAATGGTGATTCATTACTTACTAAATATAATGATATTCATAATGTTTATTATATTTATAATAATGAAATTATTGTTAATGATAATTTAAATAATTTTTCAAGTATTTTATATTATGACTTGAGCGGTTTACAAGTTTTAAATATTAATATTGACAATCAAGTTAATATATATTTAGATGAATTTAATCAACAAGAAAAAGATTTTAGTGGTTATAGTGGTAGTGATGAACCATTATCTGGTGAACATATAGGTAATAAATATTATTTTTGTTATTTTTATAACACTTTGTATATTTCATTAGATGATAATAATTCTTTGTGGTTACCAGCTTATTTGAATATAAACAAATATAAATATCAAAAATTAATTAATAATATAGAAGTGGTAGTGTATAATAATTATTTTTATGGTTATGTTTCTATAAATACTGTAGATTTTTCAAATAATTATAGTATATATCAAGGATATACAACTAAAGATATAGTTATTTTTAATAATGCTCAACCAAAAATCACAATATTATTATTTATTCAATCAAATAAACAAAATGATGTTAATATTAGAGATACTTTATTGTTTATGAATTCTAATAAATATTATATATATAAATTAAAAAATGTAGATTATGTAAATAATGAAATTAATTTTATTATAACTGAATTGGAAAATAATGTTATTTATTTTTCATTTATGAACGATAATTTAAAAATAAATTCCATTTTAGTTGATGTCACTGATACTACATCAATAATATCTACTCCATTCTCTAAAGAAATTAAAAAATTAACTGGTATAATAGATGATAAAGAACCTTCTGGAACTAATTATAATGATGGTGATTATTATTTAAATACTAATATTAATCAACAAAATTTATATCAATTTGGAAAAGGTGGATGGTATCCATTAATTACTAATAATAGATATATTGAATTTACTAATAATTCTGAATTATATTCTATAAGAACATCTATTGATAATAAGGTTAGTTTAAATAATTTATCTATAAAATATAAACCTAATTATCAAGGTTATTATTATAATTCTGGAATATCAGATACTTCTTATTTAAATATTTCATCAATTATTAAAAATTTATCTGGATTAAATTATGTTTATATTGGTGATGTTTTATTAACACCAGATTTAAATAATGATGGAGATATGACATTATTTAAAATAGAACCATCTTCTCAAGTATCGCAAAGAACAGCTAACTTCGTATTATTTTATAGTAATAATATTTCGTCTGAATTTAGTAGAAAAATATTAATTGTTTATAACAAAAATGCTCAAATTATAAATAATGGTAATGAATTTGAATTTGATAATACTAAAACTGAATTAAAAGGATATATTGGTAATGGTGAACCCAACATAAATTCTAATATAAATTTTAATATAAATGCTAAAATAAATAATTTTTATATGGATTTAGATACTAATATATTATATAAATTCATTAAAAGTGATATTCCTGAATGGGTTGTGGGGAGACTCGCTGGTGCATATTTTCTTGAAGAGGCTCCTCGTAGTGTATATATTTGGATAGAAACAATAACATGTTTATATAATTTTATAATTTTAGATTTGAATACTAATAATAAAATAAATATTAATATTAATCCTGTTGATAATTTATCATCTATTTTTGATATTTCAGGTTATAATTATATGTATAATGGAGGATATCAAGCATATTATAGTAGCAATACTAATATAACAACACAAGAAGAAATATTTAATGAATTAGCTATAATTAAAAATGGACAAGTTAATATTGGTGATTTTATTTTATTAAAAGTATCTGATGAGTTTAAAATATTTAGAGTCAATGTTTTACAACCATTAAATATTACTGAAATTAATAAACCATCTTATGAATCTAGTAATGATTTTATGTATTATGATGCTGGTGATAACAATATTTTATTAGTTTCAGATGCTTCAATAGCTATTTATAAACCGTTTAATAATAATAATAATAACTTTAATGGTTATATGGAAGAAACACCTCCAACACCAAATCCTGATTTAAATAAATTATTTAATATTGATTTATTATCAAACACTTTTAGTCAATATAATATTAATAATAATAGATGGTATCCAACATTTTTAGGTTTATATAGATATACTTTTGATAGAAATCCTCATTATGAAATAATTATCCAATATGAAAATAATTCACAAATTATAATACCATTAATGCAAAATAATAGTGCCTTTATTGATAATGAAATAATATTTGATAATGTTGGTTATTTTAACCAAAATATTAATAATTTATCAAATTTGAGTCCAAATATTGGTGATAAATTATATTTAGATAATCAAGAAGGAAGAGGTATTGTTATTGAATATATTGAATATAATAATATTAATAATCCATTAGACCCTAATAATGGTGATTTATTATGGATGTATTATTCCATAGATCCTTCTTTTGAGAAGGATCGTCGGCTGAAAGCTCCATCAACGATAATGAAAATTAAATTTATTAATGAAACTGAATATAAATATATTTATAATGCTTTTGATGAAAATTATTTCCTAACTTTTGATTCTAATTTCTCTGGTAAAATAATTACTGACTCAAATATTTTATTAATACAAGTTAATCCTAATGATTTAGAATATAAATTTGGAGATATTATTTTATTAGTAGATGGAATTAATGATGGAAATATTTATGAATTAACTTATTCTCCAGAAACAGAAACTCCGTATGTTTGGAAATTATTAACTAATGAAATATCTTATTTTAATATTAACACAAATTCTGATATTAATAATAAATGTATAAATTATACAGTTAATGGAAAAGATAAATATATAATAGATAAACCAAATTTCAATTATTTTATTGGACAAGTAATAAATGAAAAACCAAATTCTTGGATTGATGAAGAATATTATTCTTTAAATTTTGAATATATTCCTGATATTAATGATATTAATTATGGTAGAGAATATAAATTTGGTGATATTTGTATTGTTGAAAATGGTTTATTGTGTGTTTTATTAAAACATTATTCAGAATATGAAATTTATTATAATGATAAAACTTATGTATTTACTGGAACTTATTATGGTTTTAAAGAATATAATGGCTATTCTTTTTATTCTTATGATTTATCAATTCAACCAACTGTTAAATATAAACCAGGAACTTTTGTTTTAATATTTAATAATAATTTGGAAATTAATTCAGGTGTTTCAATATATTATAGAAAACAAAGTATATATGAACAAGTTAAATTATTATCAAAAATCATTTTCAAAGATATTAGTGATGGTAAATTGTATTTAATTGAACCTGATAATAATATTTTATATGGTATAATTAAAGAGATTATTTATCCTGGAATTAAATTAAATAATGCTATTGTTTCTAAATATATTATTAATAATAATGAAAGTGACTCCGCAAAAATAAATTTACTTAAATCAAGTTCAAGATTATTTAAACAAATAATTGATATTAATGCTGAGAAATTTGTTGAATTTAATCCTCAACCACCTATTAATTCATATTATTTTAATAATTGTAATGTTATTATTAAAAATGAAAATATGAAATGGTTATTTGAAACTACGAACATAATGAATAATTCAATTATTTTTGAATATTATGATAATGGTATAAATTATAATTTAATATACAATATTAAAAGAGAACAAGTTAAAGATTTTATTACATCATCCATAAAATTTTATGGTTCTATTAATTTTGAAAGTTTAACTGAAGATATTAATGATTATTATATTTTAGGTGATTACCAACCTGTAGTTAATATAACATTTGATAATATATTTACACAATATACTATAAATAATGATGGAATATTTATTATACCAAAAAATGGATTGTATAATATATCTGTTATTATTAATTATTCTTATGATGCTACAGTTTCATCATTATTTAAAAATATTCAAGATGCACCAAATTATGTTTTACAACTAGTTTCTGGAACAAGTTCTTTAATAGGTAATCCATTAGCTGTTGGTAATCTACAATTATTTAAATATAAAACAGTTTCAAAATATAATTATTCTCCAATTACTAACGGAACAGTAAATATTAATGCTTTATTAAATTTACAAAAAGATGATCAATTAGTTATTATGTATAATAATATTAAAATTCAAACAAATATTGAATCAATAAATGGATATATTAATATTGTTAAAATAGATTAATATATTCAAAACTTATATTAAAATATAATTTATATTTTAACAATTTATATTTTATTATTTTTTAATAATTTATTATTTTTAAATAATTTATTTTAATAATTTATTTATTTAATAATAATTTATATTATTTTTTTAATAATTTATGTTTTATTATTTTTAAATAATAATTTATATTATTTTTTAAATAATAATTTATATTTTTTTTAAATAATTTATATTTTTTTTAAATAATTTATATTTTTTTTTAAATAATTTATATTTTTTTAAATAATAATTTATATTTTTTTTAAATAATTTATATTTTTTTAATAATAATTTATATTTTAAATAATAATTTATATTTTTAATAATTTATATTTTATTATTTTAATAATATATTTTTAAATAATAATATATTTAATTTTAAGAAACTTTAAGAAACTTCAAGAAAAACGGAGTTTTTCGAGAATTTGCTGCGCAAATTTAATTATTTTAAAATTATTAATTTTAAGAAACTTAATAAACTTTAATTTTTAAAATTATTAATTTTAAGAAACTTTAATAAACTTTAATTTTTAAAATTAATAATTTTAAGAAACTTTAATAAACTTTAATTTTTAAAATTATTAATTTTAAGAAACTTTAATAAACTTTAATTTTTAAAATTATTAATTTTAAGAAACTTTAATAAACTTTAATTTTTAAAATTAATAATTTTAAGAAACTTTAATAAACTTTAATTTTTAAAATTATTAATTTTAAGAAACTTTAATAAACTTTAATTTTTAAAATTATTAATTTTAAGAAACTTTAATAAACTTTAATTTTAAAATTAATAATTTTAAGAAACTTTAATAAACTTTAATTTTTAAAATTATTAATTTTATATAAACTTTGAATAATATTAATTATTTTAAAATTATTAATATTATTAAATTTCAAGAAAAGCATTTATATAAAAATAAATATTTTCAAGTCTAAGAAAACATCGTTTTCGAGAATCTTTTTCAAAGATTCCTTGTATCTTCGATACATTGGAATTTTGTAGCTAATTTAGTTTTTAATAAATTTTAATAAAAATAAATAAAAAATATTTTATAGCCCGTTTTTAAAAAATTTATTATTAATAAAATAAATATTCTATAATTCAGTTTTTAAAAATTTATTATTAATAAAATAAATAAAAAATAAATATTTTATAGTTCAGTTTTTAAAATTTTTAATTAATAAAATTAATAAAAAATTAATATTTTATAATCCAGTTTTTAAAAAATTTTAACTAAAATAAATAAAAAATAAACATTTTCTAGCCCAGTTTTTAAAAAATTTTTAATAAAAAATAAATAAAAAATAAACATTTTCTATCCCAGTTTTTAAAAATTTTTAATAAAAAATAAATAAAAAATAAATATTTTCTAGTCCAATTTTTAAAAAAAATTAAAACAAGCTTCTCTTATATATAAAATATAAAATAAACATTTTAATAGTTTAAAAAATTAATTAATAATTATTAAAATAAATTTCATCAAATTAATAATTATTTAATTTTTTTTAAAAACTGAACAAGAAAATGTTTATTTTTTATTTAATTTATTTAAATTTTATTAAAAACTGAGCAAGAAAATGTTTATTTTTTATTTATATTACACTTCGTTTATACGTAGTTCATTTAAATAAGTTTCGCTTATATAATTTAATTAAAAATTTTTTAAAAACTGGACTAGAAAATGTTTATTTTTTATTTAATTTATTTAAAAATTTTTTAAAAACTGAGTAAGAAAATGTTTATTTTTTATTTAATTTATTTAAAAATTTTTTAAAAACTGAGTAAGAAAATGTTTATTTTATTTTTTTAATAATTATAATTTAATAAATTATAAAGTTTAAATAAGTTTTAATTAACTTTAAATTTAAATTGACTTTTACAAAATCTGTATAACAGATTTCTTACAATCGTCGGCTGTAAGCGATTGTGTTGAAATATAATAGTTAATTATTATAATAAATAATATTTATAGAAGTGTGTAGAAGTGTATGAAGTCAATAGGCGGATATCCTAGCAAGATAAGCATATCTCGCAACGATATCCAATTTAGTGCATAATATTTTACAATTATATATATTATTTATTTGAATTAATATTAATGTTATATTATATTATATTATAATAAACTAATAATAATTTAAATAAATATTTAATAAATTATAAATCTTAAAATTTTTAATTAATTATTAGTAATTATAATTTAATTAATTATTAGTGATTATAATTTAATTAATTATTAGTAATTATAATTTAATTAATTATTAGTAATTATAATTTAATTAATTATTAGTAATTATAATTTAATTAATTATTAGTAATTATAATTTAATTAATTATTAGTAATTATAATTTAATTAATTATTAATAATTATAATTTAATTAATTATTAATAATTATAATTTAATTAATTATTAGTAATTATAATTTAATTAATTATTAGTAATTATAATTTAATTAATTATTAATAATTATAATTTAATTAATTATTAGTAATTATAATTTAATTAATTATTAGTAATTATAATTTAATTAATTATTAGTAATTATAATTTAATTAATTATAAATCTTAAATAAATATTAAATAAATTATTAATTAATTATTAATAATTATAATTTATTAAATTATAAATCTTAAATAAATTTTTAATTAATTATTAATAATTATAATTTATTAAATTATAAATCTTAAATAAAATTTTAATTAATTATTAGTAATTATAATTTATTAAATTATAATAATTAAATAAAATTTTAATTAATTATTAGTAATTATAATTTGTTAAATTATAAATCTTAAATAAATTATTAGTTATAAATTAATAAATTATAAATTTTAAATAAATTATTACTAATTTTAATATAATAAATTATAAATCTCAAGAAAAAACGAAGTTTTTTCGAGAATTTGCTACACAAATTTAAATTAATTATTTAACTAATATTAATTGACTTTTAATTTTTAACTAATTAACTTTTTTAATTACTATTACAGGAAAAACTCGATTTTTGGAGAAAAAATTGGACCTGTTTTCGTTATCAATAAGCATTAAAATTTGCTATATTAGCGTAGAAACATAAATGTTTCCTTATAACTAATTTGGAAAAGCTGCGCTTTTCTACGCAAATTTCTTGCAATCTGAGATTGTTTTGAAATTAAGTCAAATTTATTTTTAAAGGTAATTACCTTTATATTACATAGAAAGTAAATTTGGTCTAAAAAATTCCAATGCGAAGCAAGGAATTTGCTTTGCAAATTCTCCAGAATCGAGTTTTTTCTGTAATTAACTTTTTTAATTACTATTAATTAATTTTAATTTTTTAATTAATTATTAATTAATTTTAACTATCAATTAAAATTTAATTAATTTTTAACTAACTGTCAAATAATTTTAATTAAATTTTAACTAATTATTAATTAACTTTAATAAATTTTAACTAATATTAAAAACAGTTAAATCCGTTTTTAATAATATACTAAATATTTAATTAACTTTCAAGAATCTGTTTGGTAATTTTAAATTAACTTTAATTAATTTTAAATTAATTTTTAATTAATTTTAAATTAACTTTAATTAATTTTAAATTAACTTTAATTAATTTTAAATTAACTTTTAATTAATTTTAAATTAACTTTTAATTAATTTTAAATTAACTTTTAATTAATTTTAAATTAACTTTTAATTAATTTTAAATTAACTTTTAATGAACCTTTATGGTAAGATTTATTGGTGTTTAATATATAATCTATATTTTAATGAAATTATATTTAAATGCATAAATTTGTTATGCGTTAATAAGTTAAGGGAACGTAGTTCATTTAACTTATATAAGGTATAACTCCTGCTGGATAATACATATCCATTAATTATATTAAGATTATTATTTTTAATAATATTTAATAAATATTTATGTCTAAAATATATAAATGATAATAATATTTCAAAAAAAAATGAAATTTGTCGAGAATTAAAAATAAAACATTAACTGAAACTAATTTATTAAATAATAATATTTAAAGAATAATAATACTTATAATTTATTAAATTATAAGATTTAAAAGAATAATAATAACAATAATAATAATTTATAATTATTAAATTATAATATTTAAAAAATAATAATAACAATAATAATAATTTATAATTATTAATTATAATATTTATAAATCAGCTACCATAGAAGTCCCTTTTTAGAGGGACTTCGCCGGCTTAAAGCGCTGATTTATAGAATAATAATATTTTATGGAAAATAATATTTATAGAATAATATTATTTTAAAATAATATATAAAATAATATTTAAAAAAATAATTTATAGAATAATATTTATAGAATAATATTTATGGAATAATATTTATAGAATAACATTTATAGAATAATATTTATAGAATAATATTTATAGAATAATATTTATAAAATAATATTTATAAAATAATATTTATAGAATAATATTTATAGAATAATATTTATAGAATAATATTTATAAAATAATTTATATTTTTAAATAATTTATGTTTTATTATTTTTAATAATAATTTACAATATTACTTAAAGATTAATTATTTTAAAGAAAGGCGCTTACAGAAGATGATTATCCCTAAAAGGATAATTTATGAAAGCTTTTCGAGAAATAAGTATAGTTTATTTTAATTATTTTAAAATTATTAATTTTAAGAAACTTTGAGAAAATTTAATTATTTTAAAATTATTAATTTTAAGAAACTTTGATAAATTTTAATTATTTTAAAATTAGTAAGATTATTATTAAAATTTAAGTATTTTAATATTATCATATTAATAATAAATTAAAAATTTAATTAAAAATATATTAAAAAATAAATATTTTCTAACCTAATTTTTAAAAAATTTTAATAATAAAATAAATAAAAAATAAACATTTTCTAACCAAGTTTTTAAAAAAATTTTTAATTAAATTAAATAAAAAATAAACATTTTCTAACCCAGTTTTTAAAAAATTTTTAATTAAATTATATAAGCGAAGCTTATTTAAATGAACTACGTATAAACGAAGTGTAATATAAATAAAAAATAAACATTTTCTTGTTCAAGAAAACATCGTTTTCGAGAATCTTTGAAAAAGATTCCTTGTATCTTCGATACATTGGAATTTGCGTAGCAAATTCAGTTTTTAAAAAAATTTTAATAATTTAATTAATTTTTAAAATTTTAAATTAGTTATTAATTTAAACCATTTAATTAAAATTTTAATATATTTAATTTGATAAACTTTATTTTAATAATTATTAATTTTTTTAAACTTGATTAAAAAATTTTTTTTATTTATATAGGTGAAACTTATTTAAATTAACTATGTTAATTTAATTAAAATTTTTTTTAAAAACTAAATTTGCTACGCAAATTCCAATGTATCGAAGATACAAGGAATCTTTTTCAAAGATTCTCGAAAACGATGTTTTCTTGAACAAGAAAATGTTTATTTTTTATT
>Ga0209963_1001798_pt1 | contig 11730 bp, 9 predicted proteins | sample ThiBio_1000_biof_2_FD_183957 | JGI IMG/M metagenome (GOLD analysis project Ga0209963, IMG submission 183957) | Wastewater bioreactor microbial communities from Cape Town, South Africa - Thiocy_cont_1000_biof (SPAdes) | ecosystem: Engineered > Bioreactor > Thiocyanate-remediating >...
GAAGGTGCGCCGCCCAAGGCCGTGGCGTCGCTGATCATCGACGGCAAGCGCCGCGATGTGCCGGTGGCGGAAGGCGAAGCCATTCTTGACGCCGCGTTGCGCGCGGGTATGGATCTTCCGTTCGCCTGCAAAGGCGGCATGTGCTCGACCTGCCGCGCCAAGCTGGTGGAAGGCGAGGCACCGATGGAATTGAACTATTCGCTGGAGCCGTGGGAATTGGAGGCGGGCTTCGTTCTCACCTGCCAGGCGCATCCGACGTCGACAAAGGTCGTGGTCGATTACGATCAGATGTAAGCGACCGACGACTATCGATCGGCGGCGATGGCAGCGATCTTCGCATCGAGAATGTAGCGCGGCAGCGCGAACGCCGCCCGGTGTACCTCCGGGGTATAGTAGCGAGTTGCGAGCGTGCTTGCGCGCTCGGCAAGAATCTCGAGCGGTGGGTCGCACGGATTGCGGTCCAGACTTCCCCAGCCAAGCGCCATATGACCGCCGGCATAGGAGGGCGTCGCGAGGACGTAGCACTCGGCGACAGGAAATACGCGCGCCAGATTTCGGATGGCGGTGGTGAATTCGTCACGTTGCACGAACGGCACCCCGCTTTGCGTCACTACGATGCCGCCGGGACGTAAACAACGACGCAAGCCGGCATAGAAATTTTTCGTGAATAACGCGGCTCCGGCACCGATCGGATCGGTCGAGTCGACCAGGATGACGTCGAAGCGTTGATCGGTCGTCCCGACAAAGTCGGCGCCGTCGGCGATCTCGATGGTGAAGCGCGGGTCGGCGAACGCGGCGGCATTGAATTCCGCGAAATGGCTGCGCGCGAATTCCACGACTTGGGCGTCGATCTCCACCTGCATAACTCGGGTGATGCCGGCGTGTTTGAGTACTTCTTCGGCGAGCCCGCAGTCGCCGCCGCCGACGATCAGCACATCGCGCACCGCGCCATGGGCGAGGATCGGCACATGCGCCATCATCTCGTGATAGATGAATTCATCGGCGCTCGTCACCTGCGTTGCGCCGTCCAGCATCAACACCTTGCCGAACAGTGGATTCTCGATCAGGTCGATCCGTTGCTGGGGACTGTGATCCGCCTGCAGCACGCGTGTGACCTCGAACGACAATCGCATGTTCGCGAATGCCGTTTCGGTGAGCCAGCGTTGTTGTTCGCTCATGCGCCTTTCCCGCGCAGCAATTCTTTCACTGCGATCCGTTCAGGCTTGAACGCCTCGCGCAGAATATCGATGCAGCGGGTCGGCTGCGCGTCGCCGCACATAAACACGTCGAGCGCGGCATAGCGTCGCTCGGGCCACGAATGGATCGAGATATGGCTTTCCGCCAGCACTGCGACGCCGCTGACACCGCCATTCGGCTCGAACGGATGCAGGTGCATATGCAGCAGTGTCGCGCCAGCGGCGTCGACGCACTGTTTCAGCGTTTCGGCGATGTGGTCGAGATCGTCGAGCCGTTCAGCCTCGTAAAGATCGATGATCAGATGCGATCCCGCGCAAACGATCCCGTTCTTTTCGATGAAATGATCAGCCTGTACCTGCAGCGCTTCCTGCGCGCGGGCGTTAAAGTGTTCTTCCTTTTGGGAGGCATTCAGCGAAACTGCGCCCATCCCCAATTGGAAGAGGGCGTCGCGAGACATGGCGTCCTCCCCAACCAGCAGATGAAGTCCGCGAAACGTGCAGACCGATGTTATATAGTCATCGCGCACCTACGTTGCAATCCCGTTCTCCGGTAGCGCATCTATCGAAGAATTTCTTTCCTTTGCCGTGCCTCAGATCGAATCGATTCAGTGCGATTCGATTGTTTTGGTTCACAGCTTCGGTGGTGGTGCGTGGCCGAACAGTTTCTCCATCGAGAGGCCCAAGCCGAGCAGCGTGATGTCGCTGCCGATGGGGCCGTCGATTTCCAGGCCGACCGGCAGTCCGCTCTGCGTCATGCCCGCGAACAGCGACAGGCCTGGAATGCCGGCGTTGCTGCCCGGGTCAGTATTGCGGATCATGGTGTCGAAGGTTGGCATCGGCTTCCCGCCGTTGATCGTCATCTCGCCCGATCCCATTGCGGTGTCGATCGGAGGCGCGGGTGATATGGTGGTCGGAAACAGGATGCCGTCGAGATTGTTGTCGCGGAAGTAATTTTCGTAGAGCTTCTGCAACTGCGGACGCAGCGTGCCGACGGCCTCGGGATAGGCCTTGCCGAAAGCATCCGCCGTGATCGCGCCGAATGCACCTTTCACATCCGGACTGGCGATCTTCGCTGCAATATCGGCCAGCGTGATGCCTTTGATGCCGGAAGCTTTCAGATAGGCGGGAATGTCCTCAATCGGTTCGTGCAGCGCAATGGGAAACGACAGCTTGGCGTTGAGATCGGCCAGTCCGTCGATGTCCTTGCCGATCAGTTCGGCGCCGGCATCTGTCAGTTTCTTGCGTGCGGCAGCGACCACATCCAGCAAACCGCTATCAAGTCCGCCCCACATCGACGGCGGTACGCCAAAGCGCTTGCCGTGCAGGTCAACCGCGGAGGCCATCACGGTGCCGGTGATGATGGAATCCAGCAGCGCGACATCGGCGACGTTCCTGCCCATCGGGCCGACAGTGTCGCGGGTGTGGCTGATCGGCACCACGGCGTGATCGTCGTTGTAACGTCGCCGCGCGCCGCCGTTGCCGACCGAGGGACGCAGGCCGACGATGCCGGTGAGTGCTGCCGGCACACGGGTCGAACCACCGGTGTCGGTCCCGAGCCCGCAGGTCACGATGCCGGCCGCGACCGCGGCAGCCGTGCCGCCGGAGGAGCCGCCGGGAATGCGCGTCGTGTCGTAGGGATTTTTCACCGGCCCCGCGAAGGACGACAGGTTGGTGCTGGTGATGCCGAACGCCAGTTCATGCATATTGGCCTTGCCGATGATGATCGCGCCGGCATCGAGCAGTTTTTGCAGCGAAGGCGCGTTGTTCTTCGGTCGCGCGTTTTGCAGTGCTGGCGTGCCGCCGGTGGTCGGCATGTCCTTGGTGTTGATGTTGTCCTTGACCACGATTGGCAGTCCGGCGAGCGGGCCGGTGATCTTGCCGGCATCGACGTCGCGCGCAGCAGCAAGCGCGGCATCCTTGTTGAGATAGATAAGCGTATTGAGGTCTTTCAATTTTTCCGCGCGGTCGATCGCGGCCTGCACGGCGCTGACCGCGGTGATTTTCTTGTCGCGGATCGCCTGAACGATCTCAGCGGCGGAGGTGGGCGTTGCGTCGGCCTGAGCCATGGCTTGCTCCATCAATGGGAAGGAGGGAAGGGCGGTGGCTGCGGCGACGCCCAGCGAGGTTTTCAGCATATCACGACGTGAGGGGTGGAGTGGCATGACAGTCTCTCCGTCCGTTCGGGTGAAGTTCGCTTTCTAAATTCCTCGATGGCCTCTGTTGATTATTCCTTCGGCCGTTTGTCGTAGACGCGCTTGGCTTTGCCTTGCGAACGCGCCAGCGATTCCGGCGCGACGATAGTGACGGTGCTCGACACACCGATCGTGTTCTTGATGTGTGCGACGATCCTTTCGGCATAGACGACGAGCCCCTGGCCGTCCCAGCTTTCGGGGCGCGCTTCCGCCAGCACGGTCATTTCGTCCATGCGGCCCTCGCGTGTCAGTTCGATCTGGAAATGACCGCCGCACCAGTCGGTGGCAAGCAAGGCTTCCTCGATCTGCGTCGGGAATACGTTGACACCGCGCAGGATGATCATGTCGTCGGAGCGGCCGGTGACCTTCTCCATGCGTCGCATTCCGGGCCGCGCGGTGCCGGGCAACAGCCGCGTGAGATCGCGGGTGCGATAACGTACGATCGGGAACGCTTGCTTAGTGAGCGAGGTGAACACCAGTTCGCCTTTCTCGCCATCGGACAGCACCGCGCCGGTTTCGGGATCGATAATCTCCGGATAGAAATGATCTTCCCAGACGTGCAGACCGTCCTTGGTCTCGACGCATTCTTGCGCGACGCCGGGGCCGATCACTTCAGACAAGCCGTAAATGTCGGTAGCGTCCATGTTGAAGGCGTGTTCGATCTCGCCGCGCATCGCATTGGTCCATGGCTCGGCGCCGAAGATACCGAATTTCAATGAGCATTTGCGCGGATCAAGCCCCTGCCGGCCGAACTCGTCGAGGATCGCCAGCATATAACTCGGCGTCACCATGATGATGTCGGGCTTGAAGTCGTTGATGAGCTGAACCTGCCGCTCGGTCATGCCGCCCGAAACAGGAACGACGGTGCAGCCGAGCCGCTCGCCGCCGTAATGTGCGCCGAGGCCGCCGGTGAACAGGCCATAGCCATAGGCGTTGTGCAGGATCATGCCCTTGCGTCCGCCGGCGGCGCGGATCGAGCGCGCCATCACGTCCGACCACACGTCGATATCAGCTTGCGTGTAGCCAACCACGATCGGCTTGCCGGTGGTGCCGGATGAGGCGTGGACGCGCACCAGTTGCTCGCGCGGAACGGCAAACATGTTGAACGGGTAGTTGTCGCGCAGATCCGTCTTCACCGTGAACGGAAACTTGGCGAGGTCGGATAGTTGCTTGAAGTCGGACGGATGCACGCCCTTGGCATCGAACGCTTTCTTGTAATGCGCAACGTTGTCGTAAGCGTGTTTCAGCGACCAGGCGAGGCGCTTGGTCTGCAACGCCATGATCTCGTCGCGCGAGGCGCGCTCGGCGGAATCAAGCACAAGGCCGTCTTTGGTTGTCGAAAGCGTCTCGCTGGTGGCCATGGCTATCGTCCTGATCCTGATCTAGTCGCGTGATGAGGTTTTATCCGGCGCTCCCGCATCGACCATGGTGCCGCCGATGGTGCGCGAGTAGCCGCGCAGTTCGGCGATCACCGTATCGCCGTTGGCGGTGACCCGGATGTCGTAGATGCCGGAGCGGCCGGATTTTGAAATCTCGCGGGCGTCGGCCACCAGCCTGTCGCCCAGCTTGCCGGGTCGAATAAAGGAGATGTTGCCGTGCGCCGCCACGGTGCGCTCGTTGTAGGAATTGCAGGCGAACGCGAACGCGGAATCCGCCAGCGTGAAGATGAAGCCGCCATGGGCGATGCCGTGGCCGTTGACCATCTCGGGCTTCACGGTCATCGCCAGCACAGCGTGGCCGGCGCCGATCTCGACGATCTCCATGCCGAGGCCGCGCGAGGCGTTGTCCTCTTTCCACATCGCGTCGGCGCAGGCGCGCGCGAGATCGTCTGGTGAAGGCGTTGTCGTGGTGCTCAAATTGTCCTCCCGATATGGCGCGGCGCGGGCAGCATTCTCCCGCAATCGGTCAGGACGTGGTTCACGACGTTTCTCCCTTCGACCGCGCGGCCGCCCCAATGTTGAAACGAGGCTTCGCCGTTCGCAAGGCTGGTGGACAAGCACAAAGCCTATTGAATTAAACGATCGGTCAGTTAATTATTAGCCCAACCGGCCACGCTGTCAACGGCCGATCGACACCGGAGACGGGAGGAAACGATGACCATCACGTTGCAAAATCTTGCGCTGGATCGTTGGGTCGAAGCACCGAGCGGCTTCGTCGATATCCCGAGCGCCGTGGACGGCAAGACTGTGGCGCGCGCCTCCAGTGCCGGGCTGGATTTCGCCGCGATGGTGAAACACGCGCGCGATGTCGGCGGGCCTGCGCTGCGCGGCCTGACGTTTCATCAGCGCGCCGATCGCTTGAAGGCGATTGCAGCTTATGTTTCCGAGCGCAAGGAGCAGCTTTACAAAATTGCTGGCGATACCGGCGCGAGCCGCCGTGATAATGCAGTCGATATCGAGGGCGGCCTCGGCACGCTCTCCGCTTATGCCTCGCGTGGGCGGCGCGAATTGCCCGCGACGCGCTTTATCGTCGAAGGCGAGGTGGAGGGGCTGTCGAAAGGCGGCACATTCGTCGGTCAGCATATCCTCACGCCGCTGCACGGCGTCGCAGTGCATATCAATGCGTTCAATTTTCCCTGCTGGGGCCTATTGGAAAAACTCGCACCGGCGTTTCTGGCCGGTGTGCCGGTGATTGCCAAGCCGGCGACCGCGACGGCCTATGTCACCGAAGCCCTGGTGCGGCTGATGCATGAATCCGGCGCGCTGGTGCCCGGCAGCCTGCAACTCATCTGCGGCCCGACCGGCGATCTGCTCGATCATCTCGGCGGGCAGGATCTGATTGCCTTCACCGGCTCGATCGAGACATCGGAAAAACTGCGCAACCATCCGAACATCGCCAAACATTCGATCCGTTTTGTCGCGGAGCGTGACTCGCTGAATGCATCGCTGCTCGGCCCGGACGTTGATCCATCGCAGCCGGAGTTCGACCTGTTCGTGCGCGAAGTGGTGCGCGAGATGACGGTGAAGACCGGGCAAAAGTGCACCGCGATCCGTCGCGTGCTGGTGCCGCGCGCGCAGGAAGCGGCGGTGATCACCGCGTTGAAGGCCGCGCTCGGCGCGGTGAAGTTTGGCGATCCGCGCACCGAGGACAAGGTGATGGGGCCGCTGGTGAGCCGCGCGCAGCGCGATTCCGTGCGCGGGCAAATCGCCAAGCTGAAGCGTGAGGCCGAGATCGTATTCGGCGATCCCGACCGCTGCGAGGCGAGCGGGGTCGATGTGCAGGCCGGGGCATTCATCACGCCGGTGCTACTGCGTGCGACCGACCCGAAGACCGCGCAGCGTATCCACGACACCGAAGCCTTCGGGCCGGTCGCGACCGTGATGGCCTATGACATACTCGATGAGGCCATCGAACTCATTCAACGCGGCGAGGGCAGCCTTGTCGCGTCGGTGTTCACCTATGATGCCGATGTGGCGGAAGCGGTGTTGCTCGGCATCGCGCCGTTCCATGGTCGCGTGCTGATCGTCGATCGTGATTGCGCCAAGGAATCCACCGGCCACGGCTCGCCGATGCCGTCGCTGTTGCACGGCGGGCCCGGCCGCGCCGGCGGTGGCGAAGAACTCGGCGGCCTGCGCGCGGTCTATCACTACATGCAGCGCACGGCGGTGCAGGCCTCGCCCGCGCGCCTGTCGGCCATCACCGGCACATGGATGAGGGGCGCGCCGGCGCCGCGCGCCGAGGTGCATCCGTTCAAGCGCAACTTCAACGAACTGCGCGTCGGCGACATGATCGAGACCGCCAGCCGGCCGATTACGCTCGATGATATCGAGCACTTTGCGCATTTCACCGGCGATACGTTCTATGCGCACATGGACGAGGCGGCGGCGAAGGCCAATCCATTCTTCCCGGGGCGTGTGGCGCACGGCTATCTGATCCTCTCTTTCGCTGCCGGTCTGTTCGTCGATCCGGCGCCGGGGCCGCTGCTCGCAAATTACGGTCTCGATAACCTGCGTTTCCTCAAGCCTGTCTCGCCGGATGATGTCATTCGGGTGCGGCTGACCGTGAAGCAGAAGTCGCCGGCGCGGCGGCCGGAATACGGCGAGGTGCGCTGGGACGTCGAGGTGGTGAACCAGAACGACGAACCGGTCGCCCGCTACGACCTCCTGACCATGAGCGCGCGGCCGACCTGACTCACAGCGTGGGGGCGTGGCGGCCGCCGAATAGCAGGATTTTCCGCTTTCGGGCAGGGCAGGAAGTTGCCCGGATTGAAGGTTGGAGAGAGAGTTTTTCTCTCCTATCGGCGGCCGGCGGTGGCTTCCTTCTTATGTTTTCCGGGCCGTGGACGGGAATTGGGCGCGCGATATATAGCAGGGCAGGATTTTTCACTGCGGCCCATCGCGGCGGGGTATTTTGTTCTCCGCTGGTGTGAGGAAACAGCCCGTGTCATTCGGTCCCAACATCGTCGTTTATTCCGGTCTCCTGATCGGCCTCATCTTCGGCGCAGTTGGCCTGCTCAGCGGCTTCTGCCTGTTGAGCAGCCTTCGCGGCTGGTGGGGCGAGGGTGACGGCCGGCTGGTGCGCACCTATGCGCTGGCGATCAGCGTCGCGGTGCTGGCCTCGCAGCTTCTTGTGCTCGGCCACTACGTCGATCTCGACAAGTCGATCTATCTGCAAGCGAGCTTTTCCGCGCCGTTGATGTTCTTTGGCGGCTTGCTATTCGGTTACGGCATGGTGCTGTCGAACGGCTGCGCCTCACGTGCACTGGTGCTGCTCGGACGCGGCAACCTGCGCTCCTTCGTCGTTATCGTGACGCTGGGTATCGCTGCGCAGATGACGCTGAAGGGTTTGATCGCGCCTGCGCGGCTGGCGGCGTTGCAGGCCACGCAAAGCGCGCCGGATGTCGTGTCGCTGCCGGCTTTACTGGCGACGCTCGGCTTGGACGCGACCACCGCGCGCGCGCTGGCGCTGCTGGTGGTGAGCGGCGGCCTTGCGTTGTTCGCGTTCTCGCATCCTGCGTTCCGCAAGTCGGGCGGACAGATCGCCGCCGGCGTGGTGATCGGCCTGCTGGTTGCGGGCGGCTGGTTCGCGACCGGTTTCCTCGGCGCCGATGATTTCAACCCGGCGCCGCTGACCTCGATCACTTACGTCGCGCCGATTGCTGAATCGGTACAGTACGTCATGCTCTCGACCGGCCTAACGCTCAACTTCGGTATCGCGCTGGTCGGCGGCGTGCTGGCTGGCAGCTTCATCACCGCGCTCTTGACCAATCGCTTCAAGTGGGAGGGCTATACCTCGCCGACCCACATGATCCGCTCGATCAGCGGCGCGATCCTGATGGGCGCGGGCGGCGCGATGGCGCTCGGCTGCACGGTCGGGCAGGGCCTGACCGGGGTGTCGACGCATGAACAGGTGATGCTCGGCGTGATAATTGACCCAATAGGGTGCGATCAGCGCGCGTTCCACGATGTTGGCGCGCGTGGTGCGGGCGTGGCTGAACGGATCGGGGCCGGTGCTGGTGCAGGCATGTTCGGCGATGTTGCGGATGCGCGTCACCAGCGGCAACCATGTCGCCATCGCGAAAATCCAGACGCCGAAGAACCACAACCCTGCGCCGCAGAGCCAGAACACAACGAACAAGATTGTGTTGGCGATCAGAAAGCGCAGCATTTTATCCGCGCCGCTGGAGAGGAAGCTTTCGTGCGAATCCGTGTTGCCTGAAGAGCTGGGCTTGAACAGTGAGAGAAACAGCGGCAGCCGTTGCTTCACGAATGTCTGGCCGGTGAGATCGCGGATCGCCTTGCGGGTAAAACTTTCCTTGGTGATCGGAAACGGCGCGGACAGCGACAGATCCGGATCCTCCGGTTGTTGCGTAAATCGATGATGCTGCAAGTGGTAGGAGCGGTAGCTGGCAAGATCGGCCCCAACCGGCACCGCGCAGAGCCATTGCCCGATCCATTCGTTGATCGTCTTGTCGGAATGCAAGCCGCCATGCGCCGCTTCGTGCATCAGGATGGCGAGGCCGAGTTGCCGCGTGCCGACGATCATCACCGCGATCAGCCACGTCAGCGGGTTGGGCCAGATCATCACCAGCGCGATCGCCGCGGCGATCGTGCCCCAGGCGTGCGCCACCAGCCAGCTACCGCGCCACGAGCTGCGGCTGGTCAGTTGCCGCCACTCGTCGGGCGTGAACAGCGTTTTCGGATCGATGCGGGAGACGGGAGCCATGACGTTACTTTTCTGAATCGGCGGCGTGCGTCGTGATGTGAATTTCCGACGTCAGCGTCCGATGCACCGGGCACTTGTCGGCAATTTCCATCAATTTTTGGCGTTGCTCGGCGTCGAGATCGCCTTCGATAGCGATGACGCGCTCAATGTGGTCGAGCATGCCGACCTTGGTTTCGCACTCCTCACAGTCCTTTGCATGAATCTTGCGATGGGAAAGGGTGACGGTAACACGATCGAGCGGCAGCGCCTTGCGATCGGCATACATCCGCATCGTCATCGAGGTGCAGGCGCCGAGCCCACTCAGCAAAAATTCATAAGGATTGGGGCCGGTGTCCGCACCGCCGATGGATGCTGGTTCGTCCGCCAGCATGCGATGCGGTCCGACGGTGACCTGTTGCTGCAACTTGCCGTCGCGGGTTTCCTGCACCACGACGCGGCGGGGCTGATCGTCGGCCGGCTGTTCCGCGACGGTGGGATCGAGATAGCGCTCGACCCAGGCCGCGACCACATGTGCGACATATTCGGCGTCGCGCTTCTGATTGAGCAGATGGTCGGCGCCGGTCAGCGAGATGAAACTCTTGGGATGCTTGGCGGCGACGAAAATGTGCGTCGCGTTGTCGATGCCGACGGTATTGTCGGTCGGCGAATGCAGGATCAGCAGCGCCTTACGCAGCCTGGCGATGCGCGCCGTCAGATTCTGTTCGGCGACATCGTCGATAAATTCGCGCTTAATGCGGAACGGGCGGCCGGCGAGCTGCACCTCGACGTCGCCGTCGCGACGGATATCCTCGACACGGTCCTTGAACATACCGGTGACATGGACAGGATCGGACGGCGCGGCGATGGTGACGACAGCTTTCGCTTCGGGAACATGCTCAGCGGCAGCCAGCACCGCGGCGCCGCCGAGCGAGTGGCCGATTAGGATCGCCGGCGCCATCCTGGTTTCGCGCAAGTGGTCGGCGGCGCGCACCAGATCGGCGACGTTGGACGAAAACGTGGTGTTGGCGAATTCGCCCTCGCTGGCGCCGATCCCGGTAAAGTCGAAACGCAGCACCGCGATGCCGTGAGCCGCCAGCGCCGTTGCAATGCGCTTCGCCGCCAGCACGTTCATGCCGCAGGTGAAGCAATGCGCGAACAAGGCATAGGCGACCGGTGGCGTGTCGGGAAGGTCGAGCGTGGCGGCAAGCTGCTGCCCGTCCGCGCCGGAAAATTGAAACCGCTCGGTGCGCAAGGTCTCTCTCCGAAAACTGTCGTTGCGGTGGTTTTATCAGATATCCGCACGCACGACGAGAGGCGGGGAGGCGGTCGGTCTGCGCCTCACGCGGGCATCACTCGTGGCGATGCATGGCGGAGTCGTGCTTGGTGTCGCGCATCGTTGAATAGATGATCAACGAGATGCAGATGATGCCCGAGAGATAGTAGTAGAACCAGGTCTCGTGCCCGAGCGTCTTGAACCACAGCGCGACGGCAGGCGCGGTGCCGCCGAACAACGACACGGTTACCGCATAGGGCAGGCCGACGCCGAGCGCTCGGATGTTGGTCGGGAACAGTTCGGCCTTCACCACGGCGTTGATCGAGGTGTAGCCGGCGACGAATAGCCATGCGGCGCAGATCAAAAGGAATGCGACGAACGGCGATTTTGTCGCGTGGAGTGTCATCAGGATCGGGACGGTCGCGAGCGTGCCCCCGAGGCCGAAGAAGATCAGCAGCGGTTTTCGCCCGATCCGGTCGGAGAGCGCGCCATAGATCGGTTGCAGCAACGTGGCGAACAGTAGCGAGCCGAAGATGACATAAGTAGTCTCGTCGGCGGTGAGACCCACGGACAGCTTTACGAAAGTCTGCATGTAGGTGGTGAAGGTGTAGAACGCCGCGGTGCCGCCGGCGGTGAGGCCGACCACCAGCAGAACTTCCTTCGGGTATTTGAACAGCGCGCGGAGCGAGCCGGCCGGTTTGGCGGCCTTCTTGGCCGAAACGAAAGCCTCGGTCTCGTGCATGTCACGTCGCATCACGGCAGCGAAGATCGCCAGCATCGCGCCGATGACAAAGGGAATGCGCCAGCCCCAGGCATAAAGCTCCTCCTGGGTGAGGAACACCTTCTGCAACAGCAGCAGCACGATGATGGCGGTGAGCTGGCCGCCGATCAGCGTCACGTACTGGAAGCTGGAGTAGAAGCCGCG
>Ga0209963_1001799_pt1 | contig 11719 bp, 9 predicted proteins | sample ThiBio_1000_biof_2_FD_183957 | JGI IMG/M metagenome (GOLD analysis project Ga0209963, IMG submission 183957) | Wastewater bioreactor microbial communities from Cape Town, South Africa - Thiocy_cont_1000_biof (SPAdes) | ecosystem: Engineered > Bioreactor > Thiocyanate-remediating >...
CGAGCGTCCCGCCGCCCTGGCGGATGGATCCGCCGCTGAGCAGCGCGCGCAGCCGCACGGCGTCGGCACGTGCGGCCCAGGTCTCGTTCCCGAGCCCGCGGAAGCGCCGCGTCGCCGCGGCCGCCGTGCGTGCCGCGAGGGCGGGCTCGTGGGTGAGCTGCGACCGGGCGAGGTTGAACTCGGCCTCCGCCCGGGACTGCGGGATGCGATGCCGCCCGAACGTGACCGCCGCCTGGGCGAGGATGTGCTCGGCCTCGGTCGTCAGTCCGGCGTCGCGCAGCACCTCCGCACGATCGACGTCGCAGATCGCGGCGGCCACCGGGGACAGCGGCAGGAGCGTGGACCGGGCGGCGCCCATGAGGCGCAGCGCGCGGATGACGTCGCCCGCGAGCAGGGCCACGTACCCCTCGTTGTGCTGCGCCTGCGCCCGGTCGATGTCGAGGCCGAGATCGCGGAAGATGCCGCTGGCGGCGGCGGTATCCGCCCTGGCGGCCTCGAGCCGCAGCCGCCGCATGTTCACGAGGCTGCGATTCATGAGCAGGTTGGCGCGCGCCAGCGGCTCGCCGTCGAGCGCGTCGATTCCGCGCGTCAGCCATCTCTCCGCCTCGTCCAGGCGGCCGGCCTGCTCGGCGAGGGCGCCGAGCTGACCGGACAGGATCGCCGTCGTCGCGCTGTCCAGGCCGGGGATGCCGAGCGCGTCTCTGCCGATGCGCATGGCCTCGGTGAGATTCCCCGACCGCGCGACGAGGTAGGCGGACGTCCCGGCGATGCGACCGCGGATGTTCGGGGAGGCCGCGCGGGCCTCCGCCTCGGTGAGCAGACGGCGCGCCTCGGTCAGCCTTCCCTGGTTCGCGTGCTCCACTGCAGCCCTGTGCAGTTGCTCCGCTGAGCGTGCCACGCTCCCATTCTGGCCAACGGGACCCTGCCGGTGCGCGTCAGGCGTGCCGCGGCCCCGTGAGCGCGAGCTGCGACAGCGCGTCGGCCGCGGCATCCTGCAGCCCGGCGATGCGCTCGACCGCCGTGCGATCGCCGGCCATCATCGCCGTCGAGATCCCGCGCGCGAGCATGCCGGCCACGAACGGCGCCGCGAAGGACGTGCCGCTCCACAGCGCGAAGCCGCCGGAGAAGTCGTCGGGGTCGAGCGTCTCGCGCCGGTACCCGTCACGGTCGTCCCGGCTGCCGGCCTGGACGCCGCCCTCGAAGGCAGGAGACGTGCTGATCACCGACACCCCGGGGGCGTACGTCTTCACCCACGCGCCGAGATTGCTGAACAGCGCCATCGTGCCGTTCGGGTTCAGCGCCCCCACCGACAGGTGCGGAGCGACGTCGGCGGGATCGGGCACGCTGAAGTCGGCCCCCGGCCACGCCCAGAGCGCTGCCGGGAACGCCGGACGGTCGGTCGCGTCGTTTCCCGCAGAGCACACCACCGCGCATCCGTGTCTGCGCGCGACGAGCAGGAGCGTGCTGAGCGTGCGATCGAACAGCTCGTCGTCCGGGGTCTCGTGGTAGTAGCCGAGCGACAGATTGATCACGTCGATCGGGTACGCGTCCTTGCCGCTGCTGGCCACGCCCTTCACGAGCGCGCGGACGGCGAGCATGAACGCCCCCTCGAGCATCGTCCCCTCGCCGTCGGCGACCCGCACCGAGACGAGGTCGGCCTCCGGGCAGATCTGGCGGATGATCCCCGCGATGAACGTGCCGTGACCCGCGGACTCGTCGAGCTCGCCGACGTAGGGGCCGGCCATGTCCCCGTGGACCTCCGGGTCGGTGGCGGGATCGGAGATCCCCACGACGCTGCCGTCGATCACGGGGTAGCGCGTCACGATGCCGGCGGGCAGCCACCCGTGCTCGCCGCACCCGGTGTCGAGCACGGCCACGACCGGCCGGCGGCCGCCCTTCGCGATCGCCGCCGAACGCTGCGGAGCGGGCCCGACGTAGGCGGCGACCTGTCTTCCGCCCGACCCGGGATCGGCGTAGCTGTCGATGTCGGGCGCATTGGTCTTCCCGAACGGGTTCGTCTTCCCGAAGGGGTTCGTCTTGCCGAACGGGTTCGTCTTCCCGAACGGGTCCACCGTCATGACGTGGTCGAGGCTGACCCCCTCGATCTCGATGCCGTAGCGGGCCCGGGTCCGCTGCAGCAGCCGCCACGCGTCGATCGGCGGCACCGGCTGATCGTCCTTGTCGGGGCTCGGCTGCGGGAAGATCGCCACCCGGTGGATGGTCGGCAGGTCGAGACGTTCGCGCCAGCGTCGCGCGCGGGCCGAGGCATCCGCCGGCCGCAGGCTCGTGCCGTCGATGTTCTGCAGCTCGATGCCCCAGCCGAAGTCGCTCGCGGCCTGCCGCAGCTGCTCGAGCAGCCGGTCCAGAGCGCCGTCGGACACGGTGATGAGGAGATGGTCGTTCGCGTAGTCGGTGGGATAGGCGGTGACACCGCGCACCGGCTCGCTCTTGGGGTCCAGCGGAACCCCCTGCGCGCGTGCCGCGTCGTACCGCTGCCGCCAGTTCTGCGCCGAGCGGTCACCGGGGACCCCTGGGGGAAGGTCGCTCATGGTCTCTCCTCATCGAACGGTCGGGACGGATCCCGGCGGCATCGTCACACTTCGAACTGGGGGGTCTGGAACTCGTGCAGGCCGCCGTCGGCGCGCACGACGAGGCGGATCCGCGACACACCGGCGCTCACGGCGTCGAACGCGAACCGGCCGTTGGCATCCGGCTCGGTGGAGATGTCGCCGGCGTCCTGCAGCAGGCTGATCGCGAGCGCGGCCGCATCCACCCATCCGTCGATGCGGCGCATCCCGCCCTCGACCTCGGTGATGTGCAGCAGCACGCTCGTCGTGCCGTCGCTGAACTGCAGCGTCGCGGTGTCGGTGTCGCCGCGCACCGCGGACAGCTCGCTCTCCACGAGGGTCAGCAGCGCGTACTCGCGCGACAGGTCGGCGACGGCGACGGATGCCACCATCCGATCGATCAGCTCGGCCGGCATGGGGTCGATCGTCTCCCACATCGCTCGCAATCGTGCGAACAGCGCGGCGTCCGCCGCGACATCCTCACCGGTCATCGTGATCCCCCTCCCAGCCGTCGCCCTCGAGCAGGGCGCGGAGCTTTCCGAGACAGCGCTGACGCGTCGGTCCGATCGAACCGACCGGCATCGCCATGTCCTGTGCGAGACGGGCGTAGTCGGGGCGCTCCTCGAACGCGACGACGCGCAGCAGGCGCTGGCATCGTTCGTTCAGCTGCGCGACCGCGCCCCACAGCCGCCGCGCCTCGTCGCCCACCGTCGCCTCGTGCTCGGCGGATGCCGCGACCGGAAGGTGCGGCTCGAGGTACTCGGACTCCGTGGGGTCCGCCCTCCGCTGCAGCTTGCCGACGCGCCACGCCTCGCGGCGCGCGCAGGTCGTGAGCCAGCCGGACACCGCCTGCGCGTCCGCGATGCTCTCGTGCCGGCGCACGAGCGTCATCCAGGTCGTCTGGACGACGTCCTGCGCGAGCGCCTGGTCGATGCCGTAGGCACGCACGACGTGCCACAGCACGGGCGTCATCAGACGGACGAGATCGTCCATCGCGCGCGGCTCCCCCGCGCGCCAGCGCAGGAAGCAGTCTGCCGCCGCGGCCCAGCGCGACGGCTCCTCGGTCTGTGTCCCCTGGTCGTCCCCAGTGGCCCGCGGCCTCCCAGCAGGCCCCTCCGCCCGGCCGGGATCGTCCTCCCGGTCGGGCAGGGTCGACCGGTCGCCTTGATCGGTCATAGCGCCCATTGTCTCCACACACGCAAGGAGCGCGAAAGGGGGAGCCTGATACATCCCCGCCGGATGCCGCGGGACACCGTGCGCCACCGGTCATCTAGACTCGCCCCCATGGCTCTGCTGTACGTGTGCGTGCGTCCGCAGCAGGGGGCCGCCGCCGCCGAATACGAGTCGTTCCGCACGGCCGCGCGAGTCTCCGAGGCGGAGCTCGACCGGCACGATCTCGTCCGCGCGCCGATGCCGCGGCTGGACGACTACGACGCCGTCTTCGTGGGCGGAAGCCCCTTCAACGTCACCGATCCGGAGTCGACCAAGACCGACGCCCAGCGCCGCCTCGAGGCCGATCTCGCCCGGCTCGCTGTGGCCGCCGCAGACGGCGAGGGGCCCGCCGTCCTGTTCACGTGCTACGGCATCGGCATCGCCACGCGCGCCCTCGGCGGCGAGGTCAGCCGCGCCTTTCCGGAGGACACCGGCCCGACGGCCGTCGCCGTGACGCCGGAGGGCCGCGAGGATGCCGTGTTCGGCGGCCTGGCATCCCGGTTCTTCGCGCTCACCGCGCACAAGGAGGGATCGCGGGAGGTTCCCCCGGGCGCGGTGCTGCTGGCGACCAACGACGGATGCCCGGTGCAGGCGTACCGCGTCGGCGACCGTCTCTACGCGACGCAGTTCCATCCCGAGCCGACGACCGCCGCCTTCACCGAGCGGATGGCGGTCTATCGCGACGACGGGTACTTCGAGTCCCGCGACTACGACACGGTCGCCGGTCGCGTGCTCGCGGCATCCGTCACGGAGCCCATGCGGATCCTCCGCGAGTTCGCCCGCCGGTTCACCGCCGTGCGCTGAGCCGGCTCAGCGCCCGCCCTCCAGCTCGCTGCGCGGCGCGGCGGCGACCACCTCGTCCACCGCCGTGGCCGCCGCCAGCGACGCCGCGACCGAGTGGTCGCCGCCGGCATCCTCCTCGACGTGCTCGCCCAGCACGGCGAGCGCCTTGGACGTCAGGGTCAGCACCTCGCCGGGATCCAGCGGATCGCCGCCGGCCCGGCCGCCGGTGTCCACGAGGACGTCCCACTGCGGGCTGAACTCGACCGCCGGAAGGTGGAAGTCGATCGGGTCGTCGCCCGCGTTGAACAGCACCATGAAGTGCCGGTCCGAGATCGGCTCGCCGCGACGGTCGCGCTCGCGGATGCCGGCGCCGTTGAGGAACACGCCGATCGCCCGCCCGAAGCCCGACTCCCAGTCCTCCGGCTGCATCTGCGTCCCGTCCGGCCGCAGCCACGCGATGTCCGGGATCGGCGCGCCCTCCTCCCGCCGGACCGGTCGCCCGTCGAAGAACCGCCCCCGCCGGAAGGTCGGGTGCTCCCGGCGCAGCCGCGACAGCGCGGCGGTGAACTCCACGAGCGGGCGGTCGGCGGCATCCCAGTCGATCCAGGTCAGCTCGTTGTCCTGGTCGTAGCCGTTGTTGTCGCCCTGCTGGGTGCGGCCGAGCTCGTCGCCGTGCAGCAGCATCGGCACGCCCTGGCTCAGCAGCAGCGTCGCGATGAAGTTGCGCTGCTGCCTGGCGCGCAGCTCCAGGACGGCGACGTCGTCGGTCGGGCCCTCCACGCCGCAGTTCCACGAGCGGTTGTCGTCGGTGCCGTCGCGGCCGTCCTCGCCGTTGGGCTCGTTGTGCTTCTCGTTGTACGACACGAGGTCGCGCAGCGTGAACCCGTCGTGGGCGGTGACGAAGTTGATGGATGCCACGGGTCGCCGGCCGGAATGCTCGTACAGGTCCGACGACCCCGTGAGGCGCGACGCGAACTCCCCCAGGGCCTGCGGCTCGCCGCGCCAGAAGTCCCGCACGGTGTCGCGATACTGCCCGTTCCACTCGGTCCACTGCGGCGGGAAGTTGCCGACCTGGTAGCCGCCGGGTCCGACATCCCACGGCTCGGCGATGAGCTTGACCTGCGAGACCACCGGATCCTGCTGCACGAGCTCGAAGAACGACGAGAGCCGATCGACCTCGTAGAACTCGCGCGCGAGCGTCGCGGCGAGGTCGAACCGGAACCCGTCCACGTGCATCTCCAGGACCCAGTAGCGCAGCGAGTCCATGATGAGCTGCAGCGTGTGCGGGTGGCCCATGTTGAGGCTGTTCCCGGTGCCGGTGTAGTCGGTGTAGTACCGCTTGTCGTCGTCGAGCTTGTAGTACGCCCGGTTGTCGATCCCACGCATCGACAGCGTCGGGCCGAGATGGTTGCCCTCTGCGGTGTGGTTGTAGACGACGTCCAGGATGACCTCGATGCCGGCCGCGTGCAGCGCCCGCACCATCCCCTTGAACTCCTGCACCTGCTGGCCGCGCTGTCCGGCGTGGGCGTACGTGTTCTGCGGTGCGAAGAACGCGATCGTGTTGTAGCCCCAGTAGTTCGACAGGCCCTTCTCCTGCAGGACCGCGTCGTCGACGAACTGGTGCACCGGCATGAGCTCGATCGCGGTGACGCCGATCCGGTGCAGATGCTCGATGATCGCGGGGTGGGCGATGGCGCTGTAGGTGCCGCGGATGTCCTCGGGGATGTCCGGATGCCGCTGGGTGAGCCCCTTCACGTGCGCCTCGTAGATGAACGTCTCGGCGTACGGCGTGCGCGGCGAGCGGTCGCCGCCCCAGTCGAAGAAGGGGTTCACGACGACGCCCTTCATCATCGCCGCGGCGGAGTCGTCGCGGTTGCGCGAGTCGGGATCGCCGAAGTCGTAGGAGTACACCGACTGGCCCCAGTCGACCTGCCCCTCGACGGCCTTGGCATACGGGTCGAGCAGCAGCTTGTGCGGGTCGAAGCGCTGACCGGATGCCGGATCGTACGGGCCGTAGACGCGATAGCCGTACCGCTGGCCCGGCGTCACGTTGGGCAGGTAGGCGTGCCAGACGAACGCGTCGACGTCGACGAGGTCGACGCGCGTCTCGGCGCCGGCCTCGTCGAACAGGCACAGCTCGACGCGCTCGGCGTCCTCGCTGAAGATCGCGAAGTTCGTGCCGTTGCCGTCGAAGGTCGCTCCGAGCGGATACGTCGATCCCGGCCAGGATTCCACCGGCGTCCCCTTCCCCTGTTGCAGACCCTACGTCGATCCGCCCGGCGGATGCCGCAGCAGCTCGACGCGCTCGTCGAGATAGCGTGCCAGCGGCATCGGATCCCCGGCGGCGCTCCAGCGGATGCTCGGCGCGCCGGCGACGAGGACGAGCGGGCCGGATGCCTCCCCGCAGGCCACGGCGACCACGTCGATCGGGGCCCAGCCCAGGTGTGCGACCTCCCCCTCGGCGAAGCCGCCGCGGCGTGCGGCGGCGGCGAGCTCGGCGCGGTCGCGCTGCGACTGCGCCGGGTAGCCGCGACGCGCCTCGGTGCGGGCGCGCACGATCTCCCCGGTCGAGAACACGGCGTCGTCGCCGAGCAGCAGGGCGCCGAGGTGCCACGCGTGCCCCACCGGGACGATGCGCGCCGCGCGCGGGATGCCGAGCACGCGCCGTGACGGGACGAGCTCGCCGAGCCGCTCGCGAGGCGCGTCCGCCAGCCGCCGCCGTGCATCTGCGAGCAGCTGCGCGGCATCCACGCGCAGAGCCTACCGCTCACGCGGTGTCGTCGACGATGGCCGTCAGCTTCTCGCGCTCGCCGCGCAGGCTCATCCCGATGAGCGGGAACAGCAGCACCGACAGCATCCCGGCGCCCACGAGCACCGCCGCGGACGCGCTCGGCAGGATCTTGTCCTCGACGCCGATCGAGGTGACCGCGACGATGATCGGCAGGCCGGTGGCGCCGAGCAGCATCATCGCGATGCGGTCGCGCGGCTTCGCGCCGGCGGGCGTGGCGAGCATCGACGGCAGGCCGCGCACCACGAGCAGCGCCACGAGGGCCACCGGCACGAACGCGAGCAGGACGGGCTGGGCCAGCAGCGACGCCAGGTCGAACGTCACGCCCGTGTAGACGAAGAAGATCGGCACGAGGAAGCCGAACGCGACCGCTTCGATCTTGCTCTCCACGGCCTCGCGGTCGGCTTCCGCGGCATCCCGCATCAGCAGGCGCCACATGAGCCCAGCGGTGAAGGCCCCCAGCAGCATGTCGATGCCGAACAGGAGGCTGAGCGTCACGAGCGCGGCGAGGATCAGGAAGACCACGCGCACCGCGAACTGCCCCGACGTGTGCAGCGTCGCGCCGACGAACCGGTGCAGCGCGCCCTGCGGCACGAGGAACGCATAGGCGACGGCCGCGGCGGCGATCAGGAGGAAGATCACGAGCACGACGGTCGCGGCGCCGGGGCGACGTCCGCCGAGGAAGATCGAGATCGCCACGAGCGGCCCGAACTCGCCCACCGCGCCCACCGCGCCCACGGCACGGCCGAACGGGGTCTTCAGCTCGCCGGCATCCCGCAGGATCGGCAGCAGGGTGCCGAGGGCCGTGGAGGCCAGGGCGATCCCGATGATGATCGCGGCCTCGCCGGGCGCGATGACCCACCCGACCGCGACGCCGGCGACGATGCTGACGAGCCACCCCAGGATCGCGGGCCGGCCGGTGCGGCCGTTCGGCCCGCGCAGGCTCAGCGCGCTCATCTCGATCTCGGTGCCGGCGACGAAGAACAGCATCGCGAGCCCCACCTGCGACAGCGTGTGCGCGAATTCGGACGGCTGCGCCCAGTGCAGCACGCTCGGGCCCACGAGGATGCCCAGCAGCAGCTCGAACACGACGACCGGGATGCGCACCCAGCGGCCGAGCCCTCTCGCGAGCAGCGGCGCGAGCACGGCCAGGAGGGGGATCACGAGCAGGGTGACGTCCACGCTCCGTAGCGTAGCGGCGGCCCGTCAGCCCTCGGTCGACTCGAGCGCCTGCGCGGCGTGGGTGGCCGCGGCTGCGGCCGTCTTCGCGGCCGCAGCCGCTTCGGAGCGCACGGCATCGAGGCGCTCGGCGTCCGCCTCCGCGGCGACGGCGTCGGCCTCCAGCCGGGACAGCTCCGCGCGCAGCTGCGCGATCCGGTCGGCGAGGTGGGCGGCGCGCTCCCTGGCGCGGTCGCGCTGTGCGCCGACACGCTCGAGCTCCCGCAGGGCGTCGCCGGCGGCGCGCTCCGCGTCGCGGGCCGCGCGCTCCGCCGCCCGGCGTTCGCGGCGCTCGGCGAGCTCGTCGCTCGGCGCGGCCGGCGTGACGGCGGGCGGCGTGCCGGCCACCGCGCCGTCCAGGTCCACCGCGGCATCCCCGAACCCGGCGGCCTCGAGGGGGCGCACGAGGCGGCCGGTGAGCGCTGCCGCCGCTGCCGCCGCGTCCATCACGGCCGCGTTGACGGTCTTCTCGACGGCATCCCGGGCCGCGGCGCTGAGCGTGACTCCGGCGTCGGAGGCGAGAGCGGTGGCCTGGCGGGCGAGCGCCGCGACGAGGGCGCGCCGCTGTCCGCCGAGCCGGGCCAGCTCTCCGGCGTCCAGGTCGTCCTGCGCCTCGCGCAGCGCCTGGGAGAGCGCCAGCGCCTCGCCGAGCTCACCGTGGGCGGCCAGCAGGTCGACGGCCCACGCCGCGACCACCGGCTTGCGCAGGCCCTTGATCGCCTTCGCAAGGGCAGGATCGGATGCCGCGGCCGCGCGCGCGTCGCGCGCTGCCGTGAACTCCGCCGGCGACAGCGCGCACAGCTTCTGTGCGATGCGGTCGAGCTCCTCCATCCGCCCAGGCTAGCGACCCCAGCATCCCGGTCTCCCGCTGTCGCCGCCTCAGCCCCGTCGCCCCGTCCCCTCCGGGCCGGTCGCCCCGCGACCAAACCCGGTGATGTCACCAAACCCGGACCGATCACCGGCATTCCACCCGGGTTCCATGACATCACCGGGTTTCACCACAGCGTTCTCCCACACCCGGCATCCCCGCCGCCGCCTTGGCCACCCCTCACCCCGCGCCACCGAACCCGGTGATGTCACCGAACCCGGACCCATCGCCCGTATTCCGACCGGGTTTCGTGACATGACCGGGTTTCGCCGCGGCACGGACGGGCTCAGCCGAGGCGGCTCAGACCGCGAAGGCGCGGGTCACGTGCAGTTCGCGGTGCAGCTGCTCCATCCGCAGGTCGAGCTCTGCGGCGGAGTCGGCGGCATCCTTGAGGTTCGCGACGAGGTCCTCGGGGACCTGCCGGTCGTACTTGTAGTAGATCTTGTGCTCGAGGCTCGCCCAGAAGTCCATCGCGATCGTGCGGAACTGGACCTCGACGGGCACGCTCACCGCTCCGGTGGACAGGAACACCGGCACCTCGACGATCGCGTGCAGGCTCTTGTAGCCGTTCGGCTTGGGCTGGGCGATGTAGTCCTTGACGGTACGGACCGTGATGTCGTCCTGCGCCGTCAGGAGGTCGAAGAGCCGGTAGGCGTCCGCCGTGAAGGAGCAGGTGACGCGGATGCCGGCGATGTCCGTGATGGACGCGCGGATCGAGTCGAAGTCGGGCTCGACCCCCTTGCGCGACACCTTCTCCACGAGGCTGTCGGGGGACTTGACCCGGCTGGAGACGTGCTCGATCGGGTTGTAGTCGTGCATGTACTCGAACTCGTCGCGCAGGATCGCGATCTTCGTCTCGACCTCCTGCAGACCGAACCGGTACTCGAGCAGGAATCGCTGGAACTCGTCTCGCATCGCTCGCAACTGCATCGGCGACACTTCGACATGATCGTCCATGCCCTCGACGCTACGGGCGGCGCCTACGAACGCCCTGTGAGGATGCCCGCCGCCTGGCGCGCGGCGCCGAGCGCCACGTACTCGCCCGGCTCCGGCACGTCGACGGGCAGGCCCAGGATGCCGGGGGCGATCTCCCGCACCGCGGCGGACTGCGCGCCGCCGCCGATCAGCAGCGCCCGCTGCAGCGGAACGCCCAACGCGCGCAGCGCGTCGAGCCCGGCGCCCAGCCCCGACAGCATCCCCTCGACCGCTGCCCGCGCCAGGTTCTCGCGTGTCGTGGATGCCAGGGTCATCCCGGTCAGCGAGGCCGTGGCATCCGGCAGGTTCGGGGTGCGCTCGCCCTCGAAGTACGGCTCCAGGCGCAGGCCGCCCGCCCCCGGAGCCGCCGCGAGCGCCAGCCCGACGAACTCGTCCCGATCGACGCCGAGGAGCCGCGCGATCACATCGGGCACGCGCGCCGCGTTCAGCGTCGCCACGAGCGGCAGCCATCTCCCGTCGGCGTCCGCGAAGCCGGCGACCGTCCCGGTCTCATCGACCACGCGTGCGTCGCTCACCGCGAACACGGTGCCGCTCGTGCCGATCGAGACCACGACGTCGCCGGGGCCGGCGCCGAGACCGAGTGCGGCGGCGGCGTTGTCGCCGGCGCCCGCTCCGACGCGGCGCCCCGCGGCATCCGTCACCCCCTCGCCGGGCTCGAGCACGCGCGGCAGCGTGGCGTCGTGCCCGAGCGCCGCGTGCAGGAGCTCGCGGTCGTAGCCGTCCGGCCCCCAGTATCCGGTGCCGGATGCGTCGGAGCGGTCGGTGACGAGCTCCGCCAGCTGGGGCCCGAGCGGGGAGGACCCGGCCGGCCCGAACCCGCGCAGCCGCCAGGTCAGCCAGTCGTGCGGCAGGGCGACGGCGACAACGCGGGCCGCGGCCTGCGGTTCGCGGTCGCGCAGCCAGCGGAGCTTGGTGATCGTGAAGGATGCCACCGGCACGAGTCCGGTCCGATTCGCGAGCACGTCGGCGCCGAACTCCGCCGCCAGCTGCCGCGCGGCCTCCGCCGAGCGGGTGTCGTTCCACAGGAGCGCCGGCCGGATCACGCGGCCCTCGGCGTCGAGCACCACCATGCCGTGCTGCTGCCCGCCGATCGCCCACGCCTCGACGTCCTCGAGGCCGCTGGCATCCGCGATCGCCGCCTGCAGCGCCGTCCACCACGCCTCGGGGTCCACCTCGGTGCCGTCGGGATGCGGCGCACGACCCTGCCGGATCACCTCGCCCGTCGCTGCGTCCACGACCACGACCTTGCACGACTGCGTCGAGGAGTCGACGCCCATCACCAGAGTC
>Ga0209963_1001800_pt1 | contig 11713 bp, 11 predicted proteins | sample ThiBio_1000_biof_2_FD_183957 | JGI IMG/M metagenome (GOLD analysis project Ga0209963, IMG submission 183957) | Wastewater bioreactor microbial communities from Cape Town, South Africa - Thiocy_cont_1000_biof (SPAdes) | ecosystem: Engineered > Bioreactor > Thiocyanate-remediating >...
CGATGTAAATATTCGAAAACATTATTTAAAACTTCGCTCATTGCTCTTAGCATCAAGATATGGCAACATTCTGTTTGATAATAGGTAGTTAATCACATGAATGATTAATTTTTAAATAGAATCTCTTTTTCTTAGATCGAATAGTAGTCATGCTAGTCGAATTAATTCAATATCTGAAGTAACCGATATTCAGTATATTTTCTTTGAAAAGATTATAAATTTTGTCTTTTTTGTAGAGTACAGATTCATTTGCTGATTGGACACGAAAGAATACTGCGGTAGCTACAAATCAAATGTTGATTGATAACATTCCTGAAGCGAATATGGCAACATTTTCGACGTCGTCATTGTCAAATGTTTCAACAACTAGCAGGTTTTTTTGAAAATTTCATTCAGATTATTAAAAAAAAAGGCTATACGTATAATAGAGCTCTTGCAATGGGACGATCTTTGGAAGAAACATATGCATTTTCTGGAGTTCATCATATATTTGATCATCATAAGGGTTCAGGTAAATTTTCAATTTCATCGGACTTTAAGATTTGTAGTCAATGTATTTATTCAGTCACACGAGTTCAATTTGCTCCCAATGATCGTAGTTTACTGGCCACCTGCGGTCGTGATGGTATTGTTGCTATTTGTCAAGTTCTTCCAACTCCAGCAACAATTATCTATCGACTGAAAGGTCATACAGCTGCAATAAATGATATGCAATGGTCATCTATCAATGATTTAATAGTCACAGCAAGTAGCGATGCTAGTATACGTATATGGCAAAGTTCAAATGGGAAATGCATGCGTGTTATTGAAAATACCATGGGAATCGAGAATCTTTGCTGTTGCTTTCATCCGTCGAATAATAATTTCATTGCTGTTGGTAATAATCAAGGAATTTTACAGATATATAATGTATCAACTGGCAAACCGCTTAAAGTAAATTCAAAATGAGAATGAAAATAATTTGATGTTTTTGTATTCAGAATTGTGTGATCAAATGTTATGGTCGTGCAATGTGTGTAACATTCGATGAAACAGGTTCGATTCTCTGGACTGGTGATGATCGAGGAAATATGTTTGCAGCTCTATTTGACATGACAACCGGCAAACTGCATAGTTGCAAGCGGTATTTAGATCAAATTCTTCGTATCATTGAGAATATTGTAAAAAAAAATTTGATATTTCAGAGTTTTTACGAATGGTACTGGTTCGATTACAAGTCTTACATTTCGATTTCGTTCAACACGTGACGGACGTGAAGGATATCTTTTGGCTAATGTTATTCCTAATTTACTCTTGGTATTTAAGTATGTTTGTTTTTTTAAACAAATTATTCAAAGATTTGTTGTTATTATATAAATTTTTCATAGAGTTATGAATTCAAATGGCAAATTAAGTGTTCGAAAACGTTTTTCAATTCGTCAAAAATCTCTCACACTTCACAGTTCATTCTGTCCGGTTGTTTCTCAACGTCAAGGGTTTTGTATTGTCAGTGCAAGTGAAGATATGTGTGGTAAAAGAAAACAAGTTTTCCATCATAAACAATTCACTATCTATCTATCTCTCTTCGTAGTTTATCTCTACGATATCGATCGTGAAATTCGTACATTAATCAACAAACTTCAGGGGCATTGTTCGGCCGTATTCGACGTATCATTCAATTCTGACGAAAGTCTTCTAGCATCCTGTGACCAACAAGGACTTGTCATTGTTTGGCAACGAGATAATCGATAGGAGGAATACGTTTGTTTATTGTATTTTGTTAATATTACAAAGAAAAATATTTAATAATAAAAATCAACGGAACAATATATGTATATTTTCTTTCAGATGAATCTCTGTAAAAAATTTAAAAAGAGCAACAATCATAATAATAATATCGATAACGATGATGATGATGATGATGATATTATCATTCTTGACTCGAAAACTTCATCGAATCTAAATGAATTTTGTCAACATATTGAGAAAACAACGAATGCTCAAACATGTCGAGAATTTAATTCCGTTGTTTGTACGCATTGTCAACTTTCGTTATGTTATATTCATGCTGAAATGCATCGAATATTATTAGTAAACGAACGTGATCAATTGATCAATGAATTAAACGAACGTATCGATGAATTAAATCAATTAATCGATCATCCCGAGAAGATCGAACAGATTTTGATTGAAAAATATCAACTGAAAATTCAACAGAAGATTTCATTTCCTCAACAAATCGGTTTGAGTAAATCGTTTGATTTAATTCAAATAATTAACGAATTAAAACAATTATTTCAACCGATTCGAAATCTTTGCCAACAAAATCAATCGGTTAGCATCCATCTAATTAAAAGAATCAAACAAAGTTTTCGACAATTCGATGAAAATAAAAAATTACTATTCAATAAAATCATTAATTCTCTGTCGATCATCGATAATCAATCGATTCATTATTTTCATTTATCAACGATCGAATTTCCTTGTCGAAAATATGAATTACCTGTTCAACAATCGAATTGTAATCAAATGGCTGCTAGTGATAATCTATTGATTGTTAATGATCGTGAACATTTATTATTATTTAATTTAATAAATAGTTTCGATGAAAATCTTATTCCTGAATTGATATCATGGAAAACGAATATCGATGGGCGAATTCTCGATTTACAATATAGTTTTTATTTGAAAGTATTTTTTGTTTTGACTGATGAAAAATTATTTTTATTCGATCGATTATCATCTTCATTGAATTGTCTTCATCGATTTACATCTCATCCATGGTCATGTATGACAAGACAAAATTCAATTTATATTCTTTACAAATATTCGACTGTTATCGAACAATGGACTCTAGACAATCTATCATCATTTCAACTAACCAAACAATGGCAATTCGATGAAATTTCGACAGAATGTGAACATGATCAACATTTACGATGTATTCGAACCAATCCAAGTCAAACATTAATCGGTATCTTGATCGAAAATGATGAATGCCGTTGGCGAATTGCTCTTTTTGACACGAATATGCGTTGTTTACATCAAACAGATATTTTACCAGATGCGTCAACTATCGATTGGAATCTAATATTTTCATTTCTATCTGATCAACAAATAGTCATTCTCGATGCAACAAAAGAAAACATCTATTCGATTCAATTCAATGAAAATCATTCGTCGATTGAATATAAAAATTGCTCAAATTCAGATTATCCAGTCAATGCTTGTGTAATAAATAGTAATGGTCATAGTCAGTTAATTCTTAAAATGGTCAGACCAAATATGCTCAAATTTTTTCAATTATAAACCAAAACCAAATAGACAGAATTTTTTCTTCTTCTTCCTTGTAATGACCGTTTTTTGTTTTTGATTATCAGATAAAGTTATAACATTAGTAACTATTGAATATTTTGACGGACAACTGTCAAAACACATCAATCAAATGAGAAAAAAAAGACGATACGACTTAGTTTTTTTTTTTCGATATATTAACTTTCTTTGAATATCAACAACTACCGCCATCATCATTAGTCAAAAGGTAAAAAAAACAGAATGGAAGAAAATTCACGAATTATGTTGACTACATAGTTGACAAGAAAAACAATTTTTGGTCGTTGTTGTAGATAAACTATCGATATGTACTATGAAACGAAGCAAGGTGATGATGAATTATGTCGTTTATTTGATGAAGATAATGAGGAGAAAAAACCACGAAAACGTCGACGAAATGAAGCGTCGATTTTAGAACAAGAAAATGATATCGATCGATTAAGTAATAATCGACCGAAACGAGCTGCAGGTACAATATGTCTTTTGTTTGAATTATAACCAAAAGAAAATCAATTCTTATAATTTTTTAAAAGCAATTCGTCAGACGGAGACAAGTAGTAGTGGTCAACGACGTATCGATGAATTTCTTGCAAATAAACGTTCACCAAAAAAGAATAATCCCAAGAATTTAAATGTCAATTCTATTCTTCCACCGGCATCAGTTAGCGAAAATGAACGCTGTCCAATCTGTGATCGTTTAATGTCGATTGATATTCTTGAAACTCATACACAAACTTGTATTATTCGGAATACTGCTGCAGCCAAAGAACTAATCGAAAAAAGTAAACTACGTGCGAAAATGGAAGCCGTAGCTAAAGAAACTTTATTTGGACGAAAAATTCGTGACATCACCAGGGCACGACGAGGTGAAGCAGCGCCTCACGATTCGCAAAATTCTTCCAAATCAAAGTTTATTTTCGCCCCACCATCAGAGAATATTTCAGATATTTTGTTCCCTCAGCGTTCGTCCACCAGTGAAATCCTGGTTACACCACGGCGAACAACACCACGTAAAAGACCTAATGTAAATCTTATTCGATTGGATAGTGAAACAACAACTTGTCCAACGTGTGGTATGCAAATGACAGTAACTCGTTTAGAAAATCAACATAAGAAAACATGTTCAAAGAGTTTAATTTCATCGTAATTATTCATTTTTATTTTTCTATTAGTTCTGTTCTTATACGTATATTCAACTTTCATTTGATTCCTCTCTCTTTCTCTCTCTATTTCTTTTTCTGTATATGTAAACTTGTTTTATAAATTTCTTTAGAAAATCAAGAAGAACTTTGAAATAAATATTTAAATACGAATATATGTTTGACAAGAATCGTTGAGGGTGACACGATTTGAATTTCGAAGGATCAAAAAAATAAAAACGATTTGTTCTATATATAAAGCGGGTTTAGTCGATAATTTTTCTCGATAATACACCAATTCGATCAGGCATAGCAGCAAAAACATTGCCTTTCGTATCGATTGCAAGTGATTCGGGATATTCAATACCAGCTGTAATCAATTGTTGGAATTCACAGTTTTCATCGAATATAACAAGACGATCATTATGAGAATCAGCTACAAGTAATTGACGTGTATCAGGAAATGCAGTTATACCACGCGGACTTGAAAGTGCTTGAGGAAAAACGGACGATGTTTCACTGCCGAAACGTTTTACATAGGTTCCATCAGCTGTAAATTTATGTGCACATGAACCTTGAGGATCAGTCACATAGATATGTCCATTCATCGATGTACAATAAGCTAACGAACTGAAAACATTTTTATCACCAAAAAATCGAATAATATTTCCACTTTTTGGATCATAAACTTTAATTTGTCGATTAGCTTGATCACAAACATAAATAGCGTCATGTTCATCAACGCAAATGCCTTGATAATTCGTTAGACCTGCTTGAATATCATCATCGGCAATAGTACGTGTCAAACGAAGGTCACTACTTAGAATAAGTACTTGCAATTCATCGCTCATCAAAACTTGATCATTGCTCATAACTGCTAAACCATTTTTTGTTCCATAATGACTGATAATTTTAGCTAGGAGATTATTTTCTGTGAATGCAACAACGCGTTCATTCTTCGAATCAGCAATGAATAATAAAGAATCCGATGGTCGATAGGCAATACCGCGAGGTTGATTTAAGAAAGGTTTGCCAAATTCAAGAGAACCAAGCGAATTTATTAATTGAAATTGAATATTGGATGTGCTAGCCATCTGGAAAGAAAATACAAAGCTAAGAATACAAATGACAGAATACGATGATTAGTTCTGCTGACATTCTCAAGGAACAACATAGCCGAGATTTCTATGGTTCGATGTTTTTTATCATCGACTTTGTCAAAGAGAAGGTCAAATTTTCTCCAAAAAAAATAATTAAACTCGAAAACGAGAGAGAGAGAGAGAAGGAAAAACAAAATCAACTCGATAACCACTATCTCGGCAGTTTTTTTTGGATCGAGAAAATAAGGACAAATTAAGACATGTTTTTTTCCATCTTATATAAAAAAAAAAGAATCTTTGGTAGTGTACAATCAAAACTCTACAACGACAATTGATTGACACATTTCAAATTGCTATAATTATACATTTTCAACCTAATACTTAACGAGAGAAAATCGACACCAGTGCATTAGTCTCCAAATGAAGCTCGGAAATACATATATATGTTTTTGGTATTGCTGTCTCAATATGTACATATATATCTATACGATTACTACATAAAGAAATATTATCTATGCCTCGGCACAATGCTATTTTTCTGTCCTTCAGTCAGCTTTTGAGTTGACGTACGATATACGTCATTCGACGGATGCTGGAAATCGTATTTATCAGATATCCTTGGAAGGAATTATTTTTCTCTTCGCTGTGCTTTTTATAATCTTGAATATGGCAAGCATAAAAATAATTCGTAATAATTAGCCAACAAGCAAAGGAATAATTAATCTTGATGTAATTTAGCCATTTTCTTCTTCACATTCTTAACTCATCGAATATTAAGATAGATTTAGACATTTGTATATATTGTGTCAATTAGAATCGAGATAGATGTTTACATACACTAGTACTACAAATGATAAATTACGTAGATTTTTTTTTTGTTATGTTGGAAATAGAAACAATTGTTTTATAGTTTTATTTCAATTGTCACTGTGCAAACGAACGTCAAAATGAGAACAAAAAAAAGCATGGAAATAAAGTGAGCAATAAAACGAAAAAGAAATATTTTATTAGTAAATAACAGATCATATATTGAAATTGTGGACGTGTTAAGAAGACTACTAAAATGAAATTCATTCAGAATTTATCAACATCACGATTGAGAGAGAGAGAGAGAAGACACACTACAATAAAATTATTCTCGATTGAAGAGGAGAAAAACAAAACGAAACCCATTTATCAGTCCGATATTTATTTCATTTCCCGGAATGAATGAATGAATGCTAAAATACTTTCACCAAATAAAACAGAAACAAACGAGATCAATTTTAATATGTTGGTTGCGGACGTTGAGACGGTTGATTTTGTTGATATTGTTGACCACCATACGGTGCACTGTTATCAGCGTATGCCGCCGATCTATTCGTACGAAATTGAAAAACGCCATCGGCGATATAAACTATAAAAGCTGCAAAACCAAAAAACTAAATAAAAACGATTCATTTTTATGAGCAAATTTTCTTTTCTGCTTTTTTTTTAAAGATAATTACTGCTGCTCCTCCGTACGTTCCATTTTTATTGGCAATTGTTGCTATGACGATACTGGCAATGAAATAAAGTAATGCAATAAATGCACACCAGATTAATTCCTAAGAATAACAAATGTATGTATGCGTTTGTTCGTTGAAAAATATTTGTTTTAAATTTATTTACAATAAATGGCCAACGACCTCTTAAAACAACAGCTTGCACATTCAAAAGCATAATAATCATGATAAAAAATGTTATAATAAGTGCAAATATCGATACGAATAAGAAGAAACCTCGATGTCCAGTACCACCTTCAACCGTTGATGCAGCTCCGCATAAAATAACACCTAATAAATCGCAAAACTAAAAGAAAAACAAACAAAAACCTCGAGAATTCAGAATAAGATTTGATGTACAAATTCAATTAATTTAAGTATGCCATTGACTGATCGAAAATTGCCAGGTTCAAAACCAATTCCAGCAGCTTCGTTGACCATTTTTTTTCAAGACGAATGTTCTTTCCTAATTCAAATGAGTTCAAATCTAAAGCAAAACTTTCAAATTTCAATCGTGAGAAGATCGAATCGATACATTAGTTTGAAAAGGTCACTCGTAGAACGTCACCTATTCCACCCGTTGCTTCCTTCCGTCAAAAGTCAATAGTCCAATAAAAGGTATGCTATATACGTTCTATTTGACAAACAACTGTTAGAGAAAGAAAAAGAAATGACAACGAACGAGAAGGCAAAAGAGCGAAAGAGAAAGAAAAATCGGGCTAATGGCACGACCTCTTACTACTAAAATAACCGGTGACCACGACTACAACGTCGAAGTATGTTGAATAAAGGCTGACCGAGCGCTTGTCAATAGAGAACATTGTCACGTTATCTCGGACAAATAGAACTAATAATGTATATAGTCTCTTTTGTTTATATAGAGAGAAAGAAACAAAAAAATAATTGATTTACCATGTAAAGAGAAGAATAAAAAGAAAAGAAACTGAACTTTCTATTTGAGTTGTTGTTTTTTAATGAAGAGAGAAAAAAAAATAGAAAAAAAAGCTGAAGAAGAAAGCTTTCTTTTTTTTCTTCTTTTCTTTTTAATTTTTCAGTCGTAAACAAGTATATATTAGAAAGAAGCACTGAAAGGAGAGAATAGAACGAGGAAAAAAAATAATTTATTATTCAAATTTGAATCAATCTATTTCTTTCTCATGCAACAGAACATCTTCCGATAATATTGCCGCGCTTTATGAGTCATCCTATGCTGTGTAGTTAAACAAGAAATCTAATTGGTTGATATTAACCATTCGAATGTAGTTATTCGACCATAATCAACGAATTCTTTCCTCTATGCAACGCGTTGTTGTTGTTATTATTATTATTTTTTTTCCTTTTTCCGCATGACAATGAGAGAGCGTTGCTTCTATGTGAAAATATTGAATGTTAAACTAACATTGATTTCATTTGGCTAATTTTTTTTTCTCTCTCATTCTTTCTCACATTTTTCTTCTCCTTGTTCTTGTTTATTTAAAGGCTCACAAAATGTTGACAAGGCCAAAATGTTCTCGTAAATGCGTAGCGACGGACGGACAAATGAACATAATGTATATACACTCGATTCTGTCCGCTTTCAACAGAAACAAACACGAGCGAGAGAGAGAGAGAGAAGCATTTTTCAGTAGTATTTTATTCGTTGTATTCATCATGGCGACGAATGTCGTGTGATTAATCATCTGAGTAACTACTAATATCTGCCATTGCGCGTGATGAATTTGATCAGCTGATTGTTTACATCGGCTGACTCATCGCGAGGTTTGATGATATTACGTTGTTCGCGAATGGCAGAGAACAAAACAGAACAAAAAATAAAAACTAATCGAGACCTTGTTTTTTCTTTTTTCATTTTCTTTTATCGATATACTTTCAGCATTAAATCGAATATTTAATATAATTTTCTGCAAACAAATCTATTTCTTCGATCCCTCGATAGAACTCGATGGCCGAACCGACGATTATTTTTCGAAGTCCAGACAAATCCACATCATCCTCCATGCGTTGTTCATCGCCTGCAATGTCTATGAATTCACCCACACACAACAATTCGGTGATTGTGTTCAAAGATTCGAACAACGATCAACAAAAATCTACATCTACAGTTGTCAAATCGTCCACAACAACAAATACGTATTCATCGTAAGAGAAATCTTCGATTTTCTTGTATTGAATTGCATCAAATCATTGATTTTAAGTCTGAAAACTGTTCAATCAAATGCTGGACATACCGGATTGTACAATTTGGGTAATACATGTTATGTCAATTGCGTTTTGCAATTACTCAGGTTGAATATTCAATAAAAACCGTTCTTTTCGCGTTTTTATCTATGAATAAATCACATTGCTTTAGTCACGTGCCACAATTTTGCGATGCAATCTGTTCGATGAGTTTCGAAAGTCTCGGTTTAGAACAACCATCTGACGTACCGATGGTAAACACTTGATTTTCACTAAGATCTTTTCGTTTCTTAATTTCATTAAAACATCAAAGGTTGCTTCCTCTCACAATCCCACACGATTGAAAGGTGGCGGTCGTGGTTTACTAAAAGCACTCGAAGCTCAGCCACGTCGAGTACCATGGTAATGAAAAAAAAAACGTCGCGTTTTTCTTCTTCTTACTCGGGTTTTCTTTTTTATTTATTTATTAAATTATCTTGCTTATGAATTACATGGAACATTTAATATCATCTGGTCAGGCAAATGTATGGTCTATTCGCCGTTGAATATGATCGCTGCCGTTCGACGTTTATTACCTAGTTTCGAGCCATGTGCAATGGAGGATGCACAAGAATTTCTTGAGTAAAACCTAAATTCTAATTCATTGAATTGATCTGAAATTGAGTTTTGTTTTTCGTTCTAGAGCATTGCTATCGGCTGTTACCGATGAAATAAAAGCAAATAAACTAGCTGATACGAATATAATTAATGATTTACTAGGTTTTTCGTCTGAAAGTCAGGTGAGATCGACGAATTTCTCTGTGAGATTTTGATAGATTTGTTGTTTTTGAATAGATACTATGTGAACAATGTCGTCGTTTATCAGTCACAAAAAGCGATGAAACATTTATCACATTAACTTTCTCAGAGAAAATGCTTAGCGATGTACGAGGATCTAGTCGTCGACGTTCGTGTCATCTTACAGGTTCGAATATTTCAAATAGAATCACGAAAAAACAAAAACACAGCGGATTTTATTTAGAAATGCTTGCTCATTTTTATCAATGGGAAGCGTTATCCACGCCGTTTCAATGTTCAACTTGTATTAGTAAGAAATCGATCGTCATTTTTTAAAATAAAATCCGTTGTTTTTTTTCTCTCATTAGTTCGAAGTCCGTCGAAAGAAGGCACAAAAGCTCAAAAACGTTTATTAATTTCTAAATTGCCTCAAGTTCTACACATTGTTCTCCGACGTTTTCGTTCATTACCACAGACGAATCTACGTCGTCCGACATCTCGACAAGCTCGTCAATTGTCGCATAAAATTACTTTACATGTCAATTTCGATGAATATCTCGATATGGCACCATATTGTACTCAATCAACATCAAATTCCGTTCTGACAACGCGTGCAAAACAATATGAAACACAATCAAAAGATTGTTTATATCGTTTACGTGGCGTGATTGTGCATTACGGAAAGAGTATTAATACCGGACATTTTGTTGCTTTTGTTTATAATGATAATCTTGGTAAAAAAAAAACGATTTGTTTTTATTTTAAATTTATATTTAATCAACAAAAAAAATTCTATAGGTGAATGGCTTCGTTGTGATGATCATATTATTGAACAGACAACATTTGAAACTGTGAAAACATCTGATGCTTATATACTTGTTTACAGTCGATGTACATCACCGACAGCATCAAGTCCATCAGGTTAGCGAAAGAAAAAATACGTTTTTTGTTTAAAATAATCATCTTTGATAATTAGGTTCAACAATTAGTTCACAGTTAAGAAAACGCAAACGTGCCATTTCAGTCGATCATTTGAATGAACAGAAAGATGATCAAACTCAGCCATCGAATGTCGATGAAAGTACGACGTCCCCATTCATTCAAATTCAAAACAAAAACAAACTGTTCTCTTTAGATCAAATCGAGGAGAATTCTGACAAACATTCGAACGTACCGAAGAGTCTTAAAATGCTTTGTTTGAATTTGGGTAAATAAATAAACGACTCTTTGATTTTCTCTATCGATTAATTTAATTGTAGATCCCTTGGCAAATGGCCTTCGGCGTCGAGCTCAATCACTTAATTTTGCCATACGTAGCAATCAATCAACAGCAGATAGTACACGACAAAATACTTCAACATTGCCTACAGCTAAACGTCGTCGTAAAGACCTATCAACTAATAATCTTTCGATCGCAGAAATGACGTCATCACAACCAGCTATTCAAACAAGAAAAAAATCTTCAATAATAATAATTAATAATAATAATTTGAATAATAATATTAATCATAGTTCAGTAGTCAATTCAGAAAAAGTAATAAAAACGGTTAGAAGGCGTCGTCAAACAGATCCATTTGCTCGTATGTATTTGAATAGATTTGAAATTGTCTGTATGAAATGACTTTTGTTTTTGTTTTACTAAAGGTAAAAAACGAATAAGCAAAACATCCGATCGAAAAACTCG
>Ga0209963_1001803_pt1 | contig 11706 bp, 10 predicted proteins | sample ThiBio_1000_biof_2_FD_183957 | JGI IMG/M metagenome (GOLD analysis project Ga0209963, IMG submission 183957) | Wastewater bioreactor microbial communities from Cape Town, South Africa - Thiocy_cont_1000_biof (SPAdes) | ecosystem: Engineered > Bioreactor > Thiocyanate-remediating >...
AAACATTACTCCTATGCACAGCAAAGCACCGGTTAAAGCAAGCCATTGATTGTAATACCTAAATGCCGGTCGCCATCCGCTTGCTCTAGCTAATGATGCATCAAAACACGAATAATTAACTAATGCATATGTCATAAGAAAAAAGTTCGAGATTATCGGAGCGATAACATTTAATTCGCCTGAACACAAAACATAGTCGATTTATCATTTTGATTTGAGAAAATTTTTCAATTTACCAATGGCAATAAATGCAACAGCAATGAAATACGTGAGAAAATAAGCTCGATGTGGTTCATCGGATTTGCCGTGTCCAACGGAGAAATATTTCAAACGTGGAAAGATCATATCACGACAGACAGCTTGAAATACTTTCGGTGCACCGACAAGACTTGCCAATGCACTCGATAATGTTGCAGCAAAGATGCCCGCTAAACGAAAAATTTATCTTCTACATTAATCATTTTTATTTTCCGCAAAACAAACCGGTGATAATTGGACCGAATGCAGATATCATTTTCATTGTTTGATAATTATAAGTCAAACCTGTTTTACAATTTCGATCGCTTGTATTCAATGAACAATTGACAATTTGAATAAAACTTCCATTTCGTCGTTCATAGTAATCCACTAAAATTATTAAATCAACGAGAAAAGATTTATTTACCGAAAAATCTTACAAGTAACGTCTCGACGTGTTGTACAACCTGCTACAACGCAAAATAGAAGATAAACAAATGATGTCAATGCGATTGCCATGTTAGTGCCGAGTGGAATGGCTCGTGAGGGATTCTATTTCGAATTTAAGAAAAGAAAATCTCATTTCAAACGAAAGAAAATTCATGAATATAATTCTACTTTCAAATTGCCAGATATATTTGCGCCAGCTAGAATACCTGTTACTGAAGGAAAGAAAACACCAAATACACTCTGGAATGTGTGACCATTTTGAAATTTCGGCCCAAAATTTTCTTTTATTACTTTCCCTAAATGAAATCATTCGAATTAACTCAATCGAAAACAAAACAATAATAAAATGAATTATATACATGAATATCCTTCGAACCCATGACGTCGTTTATAAGGAGTCACAGGTAATAGAGATCCAATAAAAAAATCCAATAACGATGCTGATAATGTAATTAATAAGGTTATTTGCACGACAGTTTCACCACGCATGCCAATTAATGCAATGCCCAGTATAAGTGTCATTGTAATTGCACCAACAATTCGTACAATATTCACTGCATCATCTTCAACGACGACTCCAAATATTTTAACTTGATGTTCCTAAAAAGTTCATTTAGTATTATTCTTATTAATAAATTTAAAAATTCGTACGTACTTTAAGTAGATCGCGAACTGTTTCAGCAAAACCAATCGTATACATAGCAGCTGCAACTGCGTCTATGAAAAAATGACGTATTTAGATTTTTAATCTTTCATTATTCTGATCGAAATTTACTAGCAAATGAAAAAATCAATCCAATAGCACCACCAAATTCTGGACCAAGACTTCGCGATATTAAATAGTATGTTCCGCCTCCTTTCACTTCTCCATTTGTACAAATAGCACTCATCGATAAAGCTGTAAGAACAGTTACTGCAGTCGAAATAATCACGATAACGCAAGCTAAACCAATGCCAGCTTGACCAGTTACCCAAGATAAACGAAGGAAAAGCATCACACCAAATATATTCAAAACACAACGAATCTATTTCGAGAAGAAAAATCATTTCAAAAAGACCGAACTATCTTCTTCGTTAACATACAAGAACACCAACAATCCATCCGAATTTAACTATTTCAATTTTAGGTTTATTTTCTGGAATCGACGGTTGATCAACTGGTGGTACTACTGTGCTCAACATTTCACTATTTAAATCGATTGTTGAACCTAATCGAAGTCTCGATGTTTCATGTAAAGCTTCTAATGTTGGCCGAATTTTTGATTCCGGTGAAGTTATCGAAAATAAATTTCGATAATGATCAACATGTGGTAGTGCATCGATTGTATCGTACGAACAAATTTCCTTTGCTGGCTCAGCGACAACAGGCGTCGAATCGACATTCGCATTCGACGGAGGAATTAAACCATCAGCTAAACTACTCTGTTCACTATCATCATCACCACCGACTAATATTTGAATTTTTTTCACGGTCGGAACGGACGTTGGTTGAACAGCTGATGATAGATCTGAAAATGGATTTATTCTTAATATTGAAATTAATTAATCTGTTCTTACTAGTCGGAATACTCGGTGCTTTTGATAATGTATCAGAATTGGTTTCAGTTTGAGATACACGTGCTATTTGAAAACGTGCACTACTAAATGATCGGCCGATTTCAGCAGTTGTACGATTACTATCTGTATTTGTCGTAATCTCATGTTCGGAATTATTTATATTCGACATTCTTAATGTTTTGTAATCATCTAGAAAGAAAGAAAAACCAAAATGAATTAACATTCATTTAACGATCTTGTCTTGAACGATCGACAAACTAAGACGACTATTTTCTTTTATATGTCATTATATAATATGCGATTTCGACAATGATAAATTAGTATGCACTACATGTTTAGTAAGAGATCAACAGGCAGTCATGATTATTAATGTTTTTCTTGTCTCAAAAATAAAAAAAAAGAGGAAATCTTGTCTCTTATTCTATTCGTTTTCACTAGAGAGATAAAGATTTTTATTCTCGTCTATCTATGAAATCATTGTAAATGAAAACAACAAATGATATTTATATATTTTTATTCATTCCATATGGAGGAGATTTTATCGTTGAAAATGATCGAAAAGAATTTGATAAATTTCTTTTTTTGTCTTAGAAAACAAATCAAATTATCTGAATTTCTATGATTATAATTTCAACAAAGAATTTCTCGCGCAAAATCCTTTTCGAAACTAATTAAAAGATTATCTGATTTCCGATTGCTTTGAAAAATTGATAACAAACAAAGAAAAAAAATCTAATAAATAACTGAATTGTTTTATCAATAAAAAAATAACATTAAGAACAGGAAACGGCTACAGACGATATTATTTCTATGAGACATTTTCTTCTTTTCTTTTTTAAAAAAGACTAATATGCCATGAATGAAACTGATCCTTCTAATTAATAAAAAAGTATATGCATACATATCGAATTTTTTCATACGTGACCTGAATTTTCTTTTCTTTTTCTATGAAAACAATGTAGATCTTAATTTTCTTACTTTATGCTCATTACAAACGGGTTCTAACCTTGAGTGAACAAGAAGAATGTTTCTAATATATATATATATATATATAGACATGATCTTTACGTTGTAAAAATAAGGAAATTCGATTCTTGTAAAGATTTTTATAAAATCATGAACTCGAGTATTGTTTCTATTTTTACACCTAACTAACTTACTTCACTATCCGAGCAATGTAATCATTGAGTTTTACAGACAAACAAAGACATATAGAAGAGAAAAGGCTCGACAGAGAATGCAACAACTCGGGGAACGGATACCAGAGAGAGAGGGTGCAAAAGAAAAAAATGAGACCGTGTTGCATTCTTGTGCAATTTGTCGTTTTTTCTTTCTCATTCTTTTTCTCGTTTCCTCGAGTAGAACGCAGAGAAAACGCTGTATATCTATATATATTTGGTTATTTTATCGACAAAGCTCGTTCAAGTACTGAGAAAAACAAAAAAAATGAAATTTTATTTAACAAGAGCACTTTACTTGATCGGAGCATTAAAAAAGATAAAAAAGAAAGGAGAAAAGAACCAGTTTTCACCATACAACAATTCTGGATTATATAAAGCAGAACTTTTTGTTTGTTCTTCTTTTCACCAACATTGAAATACTTGAAATTAAATCGATCTTTCCATTTTCATGCATTTGATTAATCAGTAAATACGTTCTTTTTTTAACAAAAAGTTCGATTAACAAAAGAAGTGAAAGAATAATGTTCTCAATTAGTCATTCTCTTTTTTCAAGATCTTTCCTGTGTATGTTTACTTTGTTCTTTTTTTTCTGTTATTTAATTTATCTCGAACATTACGAATGAGAAAGATAACACAAATAAATATTCAGTTAATTTACCTTCTGTTTTTTTTTGTACTAAACGTAATTATCCTATTTGATCTTTTTCTTGTACTTGCAAAAGTTCTGCAATCAGTCGAACTCGGTGCATTTTCTTCAAAAAGAAAACGAATATTGCTTTCGCAACAACTGATGAATTATTAATGTTCCCTCGAGATGTCTTGAGAGAACGAAAGAACGAGAGAGAGAGAGAAAAACTGGAATCCTATAGTAATAATCAATATCATTGATCTTGGCTACCATCTATATACATTCACATAAACAAACAATATATATGCTTAGCTTGAGTTTTCTTTCTACTATATGTAAGAAGAATCAATGCTTATGTCCTTTATGTAAGAGCTTTTCTTACGTTTGACCTTGACATGCGTTTTCTCCGAGCATACAAAATTCTCGTGTCAGTTTGCATGCGTGTCAAGATTTTTCCTTGGCCATGTGAAGTAAATTTTACAATCTGTTGCATTTATTCTTTTTACATAGAGAAACCAAAGAAATTAAACATTTTATTTATTATTGAAGCAGAGAAAAAAACGACAATTTCTCATCTAGAATCATTAATTCAATAGATATTTATAAATAAAATGATTCATAATTTAAAGCTGTATTAGCATTTGTTTATTTTCTTCTTTTCTTCTTGGCTTCGATTTACTTAATAAGTTTTCAACAATTCCTTTATTTCGAAGATAATAATTAGAAAAATATTCTTAGTGCAATTCGGATCCTATTAAAATTAATTATTTATAAATAACAAAATGAGAAACGTGAATGTCAGTCATTCGTTTATCGTTGAAGAAAAAGGAATTTTATTGTCAATTAAGCTTCTTTTCTTGATATTAAACCAAAATCTTTCAAAAAAAATAGTTCGCTGTGATTATATATTACTGTACTATATCACATGTAGACATAATTAAATGTCAAGTCCATAGGCAGATTTCTATTGATAAATGACATCATTATTAGACAATTGATCTGATCTTCTAGCTGGAAAATAACATTTTTGTGTTGTTTTGTAGAAAAACAAGTCCATAAAATTGATTGTAATGTCCGTTTAATGAAGATCGAACAATATTTTCTTTTCTATAAGACGTAAAAGAAAATCTGTGGGTATGTTTCTCCAAATACCTGGAAATCGATGTCTGACACGTTGAGTTTTCACTTCAAAATGAATTTACATCTGCTCAAGAGTTTTTCTTTAATTGACAAAACAACGTTTGCTCTTTGAAATAAAAAGAAACTAAAGGAGAAAACGTCAATAATTGAGTACTTATCGATATATCTCTACACTTTTTTGATGTTTCTTTCTCTATCCCGCCGATGCATTTTTGTTGAATGATGACGTCGTTCGAATCGTACAATATACAGGTCGATTTGATTAATAGCCTCTCTTGAGATCACCTTTGCCTTTTATCTTTCTTATATTTTTAAATTGTCTTCATACACCTTTTGAATATCTTAACATATTTTTCTCAAAAAAAGAAACATTCGTTTCATGTACATATTCTCAATGTTCTTTTAATCGGTTCTTGTTAAGAAAGAAGATACTGCTGTTCAAATAGACAGATAACAAAATGATCGATGGGCATACTGCTGCTACTGAACATAAACGAGAAGATGATAATGACTTACATTGTCATATGAAGTCTTGATAAATATTTATACGCGTGTGCTTGTATACAATCTATCGGAATTTCTTTTTCTCTCCGTTCGTTCGTTCGTTGGCTCGTTCATTCATTTCAAAATAAGATTTCTTGATTTGTATGTTTGCCTCATTAAAAGATCATTTTTCATTTTGTCTATTCTCGACTGTCGACCGACATGCAGATGCACAGAAGCGCATACACATACACACCTTGTTCAATCTTACACTCAATTGACTCGAAATAACACATTTATAAAGACGAATATTTTCTTCAAAAATCGAGCTAATTTATAAATTAATTTTATTCATTACGAAAAAATCTTGTTCGCATTTACGCCGACAAATGAATTGTCTGATCTCAATTTTTTTTTGTCATCACTGTTGGGTGTCACTGATATTGATGATTGTGAGTTAACACAGAAGAAAAAGAGAAATATCGAAATAAAAAATCTTTCGACTCGATCAGTTACTCCAGAGATCAAATAATTGCCTGTTGGCTATTTTGATTTCTTGGTGATCGATTGACAGGCGGCATTTCGTACGATTTCTCTTCTCAACATACAATTCAGATATAGAAGACATCGATCGATATAATTGTCTTACGTCAACATTACGCCGCTTGCATTTGTCAGAATAAAGAAAAGAAAGTGAGTCAAGTATGTGTCTACTTGCAGAGAAGATGTGATCGTTCTCTTCTTCAGGTGTTATTATTTGTTCGCGAAATAAGAAGAAAGTTGACTTCACAACATTGAATGGCTCATTGAGCAAAGGCGGGACCCCTATGCCGACACTATTCACAAGAATTGTACTATTCAATAAGCAAATATTGCAAGATTCTTTCTCTGTATTCATGTACCGCTCGATCACTCTTGTAAAGAGACCTTTGTTTCATTCATTTACCAAAACTAGACATACGGATATCCGAAATCATCTGTTATATTGTCACATAAAGTAAGAAAAAATACATACATATGTATATCTAGATATCGAAAAGAAAGCAAATCTGAATAAACAAATAAGGAAATCAAGCATAGTAAGACATTACACGTACAAATAAAAGAACGACCAAGAAAGTTTTATCTGATTTATCTCTAACAAACTTAGTATCATTCATCTTCTTTTGACAAATGAATAATGTGTACCACCTTGTTCTTTCTTGGAATATCTGTCTATGTGCTCCCTATCAAAATCTTTCATCACTTCCGTCTTGTCATCATTGTATTAACGAAAAATGAAACAAGAAAACGAGAGAGAGAGAGCAGAAGATCTTTAATGTATGTCTCTTTTCTTTTGTAACATTTTTTTAATATCCTCCTTCGTTTTAAATTGTGCGAAAGAAAAAGAAAAAGAGATCAAACACATAACAATTCAATAAACTCAATTAAAATCAAGAAGTGTTGTAATTAATTTGCATTAGAATACAAATGAACATCGATTTTTGCAAGAGTGAACATTGACATACGTTTAGATCAATCGTAGGCGTTTATTTTCTCTCTTTTTTGTTGTTATTATTGTTGTTTTGTATATGCATGCATACATACGTATATCTAACTATTCACAGTATGATATTCAAGCAAAGAAAAGGAAAAGAGAAGGCAATAATAACTTCTGTCAACGATAATAAATGCATTTTGATCATGCGTAGCCTTTGGTTGGTCGAAAAAGAAACGAAATAAGGTAATTATATCTCTCATTCGAACAGGTAACGCACAAAAAGAGAAATATGCTTTCAAATGCCATAAATCAAACCTGGCAAGTTAGAAACACCCTCCTCGTCAATCAAGATTGCTTATAGACCATGAAAGCAAAGCACAGAGAAAGCAAGAGAGGAGAGAAGCAAGGACAAAAAGGAAGAGAAAAACGAAACACATTAAATCTTATTTCTTTTTTTGCCTATTCATTTAAAAACTTGGATAAAAATCTTATTTGATTGTATTGATCTATTCCATTGAATTGTTAACGCTTTTTTTTTCTTTATTCAATGGCAAGTTGAAGGTTGAAAACGAAAGAACTTCGATCTTCTCCGCCTCTGATCTTTCGAAAAAGAAAAAGAAAAGGCTCGAAGCGAAGAGAGAAAAAGGAAAAAAACAGGTTTCTCCTTTTTTTTCTCTTTCTTCCGATTGGTCAACGTCGATATTCTTTTTTCATCGAATAAGATTCGATTACCTATAGAAAATATAGAGAAAGAGAGAAAGAGAGAGAAGAAGAAAAAGAAAAAAGCTACTCGTTTATAATATCAAATATATTCTATTCATTGCAAAAGAAGAAGAAGAAGAAAAAAAAATCGTCTCTTCTCCAATTCATAATTAATTGCCGACATTACATTCCATTAACAATATTTCAATATCTACCTCTCGAAATTACTAGTTTTTCAATTATTATAAACGACATATTTGTCGAACTTCTAATTATCATCATTTAATTATTTCAACTATTAAATATAAAGACATTTATCTTTCGTTTTTCTCTTCTCGTTCTCATTCGATTATTCACCTTGAATAACGAGTAAAAAAAAGAAAGAAAACGACGAAGAAATTATGGTGAAAACCGAACACCAACTGCAATCAATGCCTTGGGACACACATCATTCACAACAACAGCAACAGCAACAGCAATCACAACAGCTTGACTATTATATGAATGTTCCAGGAAATTCCTATACAAGTGTGAGTTTAATCATCAACAATACAAATACCACCAATCGAATCAATTGTAACGGAACACCCTCAACAACCGTCGATCCTAAAATGAGCCCATTACCAACTGGTACAACGCCACAAACTGTTCCAACATCGACTCCCAAATCTCGGCTAACATCAGTGAAAAATTCATCGTCACCATCCAATGAATACAATTCAACTATGAATCCTCAACATAAAGAAATCTATCCTTGGATGAGTGATAAAAAACATGGCACAAATAAAAATAAAACAACATCGAAAACCAATTCAGGACATAATACAACATCGACATCATCGTCGTCGTCATCATCTGGTAAGATTTGTTGTTTTCATCGAAAGGAAATTATCACGTGTGAAGATGAGAAATCAATCTGAGTGTGACTAGCTTGGTCAAGGGTCAACAGATTTGCTCGGGAAATCAAGTGAGAAAAATTCATGGATTTAGCAGTCGATTCTCGAGGTGTTTCTTTCTTCGACACGCTTTCGATTCACAATGAAAATATGCTTCTAATTTATTCTGATCAATTGACATTCATTTTCTCTTCGTTGTACCACCACTGAAATCTCAATGGAGACTTCAAGAAAGAAAGAAATCATTCTCTCTTTGCTTGTCTATTTATTGAGAAGAAATCCAACCGGTTGTTCGTCTCGACCTATACATGTTTTTCATCTTCGTTTACTGACAGGCGCGCGCGCGCGCTCGCGTCCACATCTTTTCCTATTGACGATGATAAATGACCATATCATTATTCATCCAATACCGCCGTTTTCTCATCGAGCGAATAGGATACAGAACATTGAGTCTTGTCATTGCTCGAAAAAAGCGAGTACGCGCGCCTAGGAGAAGAAAGGAAAGTTTCTGCGTTCTCCTTATTGATCAATAACTATGATAGCTAGCTAAGTTTGTTTTCTTTTTCTTCGTCTTCGCATAGATAAAAGCAATTCAACACCATCAAAACGAGCTCGAACAGCTTATACAAGTGCACAATTAGTTGAACTTGAAAAAGAATTTCTTTACAATAAATATTTGAATCGACCACGACGAATTGAATTAGCACAAACATTGAGTTTAACTGAACGACAGGTAAAAGAAAATCGATTTGATTTTTGAATTAACGTAATATTTCTTTTCTTTTACTTTGATTTATCATCAACAGATCAAGGTAAATTTATCTTTTTCGAAATTCGAATTCATAAAATTAAATTCTGCTTTTTCTTCTTCTTCAAATTATTATAGATATGGTTTCAAAATCGGTAAGTTTTAAATAAAATATCAATTTTTCCAAGTACATCACATCTTTTGTTTCGTTTTAGTCGAATGAAAGAGAAAAAAGATGGCAAAAGTCGTACGACCTACGGTGGCACATGCGGTATGAGTTTAAACAATTCACCATTAGCTACATCGACGACAGAAAAAGATGATTTAAATCCAGCATTATCTCTTCGTTCATATCATCATCCTCAACATCATGCTTACTATCAAACAGCTCCGCCAATGCCTGTCGGCTTTTCTTCATCACCATCAACGAATTATGCTAAAACATTTCAACAACCAATAGATTATAACACAACCACACCAACGGATATGTACGATATGACGAATAACTATTGTTTGAAACAATCACCAACATCACCATTCAATCCATCGAATTATTACTCGAATGGTATTGGAAATAATTTGAAAACAAATTATCTTCCGCCAACATCCTACGAACGACCACCAGTATCTTTTGATTCATATTATTTTAATTCAGACACATCATCTGTTATTCATCATCAACAATCCGGTCCAGCAGCACCTCCATTCGTTTAGAACACTTAGATATAAATATATATATGATACATAATCTTCTTTTTCTTCTTCTTTTTTTTGTCTAGTCTTTATATACTTTTTCTCTTGACACTCTCTCTCTTTTCTTCTCATTTTTTTCTGCATTCATGTTTCATATTCTTTTGTTGTTAGATGTTGATCTTCTTCTCTCTCGTTTTTTTTTTGGTGTTCTAAAAATTGTCTACATTATATAACAAATAATTTGTTTTATATAATTGTCACGCGAGTTGGAAGTTGTTGTATAAAAACGATCATGACTGATTTGCAAAAGTGTATTCTGACGAAGTACCGAGATATCGCGGATAGATTTGGAATTCAAATGAAAACAACAAGAACTGACTAGACAGTTGTCAACATGAAATAAGATGACCTACTTACTAAAATCTGTATTTTTAATTATAATTTGCGACTACTGGAGAAAAAAAAGGTCTAGTCAATTCTATTGACTATTATTATTTAAGTAGACAATAGACTTGTGTTTGTTTTGTCGCATAAAATGTGTTGATTACAGAATAAAAGTAACACTCTTGAGATTGCTACAAACAATTGGAATCGAATCGAATAAAAAGAAACTCATAGAAATGCTATCAACGAATCGACACGCGTCGAATTCTCTCTTTTTTTTATACTTGCAAACTTTGTTTATATTGTAACTGCAATTAGCATATTGGCGAATTGCTTTTCAAACTTATTACAGTCGAGACACACCAATTCGAGGTTATCATTTGGTTCTTAAATTGGTTAGAACAGGAATTATTTTATGTTCATGTTTCCATATATTCGAAAAATCAAAACACACACACACGCACATACATATATATATATACGTACATGTGTCCCCTAAGAAAATTTGTTTTTCTTTCTTTGTTTTTTATTAGAAATGTTCTTGAAACAGTATTGTGTTAATTTCAATTTTCCGATCAAAACATCAAAAAATCGAAGATCATCATATTGATGAAGTCATCAAATATTATTGATGTATAAGTAACATTGAAAAAGAAAATCAAAGAGGAAAAGAACAACCTTCAGCATGTTTGTGTTTTCTTTGCATCTCGTTCGATACAATTTGTATGACACGAGTCGTTACAGATTGCTGCAACGGCATTCGTTATGTCTCTTTCTCTCTCTCGCTCTCTCACTTTAATATTTACCTTTTGCCTGATTGAATCCTTCTTATAACTTCGCGCATCGCTTTTCTATTGGCTATTTTGTCAAACATACTACCACTTGAAATCGAATCGAAGTTGGTGTTGTTATTGAAGTATAATATAATAGTAGGTGAAAGCAGAGAAAAGAAATCGAGAGAGACAGAGAGACAGAGAGAGAAAAAGTGAGCATATACAACTTTTAGTCGAAAGTCATTCAATCACATACGACATTATTTGAAAACTTATCTGGAATCATGAGTGGAAGTGAGTGTTAACCGAACACAACGACCGAAGAAGATTTTGCGCTTTTCTTTGTTTCAAATT
>Ga0209963_1001808_pt1 | contig 11689 bp, 9 predicted proteins | sample ThiBio_1000_biof_2_FD_183957 | JGI IMG/M metagenome (GOLD analysis project Ga0209963, IMG submission 183957) | Wastewater bioreactor microbial communities from Cape Town, South Africa - Thiocy_cont_1000_biof (SPAdes) | ecosystem: Engineered > Bioreactor > Thiocyanate-remediating >...
ATATCATGTCCTCAACTCGAACACGGATAAAAAGAAAACCAGATGTCAGTTGAATTCTGTTGATATGTTTTTTCTCTGTTGTATATGAAACAGATCTGCTACTGTTTATTGTTCGATCATCTAATTTGCCAACTACTGCTGACTATTGACCTTCAATGTCTGTTCATGATCGAATCGAAAAGAATAGCAAAAGGAAAATCCAATTTTCTTATGTCATTATTCTAAAAGAAAGCGGCAAGACGTTAGTATATTGATTAACTTACATTCTAATTATGATGTTTTCGTCTGAATATCAATGAAGTATATTTCTAAACAAATCACGTTGCCATATAATTGAGAGAGAACTATGATTAATACGAATAATAAAACGAGAGAATATTCTTTTGATAACCATCGATTTATCATCATCATTTTGAATTTAGTTTTGTTTCCTAATGATCAATATATTTTTCTTCTTTGATGTATGTCGTTTTGATTCATTTCATATTAATCGAATGTTAAATAAAAATATATATATATATATATATTTATATACAGTAATCGAAGAAAAAGAGAAAAAAAAACCGATCTAATTGTTTTAGAAAGAAAATATTCTCAAGAGAGTCTGCTTGATGAGATTCTGCACAACATAACATTCTGTCACCAGTAATTATTGAATAGCAACTGTGTTTCTATATGAAAAAATTGCAAGAATATCGTTAAGAGGTCAATATTAACTGGAACTTTCAAAACAAAAATATGCCAAAATAATTCTACGACTCAGCAGACATGTTAATATTCGATTAGATACATTTATAAAAGGATTTTGTAGTCAAAATAATTTAATCTGCTCTATTTTTATTTAAAAAAAAAAGAAAGAAAGTTTTTTGTTTGCCACTAAGCAACATCAATGCATAGATTACTATTATCTGCTTATTAATTAATTAATACAAACTAAATATAGTTTTTTTTTCGTGTCAAAGAACAAAATTGATTCAATTGAGAACGGTTTGAAATGTACTTTACTGCCTTCATTTGAAAAGATGTCGCGGGATGAGATTAGTGAGGTTGATGCCTTGGAAATAACCTTCTTATGGTAACAGGGACATTTTCTTGTTTTGATTTCAATGGAGTAATAGAAGAAGAAGAAATCTTATGATATAAATACAAATAAATCAACTGCCAAGCAAAGACGAGAAGAAAAACGGTTCCCTAGTTTTTTTTTATTCCTTGCATTCGTTTGAAGATTATTCAATTTCGAAAACATGTCTGATTCGGAAGGTGAAGCTTATGAAAAACAAGTGAAAATTGTTTTAGTCGGTGATGGTAGTTCAGGAAAAGTCTGTAAACAAAAAAAAACGAGATTTTATTCGATTGATAGTTTTGTCTTGTTTTAGACTTCGATTTCCGAACGATTCTCTAAAGATGCATTTAATCGAGATTATAATCAAACATTGGGAATCGATTATTATCTCAAACGCATTAATTTAACACGTAACAGAAAATCAAATCTTAACTTTACATAACAAGATTTGACTTTATTTAGGTTCGTATAATATTACTTTAGCTGTTAATGATGTCGGCGGACAGACATTAGGCGGTGCCATGTTAGACAAATATATATTCGGCGCAGATGTAAGATTGAGAATCATTTTTTTTAACCAAATAAAAATAACACGCAGATCTAATCGAGTTTTTTTTTCTTTTTGTCAGATTGTTCTACTCGTTTATGATATAACAAATTTACAGAGTTTTGAAAATTTAGAAGATTGGTATTTAACTGTAACGAAATATTGTGCTGGACGAAAGCCATTATTTGCTCTTGTTGGCAATAAAAGTAGTTCAAAAGTGCATCGAAATCATTAGTAATTCGATTTGATTTCTAGGTGATCTCGAACATTTACGAGCAGTTAAATCCGAACGACATCAACGATTTGCTAAAGATCGTGATATGTTATCGTTTTTTGTCTCAGCTAAAACAGGTGAATCTGTCGAGAATTTATTTCGTCAAGTAACTGCTCATTTAATGCATATTGTCTTGCCGAAGAATGATTATGATGCAACACGTATCATTCCAGCTCAAATTATTCGACAAGAACCAACGAATTCATCGTTAGCTCAATCTCCCGTGACAAATGGTCAAACACGAACATCGATTTGTAATTTACAATAAATATTTCAAAAAGAAGAAGAGAAAGAAAAACTAACGAAATCATGTTGTGAATGAAAATAAAACTGAAATAAATCAACGAAATGTTTTAGTTGTGCAATGAAACTTGTTGTTTGTTTATCAAAATTTAAAAAAAATAAATCGTAGAACGTCGATCAGCGACATCACGAGTCCAATTTGTACATAGATAGTGTATATTATTGTTTTCTTTATCTCGTCATTCAAATGATTATTTTCTGAGAGAATGCCTATCAATACCTATGAGTTCAATGCAAATGATCAGACAAGGTAGACAAAATATAATTTCAAATATTCATTTCGATTATTTTTCTTCAAAGTTGGTATTTCGGACAATTGTCTCGATCGGAAACAAACGATCTTCTCAATGAACAAGAATCAGGCACGTTTCTTGTTCGAGATTCAGCAACATTGAAAGGCGATTTCGTACTTTGTGTTCGGTAGATTTTCATTGATCTTGTTCACATTCAATTCATTCATTTGTATTCATACAGAGAAGGTACAAAAACAATGCATTATATTATCAATAAAATTGAAGAAGATGGCGAAACACCACGTTATAAAATCGGTAGTAATTTTTTCGAAAGCATGCCTGCACTTCTTCGACATTATACGACGCATTATCTCGATACGACACAATTACTTAAACCTGTAAAATTCAATTTTTGAGTTACTTATTTATATTTTTGTTTTCGATTTTCAGGTTACTAAACCAAATACTGTATCAATAAATAATCAACGAGATAGTATATCTTCGACGATAACGAATGTTGATGTAAAAAAAAAGAAATCAATTTTGAAATTAATCCTTTTGTTTTTGTTTTTAAAGACCAGTCTAAGTGAAGAATCAATTAAAATTGATAATCCTATTCTTAATCAATCGAAAGCAATCTCCCAGGTTATTTGCCCTTAACTTTTCATTTTAATAATTTTCTCGTTTTGGATTTTTGGAATAGACAACATTGGTACTTCCAGCTAAAGCACGTGTTATTAAAGATCGTATTCCAAGTTTATATGATAAACGTTCATTGCGTTTACAAATCGGTGATATTTTAATCGTTAATCGTGCAGAAAGCAATGGTCTATGCGAAGGTTTTCAATTGAAAACGAATCGTCAAGGAACATTTCCATTTACTTATGTTGAATTTCTCGATAATGAGAATGAGCAAATCAATTCAGAATAATTCTATTCAATTTAATCGAAATTTGCATGATTGTGCGTGTGTGTGTGAAATGAAAATATTTCAAAACTAGTCGATTTTTTTATTTATTCCATCAAGAAATAAGAAAAATACGTAAACTACTCTTTCTTTAAAGCTTAGCATCGACAGTAATAGCAACCATTGGATCTTCATCAGTATTCGAAATACTAATTTGAGCTTGACCATCACTTCCAACTGTGATTGTTTTGCCTGTACAACTGCCTGATTGAAGATTACCAGTGATCAAATCGCAATATTGACCTTGTGGTAAACCGGTTTGAAATGATTGACTAAGGCCGACATCATCGTTGTTAATAACAAGAAAAGCTATTCATAGAGAACAATTGTTTGATTATGTTTCAATTTGAAAACCAAAATGAACTTTACCTTTGTTACCACGTGAGAAGGCAATTTGATTGTTGCCATTGTCCCACCAGTTTTGAACGGGTTGAAATTGAGCAGTATTACGAAAACGAACCATATTATAAATTTGTCGCCAACGATGTTCACAAACCCAACCACCACCACATGTCAAATCGCTGGTGAATTAAAAACTAGAACTCAATTTATTTGACTTTTTCGTTCGATCACTTACGGATTGATGATAACATCATTTGTGTTGCCACTAGCATCTGATGGTGGACCTTGAGCATCATCACTACGATCGAAAAAGTAGCTCGACATAATAACAGGATAACCTAAACAAACGAAATAATTCGAAAGAAATATTCGAAAGAATTGTGCTGTGTTACCATAAGGCCAAGCAAGCATAAAAGCAGTGGCGATTTTGTAGAGACGTGGCTCGAAGAATGTCAAAACATCGTTATTACCACCTATGAACAAGAACCGAATGAAACATTATTTCTTTTGAAATGAATTCATCTTTCCAACGAACCGTGTCCACGTTGATTGTCATGATTGTCAACCATGATTTGAGAATCACCATCAGGAATCATTCCCCAACCTAACAAAAAAAGAAAACATTTATTCATTAATTTTCAAATCATAAACTAAAACAAACCAGTTCCGAAATTGTTGAGATATTTCAATTTTTGTCCATTTTGTCGTCGAATAACTTGACTTAGAAAGCTTCCATAACGAAATTCAGAAACACGAGCAATCCATGTATAATCTGTGTTCTTAATTGGTTCACCACCGAGATCAATAACTTCGAAATAAACAAATGGCCGTTTATTTGCTCCGAAAACGCTACAAAAATATCATATAAAAAATCAATGTTTTTGTTTTAAAAAACAAACAAAAGTCCAATCTCACTCGGTCGAAAGATTTTTCAATTTGCCATAGATATTATTCAAATCATTGGGCCACATATGTTTAGCAGCATCAACACGAAAACCAGCAACACCAATGTCAATCAAATGATTGAGATAGGTAAGAATTTGATTTGCAACATAATCATGTGATTGAACTAAATCTGGTAAACCAACTAATTTACAGTTTCGAACCTAAAATTAATCATCGATCGAGAAAATATTTAATTTCACTTACCTAAACGACTAAATGGAACACCGGGAAAATCTTCTGAACCAGGATTGTATTGTGTACCTACAAAAAAAATATCATTTTCAAAACACTAAAAATCCTTTCACTATATCTCACCAGCAGATCCTTGAGAACCAGCCGCTGCCATATGATTGAATACAGCATCGACATAGATACTATCAAAATTTTAAGAAAAACGAGTTTCGTAAAAAAATCTAGCACAAACATTTGACGTTACCGAACACCAGCTGCATTACATCGCTTAACCATATCAGTAAATTCTTCTTCGCTTCCACTTCTTGATTGCAATTTATAGCTAACAGGTTGATAACGTTGATACCATGGTCGGTTATCTAGAACGGCATGTTCATTTGGAGGAGAAACCTACGTAGATGATGAAAAAAAAATGTTTATAGCATCGAAATTGAATTATGATTTTACTTGAACACCTGAGAAACCATACGGTCCAAGAAATCGTTCACATTCCTCAGCGATATCCTTCCATTTCCATTCAAATAAATGAACCGCTGTGTTACGATTTGGTGTCGAGTTCGGATCTTTTTGTGCATAAAGAATATTCACAAAAAGACATGAAAAGAGAATCACTAGATTCACAACCTGCATTTCAAAAGAAAAATTTCAGATAAAATTTTTTTTATTCTGAATAGTTTTACATTGAGATTTTCAATTTCTTATATAGGTCGATATGAAATCGATACTTTTCTCCCTATTTTCGATTTTTAATCGTCGCAAAAAGGTATATCTTAAATCCTAGCATAGTAATTTTCATTGGATTAGTAGACGAAGAAAAAGTTAATTTCGAAAATATCTACCGTCATATTGCATGTTCATGATGACATTCAGACAAGAAAGAAACAATGACGAGGGAAGATTTAATCTGATTGTGTTTTTGTTTTTTTTTTGTTGCGAGAATAAATTGACAATATCAATACGAGAGAAATTATTCTTTTTGATTAATTGAAACGATTAAAGTCTGTTGTACTTATTTGAATTAGTCTCTTCAACACATTTTGTTGATAAAATTTTACAAGTTTTTGTCATATCCCTAATGAATAAAGAGTTAGTCATCATCGAATAATAAATGAATAAAAATCTTCTCGTAGAAAATTAATCGGATGAATTTGACATAATCAGTTATTTTCCACTCGATCAAATCATTCGTTTAGTTTTGTTTTGTCTTTTCATTCGAGATTTTTCAATAATCAACAATCAATTTATTTTAATAACAAGAAAAAGAAGAAGAAAAAATGTACACAAAAGAATTATTTAATCGAGTGTTTTTTTCCCTCTATATGATAAAAATAGATCCCCCATTTATTATTTATCAAAGTAGTTGCTGATAATTATAATTCATGATAAAGAACGTAGTAAAGAACTATTTTTGTTTGAGAAAAAAAAATCAAGTAGCTTTTTGATTAAAACATGGCATCAGGTGTTTTATATGGATGTCTCAGCTTGTTGTCTGTTTCTCTCTCTCTCTCTTTCTCTCCAGGAGTGCAACTATAATACCGTTGATGGAAAATTGAATATCGAAAAATTCTAAAATTGACACTGATTCGATTGCGTGCTTGGATACGCAAGATAGACTGAAATCATCATCATCATCGGAAGTGATAACTATAGTCAATTCACAGCAAGTCATCGTCTCCTGTCTCGTACATTACAGTTCCGTTGATGACACCATCTCCACCTGTCCATTGAAATCAAAATATTGTCATCATTACACAGCAGTCAATCGAAAACAAAAAAACTGAAACGAATCATTTCGAACGAAATCCAATTGTGTGACTGAAACAAATTATCGTCATCATTATGATTGAGATCTGTGTATGTAAATAGTTCGAGACAATCAAAATTAATCAACTTCTTCTCTTCGTTGCCGCTTAGAAAGAGAATGAATGAATAAGAACGCCTACCTGATCAAACCTAGTCAAGAAAAAAGAAAAGCACGACATCCGTCACTATTCATTCGAAGACAATACAATTGGTGTACATGCTTGAAAATTTTCAAGAGCAATTTATTAGAAGTTCTCTTCTTCTTCTTCTTCTTTTCAGATTTCATCAACTTGTTTCGAAACATGTACTCTCTCTCTCTCTCCAGTTAAGAACGTGAAAAAACGGAGATGAATAATGACACACCGATGTACACATTCCGATGACAAAAAAAGAAAGAAACACACAATTCTACAGACAGATGTGGTCATCGAAAGCAAAAGAAAATTGGTCACACCTTTTGGTCTAGTGCGAGACACATTGCTCGAGATTGACATCTAGTGTTCATTTTTCCGGAATTTGACATTTAAACGGAATTGTGCTTGTCGTATTATTTAAAAAAGAGAAAGAGAGAGAGACACACATACAGAAAAAAGTCGGTTTCTTTTATTGTATTTTGGATTGATTTGGATATAGAACTATATGAAAGAAAACTTTTGCATTCTAAAGTGGCCATCTTAATGTTCGGCAACTTTATACTTAGCAGATAATTCGATCAGTCTAACATCCGCACGCATAGAGATCATCAAGCTTTTGTTCAACATTCTTTTCTTTTTTTCTCTCTCTATCAAATTGAGTTGATTCAACATTCTTTGCGTGTATTTATATGTATGGAGGACTCCCGATGAGACGTTAATATCATTTAGTTAGAAAAGAATGAGCATATTTGTCTTTCAGCTATTTAATAGTAACGGCAAAGACTATAATGTCGTTAGCGGCGGCAAATATGATGTTGTGATTCGCAGAAAAAAAACATACAAAGCCAACAAGACAAAAAAAAACTGATAACATGTCCCTCCTGGTCAGAATTTGAATTAATAAACAGTCTTCTGTATCTTTCCACGGTGCATGAGCGCTCGGTTGCTGTTCTTTCGACTAGTTGCGTGACTTGTAATTTTCCTGTCGATTTACTTTTCTTTTTCTTTATGTTAAATCAATGATAGTCATCTCGTTTTCTTCTTCTTCTTCGTCGTCGTCGTCTTCTGCTTTATGTATTGTATATACACAATTTTAGTCGAAATGAATTAAATATGATGATATATTAAGAAAAAAAGCTAGAAGAAATCAAGCTTTTTCGATCAATTAACAGTTAATATTCGATAAGAATATTTCGCACAATAGATTTTCTTCTCGTCATCATGATAATAATGAACGAACGAGCAAAAGAGAGAGAGAAAAAAATGGGTGGGACATCGGGCATACATTTACAAAAGTGACACATTTGATTAGACTCTTGATGAATCAAAAGATATGAAAAGAGCACTTTGCTTGGTGTACATCCGTAAATCAATGATGTAAAATCAATCGAGCATACGAAAAGTACAGCATAGTAAAGGGAAAAGAAAGGACGACAAATGAAAGACCTTTTCTCTTTCACCTTCATCATTGACGAACACATTCATCTAATAAAATAAAAAAGAAGAAGAAGAAGAAGAAGAAGAGAAGAAAAAACTTGAACAGAATGTCTTTTGCATTAAATGAATGTTTTATAAATAAATTATAAAATATATGTTAAACACAAGAATGCTTAGTGCATATTTAAATACATATTCTATAAGTTGTTAATAGAAGAAAAAGTAACATTACATCTCTCTCTCTCTCTCGCTCTTTTTTTATTGTCTCTATTTTCAAATCAATGTTTATTTAAATAATTTGGTATTTAAATATAATTATATTGCATGAAAAGAATAGTTAAATGGAACAATTAATCTTATACACACCGGGAATTAAGGCGGAGCTATAGATTTCGGTTGCTGTGTTTCTTTCTTTTTATGTTCGTTGTGATAGTTTTTTTTTTATTATTAACCAATCATATTCTTTTGATTTATTTGTATTCAAAGTTTTTCTTTTTATATTCTTTCGTATAAATAGAAAATTAATTGAGTTGAAAAAAAGCATAAATATTTCTGTTTGTTTCTTTTTTTTCTTCTTTCTTCTCTTCGTCGTCTCGCGTTTTTTTCTTGTTGTTCTCTGTCGAAGCGCGCCCAATGAGGATTTCTTTCGACTAATTTTCTCGTGATATATTCTAATAAACCAATGAGAATACATTTGCATGTATGACATTCTTTTTTGCTCGTTCTTCAACTATTTATTATGAATAGATCAGAATAATGTTGTCCGATACACTACCAGCATCACTCTGACTCATTGTGTGCGTACTGTTTGTTGTGAAGCAAACGACACACAAATATTTTGCGTTTTTTTCTCTCTCTCTCCTCTCGTGTTCTATCTCTCTTAAGGGAGAGAGAGAGAGAGAAAAGAGAAGAACGAGGAAAAAAAGAGAAAGAGAGCGAGAGAGAGATAAATTAGTTAGAAGGGCGAAAAATGAAGCAAACCGGTTTTTTTTGCAAACAGAGAGACCAATCATAGAACAACAAGTTGTTTGTGAGAAAACGAGCGGAACGGTAACGGCATATACACACATACATACACACATTTATATACACCATATATAAACTACGAATAATTCCCCCGTGGTCGTTCTGTGCCATGCAAAAGGAGTCAGTAGTAAATAGTGAAATCTCGCTTTCACAACCGCCATTACCTACATCATTATCTCATCATCCAAATTATCCGATGTTACTTGCTGCTCAACAACAATTGTATGACTACGCTGTACGTTTACGTTTCGGTGCTGGTGGACCGCCGCCACCATCAGGACCATTACCAATTCCTGGACCTGGCTCACATCATCCATCGTTCAATGATCCTCAATCATTATATGCTTTTCATCAACGACATGATCCACGTTTACGTTGTCTCCTACGTGAAGAACCTAAACCGTCCTATTCCTATATTGGTCTCATAGCTATGGCTATTTTAAGTTCACCTGAACGTAAACTTGTCCTATCGGATATCTATCAATGGATACTAGATCACTATGCTTATTTTCGTGCACGAGGTCCCGGCTGGAGAAATTCCATTCGACATAATCTTTCGTTAAATGATTGTTTTATAAAAGCTGGCCGATCAGCCAATGGCAAAGGTCATTATTGGAGTATTCATCCAGCGAATCTAGCTGATTTCAGTAGTGGAGATTTTCGACGACGTCGTGCACAACGTCGTGTTAGAAAAAGTATGGGATTATCAGTGCCTGATGACGAAGAAGACGAAGATGAAATCCTACCAGGCAATGGAACAGATCATCATTTTGAACAGTATGTAGATTTTTTACATTGACTCAAAATAAGAGAAAAATCACCGTTCACTTTTTTTGTTTCTTTTAGTCCTCTATCGAAATATCCATCCGATGAATTACGTCCAAATGTTGCAGATCTATCGATGTCATCGTCATCATCATCATCAACAACAACAACGACAAACAGTGCAGGTGTAACCCCCAATCTTCTTCAACGTTATTTCGATGACATGCAACGTGCTGTAGCTTCTCGATTAGAACAACAACAACAACAACAACGACAACATTCTTCGCAATTATTTTTTCCTTCACCACCGTCATCTCTTAATACAAGTCGAAATCCAACAATAACAACGACGACAGCAACAACATCGACACCACTACATTCTCTATCATCAACGACACAAAATCAACGAAAACGTTGTTTCGATGTTGACAGTCTTCTCGCGCCTGAACAACCAGGCCTCATTAAACGACATAAATCAAGTCTCGATGGTAACGAAGATATTGGCAGTCCAGATTCCAAGTCAGACGGTTCAACCGACACGAACATATCAGCTTGAAAACAAACTATATATATACGTGTTTACGTTTATATACATATATATAAATATAAATATAACTAAATATGTGTGTGTGTGTGTGTATTGTGTTTCTCATGTCTTATTCAATAATAATTTTCTTTTTTTTTTCTTCTTTTTCTCACTCTCAAACTTCTTGTGTGAGTATATTCATACACCGGCTGGTGCAATCTCTTTTCCCCATCACACTCAGCAGGACTCATTACACGCATACACCAATCAAGTCGGTGAATAGAAAAAAAGAAAGAAAGAAAAAAAAATGTGAAGTGACGATAGCTATCGTATCGTCTTCGATTGACCTAAACGCGATTAAACCAATCGTCGTAGGTTACTTCGACTCATTGATGATTGAATTTAATCTTGTACATTAGCACTCTATTATCAGTTGATAGAGAAACTAACTTCTGATTTTTTTCTTCTTCTTCTTGAAACAACAAGTGAGACACGGGATGAAATGAACAATATTGACACATTTTGTTTTTGACAATGATGACAGACAAGGTGCGAATGTACACGAAACACAGCATGGGTGCGAACTATTGGATCATCAATCGAAAACGAGAGAAAATTTTTCTCGCATTTAATTCAGTTAGAACACTAAAAAGAAGAAGATGCCATCTGACATGTTTACAAGAACACGAAGACTTTCTATGATTCTTTTTCTTTTTCTTGATACAATTTAGTCGTCTTAGTCTTATCAAGTGGATCATTTTGACATAGACGTAGTTCTATTGAATCCGAACGTAATTAAGACATTCGCTTTATTAAAATATTCAATTAGAAATAAGACAAATTGAATTGATCAAGGCTTTTGTATACTTTTTAAATATACATTGTAAATGAGAAAATGTCAAGGTTAACACACATTGAGAATATCACTGAACTGATCCGTATATTCACATATGATTTGAGCATTGAATTTGTTAATTTGAGTAATTGTACGACTAGGTTAGAGATACACACACGCAGATTCACCGGGAAAAAGAAGAAAAAAAGTATATATATATATATATATATGTGATTATTGTTTATCTGTTGAGAAACCATATTTTTGACTTAATCGTACTGATGTATCGTATGGATT
>Ga0209963_1001809_pt1 | contig 11682 bp, 10 predicted proteins | sample ThiBio_1000_biof_2_FD_183957 | JGI IMG/M metagenome (GOLD analysis project Ga0209963, IMG submission 183957) | Wastewater bioreactor microbial communities from Cape Town, South Africa - Thiocy_cont_1000_biof (SPAdes) | ecosystem: Engineered > Bioreactor > Thiocyanate-remediating >...
GGTGGGCCATTCGGCGAGCCCGACCGGCTCGAAGCGGAGCTCGCCCGGATCGGCGCCGAGCCGCTCCAGCCCGGCCGCGGCGAGGATGACGGCATCCAGCTCGCCGTCGCGCACGCGGCTCAGTCGCGAGTCGACGTTGCCGCGCAGGTCGACGAGCTCGACGCGCGGATTGCGGCGGCGCACCTGCGCGATCCGGCGCGGGGAGCCGGTGCCGACGCGTCCGGTCAGAGCCGACAGCGGGGTGCCGTCGCGGGTCACGACGACGTCGCGGGCGTCGACCCTGGCGGGGATCGCCGCGATCTCGAGGCCGGGGGCATCCGCGGTCGGGAGGTCCTTGAGCGAGTGCACGAGCACGTCGCACTCGCCGGCCAGCAGCGCCTCGCGCAGGCGCGTCGCGAACACCCCGCGGCCGCCGAGCTGCGAGAGCGATGCCCGGGAGACGTCGCCCTCGCTCGTGATCGGGACGAGCTCGACGTCGCGGCCGGCCGCCGCGGTGAGCGCGTCGGCGACCTGCTGCGACTGCGCCATCGCGAGCGCGCTGCGGCGCGTGCCGAGGCGGAGCGGCGCCGCGGGGCTCACTGCAGCACTTCGGCGATCTCGCGCGGCTCGATGCGCCGGCCGGTGTAGAACGGGACCTCCTCGCGCACGTGCCGTCGCGCCTCGGTGTATCGCAGGTCGCGCATCATGTCGACGAGGTCGGTGAGGTCGTCGGCCTCCATCGGCAGCAGCCACTCGTAGTCGCCGAGCGCGAACGCCGCGACGGTGTTGGCCGTCACGCCGGTGAACGCGGCGCCCTTGCGGCCGTGGTCGGCGAGCATGCGGCTGCGGTCCTCGTCGGGCAGCAGGTACCAGTCGTAGCTGCGCACGAACGGGTAGACGACGAGCCACTGCTTGGCGGGGATGCCGCGGAGGAACCCCGGAACGTGGGCGCGATTGAACTCGGCGTCGCGGTGGACGCCCATCGCGCTCCAGGTCGGCAGCAGGTTCTTCAGCAGCTCGGTGCGGCGCAGGCGCCGCAGGTCGCGCTGAAGCCCCTCGGCGGAGGGTCCGTGCATCCAGATCATGAGGTCGGCGTCCGCCCTGAGCCCGCTCACGTCGTAGAACCCGCGGACGGTGACCCCGTTCTCCTCGATCAGCTGGAGGATGTCGGCGAGCTCGGTCTCGTCGGACTCGACGACCGGGTGCTCCGGGTCGCGCCGCAACACCGCCCACAGCGTGAAGGCGGCAGGGACGACGGCATGTTCGGGAGACATGCGTCCAGTCTCCCCCGGCCCCGGGTGCACGCCAAATATCGGTCCGGCAACGATCCGGCCGTGGCGGCCGTCAGCGCGTGTAGACGCGGACGAAGCCCCACACCGCGGCACCGACCGCGACCGCGACCCCCGCGACGGCGAGCGCCGCGAGCGCCGGGTTCTTCCGCGAGAACGCCCGTGCCCGCACGACGCCCTCCTCGGTGGCGACCGCCATCCGCTTGGGGATGTTCGCCTTCTCCTCGATCGCGGCGAGCGCCGCCTTCAGCTCTGCGCGGGCCTGCTCGACCGGATCGAGGATGCCGTCCGGCACCGCGGTGCGCGGCAGGCCGGCGTTCTGGGGGGTGCTAGAACTCATCGACGACATCCTTCACAGCTCCGACGTCCTTCGCGACCGACTGGGCGGGGTTCTCGCGATGCGCGAGCCGCCGGAACCGCAGCACCCCCAGCAGGGCGAGGACGATCACCACCACGAGCATCGCGCCGAACACCACGAGGGCGGCCAGCCACGCCGGCCACCACGAGGCGAGGCCGATGATGCAGAACGCGCCCAGCGCGGGGATGGACCAGAACAGCACGAACAGGGCGGCCAGCGTCCACGCGGCCCCGATCCCGCCGTCCTTCGCGGTGCGCTTGAGCCACACCTTCGCGGAGTCCAGCTCCGCCATCACGAGATTGCGGACGAGCTCCGGGATCTCGCCGACGAGGGTCAGCAGACTGTCGTCGGCCCGGTCGCGGAATCCGCGGCCGCGGGATCCACCCGGCGCGGACATGTCAGCTCCCGCCGGCGTCGTCGGACGCCGCCTGTCTCGCCGCACGGGCGACCTCGGTGAGCGACGTGTCCGCCGCCGCGGCGACGTCGTCGGCCTGGTCCTTGCCGACCCGGATCGCGGCATCCAGCCGTTCTCCCGCGCTGCCGCTGCGGCCGGCCGCCTTCGTGACCTTGACGGCGCTGTCCCACAGCGCGGTCGGCAGGGCCATGACGGCGGACTTGCCGAACTCCTTGGCCTTGTCCACCTGCTTCTGGACGGGCGGCAGGTTCCAGACCTTCTCCGCCTGCGTCTTGATCTGTTCGTAGCGTTCGCGTCCCGCCCGCGTCCCGAGCACGTAGCCCACCGCGAGACCGACGACAAGTCCGACTTTGCCCCTCATTGGGGCCTCCTCACGCTCGATGTCTCCACCAGGGTAGCCCCATATTCCAATTCCGGCATCCGTCCGTCCGCCGGGCTCACTCTGCGGGGTCGGAACGGACCCAAAGGGCGCCGTCGCGCACCCGATCGGCTTCTTTCACCGCATCCGGGATGACTTGGGCAAGGCCCGTTCCGGCGATCCAGGCGCCGACGACCCCCAGCCCGGCGACGGCGGCGACGGCGACACGGGCGGAGGCGGCGAGCTCGGCGCGACCGATCACGGCGGCGGGCTGCGACTGCACGAAGCGATCGCGACGGGCGTCGAGGAGCCGCAACTCGCCGTCGCCGAGACCGAGCAGCGCGGATGCCTCTGCCAGCGCCAGCGCGGCGGCCTGCGCGTCGTCGAGGGACTCGGTCGCGGGCGCTTCGTCCTGCGCCCCGAAGGACACCCGCAGCACGTGCGTGCTGCCGGCGGAGCCGGCGACGTCCCGCGCGAGCCATGCCCACTTCGCCGTCGAGTGGGTCAGCGCCTTCGCGCGATACGTTCCGGGGACGGTGAGCACGCCGGTGCCCCGCGGCGGGGTGTCGAGTGCGGGAGCGTCGACGACGAGCGTCACGATCTCGACGACGGGGGCGACCGGGGCCTCGTCGTCGAGATCCGCGTGCGGGGCGAGAAGCCGGCGCGCGACCGTCTCGGGCGCGGCGACGATCACGTGGTCGAAGGCGGTGCCCGCCGACGGGCCGGCGGCATCCATGGCGGACGTGTCGTCGACGTCGAGGGACCAGCGGTCGCCGTCCGGGGTCAGCGCGGTCACCGCGACGCCGGTGCGGATCCGGACGTCGTACGCGACGAGACGCTCGCGCAGCGCGTCCACGAGTCGCGACATCCCCCCGTCGATCCCCTCGACCGCGGCACCGGGCGCCTTGCCCGGCATCCGCAGCGCGGCGACCGCGCCGGTGAGCGAGCCGACGCGGGTGAGCGCGGCGTTCAGGCCCGGCGCCGCCACGTCGACGTCGATGTCGTCGGGGCGCGCCGAGTAGACCCCGGTCGTGACGGGTGCCACGAGCCGGTCGAGCACGCGATCGCCCATGCGCGTGCGGACCAGCCTGCCGAGACTGTGCTCGCTGCCGATCGTCAGCAGGGGCCGCAGCCGGTCGAGATACGCCCGCCAGGCGCCGCGCGTGCCGATGATGCGCACGACATCCGGGTCCCACGGGTTGGACGGGATGCCGAGCACTCCGCCCGCCGGCAGCGGTGCGGCATCCGCCCCGCCCTTCGATCCGTCGAGGCCGGCGACCCAGGCACGCCCCGCGGCGGGGGTGACGATCGCGTCGCCGAGGCCCAGCTCCTCCACGAGGGCGCGGACGGCACCCCCTCGCGTCGCGTAGCTCTCCGCGCCGACGTCGACGCGGACGCCGCCCACCTCCGCGGAGCGGACGGTGCCGCCGAGCCGACCGGACGCCTCGAAGAGCGTGACCGACAGCCCCACCTTGGCGCACTCGAGCGCCGCCGCCATCCCGGCCATGCCGCCCCCGACGACCGCGATGCGCGTCTCGCGCGCGCGGGCCGCGACCTCGTCGAGGCCGCTCACTCCGGCACCGCCTCGGACGACGAGGACTCGTGGACGAGCGCGACGATCCGGGTGAGGACGGCCGGATCGGTGTCGGGCGGGACCCCGTGACCGAGGTTCAGGATGTGCGCCCGTGCCGCACGCCCCGAGGCGACGACGTCGCGCACGTGCCGCTCAAGCACCGGCCATGGGGCCTGCAGCAGCGCGGGGTCGATGTTGCCCTGCACCGTGACGTCGGGCCCGAGGACGCGCGCCGCCTCGTCCAGCGGCGTGCGCCAGTCGACGCCCACGCCGTCGGCGACGCCGTCCAGCCGCATGTCCGCCAGCAGGTGCGCGGTGCCGACGCCGAAGTGGATGCGGGGGCGCCCCGCGTCCGCGAGGGCGGCCCGGGAGTGCGGCGCGACGTGGGCCCGGTAGTCGGCGACCGAGAGCGAGCCCGCCCACGAGTCGAACAGCTGCACGGCGGCCGCTCCGGCATCCGTCTGGGCCCGAAGGAACGCCCGCGACACCGCGGCGAGCCATCCCGCCAGCGCGTGCCACGACTCCGGGTCGGCGTGCATCATCGCCCGGACGCGCAGGTGGTCCTTGCTGGGCCCGCCCTCCACGAGGTATGCCGCCAGCGTGAACGGCGCGCCGGCGAACCCGATCACGGGTGTCGCTCCCAGCTCGGCGACCACGAGCCGCACCGCCTCCCGGATCGGGTCGGCCGCCGCGGCAACGGCGTCCGGATCGATCGCGGTGAGCTTCGCGACATCCCCCGCCGTGCGCACCGGGTCGGCGAAGACGGGCCCGCGCCCCGGCTCGATCTCGACCTGGACGCCGGCCAGCCGCAGCGGCACGACGATGTCGCTGAAGAACACGGCGGCATCCACGCCGTGGCGGCGCACCGGCTGCAGCGTGATCTCGGCGGCCAGGGCCGGGTCGAGGCAGGCGTCCAGCATCCGGGTGCCCACGCGCAGCGCGCGGTACTCCGGCAGCGACCGGCCTGCCTGCCGCATGAACCAGATCGGGGGCGTCGCGGCGCGCTCGCCCCGCAGGGCGCGCACCAGCGCGGAATCGTGCGGGGTCACCGTTCCATCCTCGCACCGCGTCCTGTCAGCCCGGTGCGTGCCAGTGAGACGACAGCGGCCGTGCGCCCGGCCGGGGCCTCAGCGACCGAGGCCCTCGACGATCTCGGCGCCGGGGAGGGCCGCCAGCACCGCACCGGGGAGGAAGAGCTTCGCCCCGCGGATGCCGGCTCCCACCACGACGCCGGGGGATGCCGCGACCGCCGCATCGACGAGGATCGGCCACCCCTCCGGCAGACCGAGCGGAGTGATGCCGCCGTACTCCATGCCGGTCAGGCTCACCGCCTCCTCCATGGGCGCGAACGACGCCGTGCGGACGTCCAGGCGCTTGCGCACGACGCCGTTGACGTCGGCCCGCGTCGTGGCGAGAACGAGACACGCCGCGTAGCGCACGTCGCCGCCGCGCTTCCCCTTCACGACGACGCAGTTCGCGGAGACCTCCGCCCCCACGCCGTAGTGGGCGCAGAATGCCGCGGTGTCGGCGAGGGATGCGTCGATCCCCGCCACGCCCACGAGCGCGGGGTCGTCGAGCTCGGCGATCGCGGCGGCGACCGCCGCGGCGACCAGGTCGGGACGGCTGAGGGCGGGCTCGGGGGTCAGCGATCCGGCGAAGCTCCACATGGTCGCGAGTCTATGGCCGGCGGCATCCGGACCGGGGCGGATGTCCGGATGTGAACGCGCGGACGGATGCACCCAGGACGGCGACGTAGAATCGCCGGGTGCTGTTGTGCGTGACCGCAAGTCACAAGACCGCCTCGTTCGAGCTGCTCGAGAGGCTCAGCACGCATACCTCCGCGGTCGGCCCCCTCATCGCCGCGCACGCAGAGTGCGTGCAGGGAGCCGTCGTCGTCTCGACCTGCAACCGCTTCGAGGCGTACGTCGAGCTCGACGAGCCGGTGACGGCGGCCGGCGCCATCGGGGTCGAGGCGACGCTGCTCGCGATCGAGGCGGCGACCGGCGTCTCGCCCGCGGACCTCGACGGTTCCTACCGCGTGGTGGCCGGCGGCGCCGTCGCCGAGCACCTGTTCTCGGTCGCATCCGGCTTGGAGTCGGTGGTCGTCGGCGAGGGGGAGATCGCCGGCCAGGTGCGACGCGCCCTCACCGCGGCCCGGCGCGACGGCACCACGTCCGCCGAGCTCGAGCGGCTCTTCCAACGGGCCTCGGAGGCGCAGCGGGGGGTCAAGAACGCCACGGCCCTGGGCCGCGCGGGGCGTTCCCTCGTGCGCCTCGCCCTGGAGCTGGCGGACAGCCGCGTCGCGGACTGGTCCCGGCTGCGCGTCCTGCTCGTCGGCACCGGCACGTATGCGGCGGCGACCCTGGCGGCGCTGCGTGATCACGGGGCCGTCGACATCACGGTGTTCTCGCCGTCCGGCCGCGGCGAGCGCTTCGCCCGCAAGCACGGCATCGTCCACGCGACGAAGCTGCGGGACGCCATCGCCGGATCGGACCTCGTCATCACGTGCACGAACGCGGAGCACGCGATCACCCCCGACCTGGTCGGCTCGTCCGCGCCGTCACTCGTGATCGACCTCGGGATGCCGCGCAACGTCGACCCGGCGATCGCCCGCGCCGGGGTCGCGGTCCTTGACCTTGAGCTCATCCGCCTGCACGCACCCGTCGAGGAGCTGCAGGCCACGGAGGCGGCGCGCACCGTCGTGAAGGACGCCGCCCGTCGCTTCGCGGTCGTCGGCGAGCACCGGTCGGTCGCGCCCTCGGTCGTCGCGCTGCGCCGGCACGTCTTCGGCCTGCTCGAGGACGAGATCGCCCGCGCCCGGTCGCGCGGGGACGACGACGGCCGCGTCGAGCAGTCGCTGCGGCACCTCGTCGGCGTGCTGCTGCACACGCCGACCGCCCGGGCGCACGAGCTGGCCGAGCTCGGCCGTGCCGACGAGTTCGCCGACGCGCTGTGGACCCTGTTCGCGGTCGAGCCGTCCGCCGACGGCGACGCGGAGGCATCCGGAGCCGTCGCGAGCTGATCCGCCCCGCCACGCGCTTCGCCGCGTCGCCCCGCCACGCTCACCTGTCACCATTCGCGCTCCGACACCGCAAAACGCGACAGCCGAGCAGAGAACCCGGCCACGCCGCCCGCTTCACCTGTCACCATTCGCGACCCGACACCGCAAAACGCGACAGCCGAACGAAAGGCGCCGCATCCGGGGCCCGGCCGCTTCCCCCGCGCTCACCTGTCACCATTCGCGACCCAGCGCCGCAAAACGCGACAGCGGAGCGGGGAATGGGCGTGGCCGGGCCGGAGTCAGCGTCCGGAGCCGTGACGCTGCGCCCGCGCCTCGGCCCGGGTGTGCGGCACGGCATCCGCGTCGCCCCCGAGCGCCGACCCCGGCGCGAACGGCGCGGCATCCGCGGCGTCGCCGGGGGCGGGACGGCTGCCGGCGGTGAGCCGGCCGTCGTGCAGCTCCACGACACGGTCGGCGCGGGCCACCAGCAGCGGATCGTGCGTCGCGACGATCGCGGCGAGCCCCTGCGAGTGGGCGAGCTCGACCAGCAGGTCCATGATCGTCGCGGCCGTGCGCGAGTCGAGCTGGCCGGTGGGCTCGTCCGCAACGAGGATGCGCGGACGCGACACGATCGCCCGCGCGATGCCGACGCGCTGCTGCTGCCCGCCGGAGAGCTCCCCCGGCCGCTGCGGCGCCTGCGCGGTGAGGCCTACGAGGCGCAGCGCCTCCGCGACCCGCGCATCGCGCTCGGCCGGCTCGACCCCGGCGATCCGCAGGGGCACCTCGACGTTCTCGGATGCCGTGAGCACCGGGATGAGCCCGAAGGCCTGGAACACGAAGCCGAAGCGCTCCCGCCGCAGCGCGGCGAGCGCCTCGTCGCCGAGACCGGTGACATCCGTCCCGTCCAGCAGCAGGCGACCGCTCGTGGGCCGGTCGAGGGTGCCCAGCAGGTTCAGCAGCGTCGTCTTCCCGGCGCCGGACGGTCCGCGCACGACGACGAGCTCCCCCGGATGCAGGTCGAGGTCGATGTCCGCGCAGGCGTGCACGTCTCCCCCGGCCGCGGCGAACGTGCGGGTGAGCTTCTCGGCGCGCAGCTCGGCGGTCATCGGCTCTCCCCCGGGGCGTGGGCGTCGGTGGTCGCGGCGGGCCCGGCATCCTCCTCCGGGCCGGCATTCCCCTCCGAGGAGCCGGCGGCCTGGCCGGGCCACACGCCGACGTGGTCGGGCTCCAGGGCGAGGCGGACCCGGTCGCGCAGCTCGAGGGCGCTGACGAACTCGTCGGGAAGCTGCAGCCGGCCCACCCGGTCGAGCACCGCGTACTCCTCCGCGACGTGCCGCTCGGCGCCGGTCTCGTCGACGTGGGTGGAGCGCAGCACCTCGGTCGAGGTGCGGCCGTCGCGCAGCTGCACGGTGCGCCCGACGTGCTCGGAGACGGCGGGGTCGTGCGTCACGATCAGCGTGGTCACCCCGAGCTCGCGGTTGACCATCCGCATCGCCTCGAGCACCTCGGCGGTGGTCTCGTCGTCGAGCTCGCCGGTCGGCTCGTCGGCCAGGAGCACCTCCGGGCTGTTCGCGAGCGCGATCGCGATCGCGACGCGCTGCTGCTCGCCGCCGGACATCTCGGCCGGGCGGTGGCCGGCCCGGTGCGAGATGTCGCACAGCTCGAGCACCTCCGCGACCCGGGCGCGGCGGGCGGCGGAGCCCCGCACGACGCCGGCCACCGACAGCACGGCGGCGACGTTCTCGGCCGCCGTGAGATACGGCAGCAGGTTCCGCGAGGTCTGCTGCCACACGAATCCGACGACACGACGCCGGAAGTCCACGCGGTCGCGCTCGGTCATCGTGAGCAGGTCGCGACCGCCCACCCGCGCGACGCCGGCCGTCGGGACGTCGATGCTGGAGAGGATCGACAGCAGCGTCGACTTGCCCGAGCCGGACGCGCCCACGAGCGCCACGATCTCACCAGGGTCGACCCGCAGGTTCAGACCCTGCAGCGCCTGGACCTCGATGCCCTTCGCCGTGAAGATCCGCACCAGGTCGCTGCACAGGATCGCCGGCTCCCCCGGCGGAACGGGGGCGCCGGCCGGGCGTTCACGCGTTGCGGTGCTCATGTGTCATCCTTCCTGAGTCTCCCGCAGGACCGCCGCCGAGCGCACGCGCCGCGAGAGCGCGAGCGCGATGGCGGTGGCGACGGCCGTCAGCACGAGGAAGCCCGCGAGCGACCCCGCGAACAGCAGCGGATCGAGGCGATACTCCAGCCCGTTGCCGATGAAGGCGCTGAAGTCCACGGTCTGCAGCAGCACGGCGGGCACGGCCATCCCGACCACGAGCCCCACCACGAGCGCCATCGTCAGGGGCGGCCACAGCTCCCACCAGGCCAGGCCACGGGCGGTGCGGGCGCGTGCCCCCAGTGCGCGCAGCATCCCGAGGATCCGGTCGCGCCCGGCCGCGCCCAGCGCGAGCGAGAGCATCACGGCGAGCGCGCAGCACAGCGCCGCGGCGACGGTCGACCCGATGAGCGCCCACCGGATGGCGGCCGTGCCGGTGCGCTTCGTGAGCTCGTCGCGGATCTGCGCGACCGACAGCACGTTCGCCGTCGTGCCGACGATGCGGCGGACGGATGCCGCGACGGCCGTCGCGTCGGCGCCGGGGCGCAGCGCGATGAGCACGTTGCGCCGGTCCGGCGTGCGATCGGTGAAGTCCTTGACGCGGTCGGACGACACGAGCGCCCAGCTGTCGTTCGCACCCGGCGGCGCCCCGGCGGGCGAGACGCCGACCACGCGTGCCGGATTGCCCTCGATCCGCATGTCGCCGCCGGCGTCGACCTCGCTGCGCGCCAGCTGCGACACGACGACCGGGGTGCGCGATCCGGATGCCGCGAGGTCCGCGCCGGCGGGGATGAGCGGCTCGTCGGGGAACTGCACGCGGGCGATCGCGGCGGGGTCCCCCGCGAGCATCGTCACGGACGAGTGGCCCGACTGCGCGTCGAGCGCGACGTTCGGAAGCGACAGCAGCGGCGCGACGGCCCGCACGCCGCCGAGCGCGCGCAGCTTCGCGAGCATGGGCTCCGTGACGTCCACCCGGCCGACCTGCAGGTCGGCGCCGACGGTGGCTCGCGCGGTCGCGTCGATCTCGTGCTGCAGCGACCCGAGCAGCACTCCGGAGGTCGCCGCGGACGACACGCCGATCAGGAGCGCCAGGACGGGCGCGACGCCGGCCGCCCGCTCACGCAGGCTCCGTGCCGCGCCGAGGAAGCCGGTCAGCCCCGGCCGGGAGCGCTCGCGACGCAGCATCGCATGCAGCGGGACGGGATAGAGCCGCAGCGCGACGACGGCACCGACCCCGGCCGCGAGGATCGGGACGAGCACCGCGAGGGCCGCGCCCGGCGGGATGTCGGCGCTCGACCCGATCCGCTGTCCCGACAGCGCGGCGGCGGTCAGGGCCGCGGCGGCCAGCAGCGCGAGGACGACGACCGCCGTCTCGACCACGACGCGCAGACGCCGGCGCAGACGGCTCGGCTCGGCCCTCGTCTCGTCGCCGAGCCGCGGGCCGGGCGGGGGGAACCCGGCAAGCAGCGCGACTGGCAGCGCCGCGACGACGAGGGCCAGCGCAAGGCTCGCCGCCGGCACGGTCGCTCCGGCCGCGCCCAGCACCAGGGCGGCGACGGCGCCCGCCAGCAGGGCGGGCACGGCGCCGAACCACACCCCGTGCCACGCCTGCAGCGCCCGCAGCCGCCCGCGCGACGCCCCCCGCGCGGCCAGGAGCGCGAGGGCAGGGCGACGGCTGCGCGTCACCACGCGGCAGGCGACGGCGAGCACGGCGATCGCGGCGCCGACGGGGCCGGATGCCGTGAGGGCGAACACCGCCGTCATGGCGCTCTGCGTCGCCAGCGCGGCGTCCAGCGCATCCATCGACGACGTCTGGAACCTGAGGGAGGTCACCGACCCCGCCGCCTGCGTCGCATCACCGAGGGGCACGCCGTTGGCGGTGAACGAACGCAGCTGGGCGTCCAGGGTGGGGGCGCGCGCGGGGTCCACCCGATCCACCAGAAGCGGATACCAGGCCGTCGTCGAGCCGCCGGAGCCCATCGAGAACAGCGTGATCTCCTCGGGCGACACCACCGCGGCCGCGATCGGATAGTCGGCCAGGTCGTGGTACTGGATGTTCGGGGTCAGCACCGACGGGACGTGCTCCCAGTAGTCGTCGCTGTGCGGCGCCGCGTCGAACGTGCCGGTCAGCCGCAGCGGCAGCCCCCCGCTCGCCGAGCCGAGCGGGTTGCCGGAGAAGGACGACGGCGTCGCGCTGTGCGAGAGGCCCGGGACGCCCGCGGCGGTGCGCTGCTCCCCGATCTTCCACCCGAGGGTCTTCGCGCTCGCGGTGGACAGGGCGACCTCGATGTGGTCCGGCGGGATCACGAGCCCCTGATCGTCGGTGTGCCACGGCGTCGCGCGCGGCCAGGCGCCGGCGGTGAGGACGGCGCGCTCGGCGAACCGGGGGTCCATGAGCATCGCGACCGAGTCGCGTCCGTTCCCGCCGTCGATCGTGACGGTGGAGGTGCGCACGGTGTACTGGGGCACGCCGAGCACCGAGCGCAGCGGCCGATCGGCCTTCGCCCTGGCCGCCGTCAGGCCGGCGTCGAAGCGCCCCCAGAGCGCGGCGACGGCGGGAGGCAGCCCGGTCGGCTGCGGCTTCCCGTCCGGCCCGTCGGGC
>Ga0209963_1001812_pt1 | contig 11673 bp, 8 predicted proteins | sample ThiBio_1000_biof_2_FD_183957 | JGI IMG/M metagenome (GOLD analysis project Ga0209963, IMG submission 183957) | Wastewater bioreactor microbial communities from Cape Town, South Africa - Thiocy_cont_1000_biof (SPAdes) | ecosystem: Engineered > Bioreactor > Thiocyanate-remediating >...
TACACGCACTTCGTCCTCGGCCGGCCCGGCTCGATCGTCGCCACGGGCGAGCTCACCGACACCGGCGTCGACCGGCAGGTGGCTGCCGTGCTCACCGACTTCCCCGACCACCCGCACGCTCGCGCGCTGGTCAGCACGAACATGGGTGCCAAGACGCCGACGACGTTCGCCATCGCCGGCAGCGCGGCCCGCGTCGAACTGGACGCCGAGTTCTACGCGCCGGGACGCGTCCGCCTCGTCACACCGGACGGGAGCGCCGTCGTCAGCCCACCGGACGTGGTCGCCGGCCACTACGGGCTGGCCTACGAGGCCGCGCACTTCGCGTCCCTGGTGGCGGACGGCTATCCCGAGTCGCCGACTCTCCCGCTGGACGACACCGTCGCCATCCTCGAGACCATGGACGAGATCCGCGCCCAGGTCGGCGTCCGCTACCCCGGCGAGTAGGGGTTCGAAGGAGCGGCGCCAGCCTGAACCGTCGGGGACAGGTACTTCGGTTCACCGGCGTCGCGCCTGGACCGTTGGGGACAGGTACTTCGGTTCACCGGCGTCGCCAGCTTGAACCGTTGGGGACAGGTACTTCGGTTCGCCGAGGGCGCCAGCCTGAACCGTCGGGGACAGGTACTTCGGTTCACCGAGGGCGCCAGCCTGAACCGTCGGGGACAGGTACTTCGGTTCACCGGCGTCGCGCCTGAACCGTTGGGGACAGGTACTTCGGTTCACCGACGTCAACCCGACGCCTCAGCGTCCCGCATCCTCGACCTCCCGCCGCCGGCGCGGGATCAGTCGCGGCACCCACCAGGCCGCCCATGCGGCCCCGAGCAGTGACAGCCCGCCGGTGAGGATGCTGGCCGTGACCACCCCGGCGGCAGCGGTCGCCACCGTGACCAGGCCGGGACCGATCAGGCTTCCGGTGCCGACGTAGCTGTTGTAGACGCCGAGCCAGGACGCCCGGTTCGTCGGCGGGGTCAGGTCGGCACTGAGGGTCTTCACGATGCCGGCGCCGAGCCCGTTGCCCAGGGCGAAGACCAGCCCCATCGCCCACAGGCCGACGACCGAGGCCGCCAGCGGCGCGAGCAGATAGCTCACCCCCGAGATCACCAGGCACGGGACGAGGACGACCGCGCGGCCGAGCCGGTCCATCAACACGCCTGCGGGCAGGATGAAGGCCAGTTCGACCACAGCCGTCCCGGCGAAGACGAGCGCGATCAGCGACTCGGGGTGGCCGAAGTGGTTGCCGAGCAGTGGCAGCAGCAGGTCGCGGTTCGTCCGCACCGCGCTCAGGATCAGCGGCGCCACTCCGGCGAGCAGCAGGGGACGGAGCACGTCGCCGCGCGTCCGTCGCGCCGGGACGCCGTCCGCCTCGGGTGCGTGCTGCCGGGCAGCGGCCGGCGGGACGAAGATCAGGATCAGCACCAGCGAGATCACGACCGCGACGAGGTGGACGACGAACGCCGACGCCACCCCGAAGAGGGCGATGACGCCGGCACCGAGGAGCGGCCCGACGATCCGTCCGACTCGCATCACGCCACCGAACAGGGTCATCGCGCGGGCCCGGAACGCCAGTGGCACCTCGTCGGCGATGTAGGTCTGACGGCCCAGGTCCCAGGTCAGGTCGCCGAGGGTCATCAGCAGGATTGCGGCACAGAACACAGCCGTCCACACTCCTGGACCGTCGGCGCCCGACTGCACGGCCACCAGGCAGGCGAGCACGGAGACGGCCGCGACCACGCCGCCGGCGGCCAGCGCCGCGCGCTCGCCGATCCGCGCGACAAGGCGTCCGGTTGGCAGCGGGCCGACTACGGCCACGAGGCCGGCCACGGCGACCAGCAGCGCGACCTGGGGGACGGTGAGTCCGAGCCTCAGTCCGACGAGCGGCAGCACCGGGATGATCGCCGATGCCCCGGACGCGTACAGCGCGGCCGGCAGGTAGATCGGCAGGGTGAGCCGGCGCAGCAGCGTCCGCAGTTCTGGGTCAGCCAACTCGACCTCCGTTCGGCGTTCAGGCTAACCGCGCGGCCGGCCAGGTCCCGGGTTGTCCTGAACCGTTGGGGACTGTCCCCGATCGTTCAGCCTCCTGAACCGTTGGGGACTGTCCCCGGTCGTTCAGTCTCCTGAACCGTTGGGGACTGTCCCCGGTCGTTCAGGCTCGTCGGCCGGGAGGTACCCGTCCGGCCTCGGCGCGATCCGTCCGCCTACACTCCGAACATGGCAACGACTCTGGAGCTGTGGTTCGACCCGCTGTGCCCGTGGGCGTGGATGACGTCCCGCTGGGCGCTCGAGGTGGCAAAGGTACGGGACGTGGAGGTCGCCTTCCACGTGATGAGCCTCGCGGTGCTGAACGAGGGCAGGGAACTGGACGAGGGCTACCGCGCGCTGATGGACCGGTCCTGGGGCGGGGCTCGGGTCGCCCTCGCCGTCCAGCAGCAGTATCCCGAGAAGCTGGCCGACTTCTACACCGCTCTGGGCACCCGGATCCATCCCGGCGGAGAACCCAACAGCCGTGCCACCCACGAGGCGGCCCTGGCCGAGGTCGGCCTGCCGGTCGAACTGGCCGCTGCCGGGGACACGGACGCCAACGACGAGGCTCTGCGGGCCGAGCAGGTGGCCGTGACCGCCGCGGTCGGTGACGAGGTCGGTACCCCGGTGATCCGCGTGAACGGCATGAGCCTCTTCGGCCCGGTGATCTCGCCGGCACCCAAGGGCGAGGACGCCGGACGCCTCTGGGACGGCTTCGTGAACGTCTGCTCCTACCCGGGCTTCTTCGAGCTCAAGCGCACCCGGACGGTCGACCCGATCTTCGACTGAGTTTGCACGCTGCCGAGCTCTGCCGCCCGGCTTACATCCGTCGCCGACGTGTCCCCCCTGTTCGCGCGCGGACCTCACCGGCGTCGGCGAGCCGTCGGGGGACGGACGCGGACTTCGGTGGCTTCCGCAGGGGAGGCGCCGGTGTGGAGGTGGACGGACGGCAGGTAGCCGAAGTGGTGCGCGCGGAGCGAGGCAGACTCAATCGACGGACTCCCGGCGGTGCTGGCCGGGCTTGATGCTCGCGACGAGTTCGGGGACGTCCGGCGCGATCACCTCCGGATGGTTCTTCCTCACCCGGGAGAGGAACTTCCCCTCGGCCTTGGCGCGGCGTTCGAGCAGCTTCGCCGGATCGATCCGGAGGACCTCGGACGCCTCGGCGTCGCTGAGCCCGTCCCAGTAGCGCAGCTGGAGCACCTCACGGTGCTTGTTCCGCAACTGCGACAGGATGTCGAGCAGGACGTTCGGGTCGCGCCGGGACGTCCGCTCGAACGTCATGTTGTTGCTCAGCCGTTCGATGATGCTGAGCTGCGCGGCGTGGCGCTCGTAGGTGAGCTGGACGACCCGGTCGATCGCGTCGTACAGGTCAGCCAGCGTCGGGTCGGATTCGGAAAGGAGTTGGTCGAACGCCTCGTCGGCCATCCGGTCGGGATCGGCCAGGCCGATGGCGCGCCACTCGCAGGCCGTCACGGCCAGGCTCCGATGCCTGGCGGCGAGCAACTCAAGCCTCATGGGGTCAACCTAACCCGCCCGGCTCGGTTCGGTAAGCCGCAGCGCCACTGGGCTTTCCCTCAGCGACCCAACCGGGCATCCCGTGGCTTTTTGTGCAAGATGGGTCTTGCGTAATTCGTGAGTCCTGCGCCATAGTTAGGGCAGGCTCACCTACCGGCCGGAGCGGACGCTGTCGCAACCGTCCCGGCTGTAGCGGAGTCGCCCGCCGCCCTCACTTGGCAGCGGATCCATGGCCCCGGGATGCGCTCCCCGGGGCTCATGGGCAGTCAGTCCTGGCTCTCGTAAGGATTGATGGATTCGGCCGGGACGGGCGTCGCGTCCGTCCCGGCCGAGCCACGTCCGCAGGACCCGAGCCGACGTGGGCGGATCGGCCACCTAGCCCGCGTCCCGCTGCCGGACCCGGGTGATGGTCAGGCCGACGATCCGGGAGACGGCCACCGCCAGGTAGAGCATGCCGCCGATCTGCTGGATCATCACCACCGCCCGCGCGACCGGCTTCACCGGCACCACGTCCGACAGCCCGGTGCTGGTCATCGTCGTCGTGGACAGGAACATCAGCTCGACCCAGGTGCGCTGGGCGTCGGGGTTGACCGCCGCCGTGAACGAACCCGGCGCGACCGTCTGGATCGCCGAGTACGCATACGCCCACAGCCAGATCGCGACAGTGAAAGTGGCGCCGATGCCCCAGATCTCGTCCGCGGTGACCTTCTCGTCGTGGAAGAGGTAACGCAGCAGCCCGATCAGCGTGTAGGTGTAGAACGCCACGTGCATCACGTCGGACGCGAGGTGCCAGCCGCCCGTCCCCTCCGTGGCCCAGTCGACGATCGTCAGGATCACCGCCGGCACGCCGATGATGATGCCGAGCCAGGTGTTGGTCGGCGTCGCCCGCACCACCCCCAGCGCCAGCACCACGACGAGCATGCCGAACAGGGTCAGCGCCAGCCGTCCGACCGAACGCGGACTGCTGTCATCGATGAACGCGTACAGCAGGATGCCGACCAGCTGGGTGATCAGGAGCACCGCGGACGGGGTGCGTCGCATCAGCGCGACGGCCTCGCCCAGCCAGTGCCTCATGCGCTCACCCTAGAACCGTCCGGCGGCAGCCGTCTCCGTTGCGGACGAGCGGCCCCCTTCCCGTCGCAGGCCCACCCGGGAGGAGGTGGGCGACGTGGCGGAGACGACTGACCCGGAGGGAGGCGGCGACGCGGGGAGAGGCTCACGACGTGGGACGGGCTACCGGAAGCCGCGTGGGCTCGGGCTCGAACCCAGCGGGGCCTGCGGCCTTCCGTCGTCGGTGGGAGCGATCCCGCCCTGGCAGGTCGGGCAATAGCTGAGCGCCCGCTCCCGGGTCTCCGGCCCGATCGGGGCGAGTCGGACGGCAGTACCGCAGCGCCGGCACGGTCGTCCGGATCGTCCGTGGACGTAGGTGCCCTCGCCGCGGCGCCGGTCGCCGGTGGTCGTCGGGATCGGCTGGCTCAGGGACGCGGTGATCAGCCGGCGAGCCCGCTCGACGAGGGCGGCGAGCGCTGCGGTGGACAGCTGCGCTGCCGGCGTCCAGGGGGACAGGCGCTGGGCGAACAGGGACTCGCTGGTCCAGATGGTGCCGAGCCCGGCGAGCCTCGTCTGGTCGAGCAACGCGCTGCCGATCGTCCCGGGATGCGAGGCGAGGTTCGCCACCGCCCGGGCGGCGTCGAACCCAGGATCGAGCACGTCGGGGCCGAGGTGCCCGATCAGGCCCGGCTCGTCCCGAGTGCGGACGAGATCGAGCATGCCGAGGCTGAAGCCGACCGCCGTCCACTCGGAGTTGGTCAGGACCGCTCGCGCCGCCGGGCTGCGGGCGGCGCGCAGCGCTTCGGGCGCACCGGTGGCCCACACCCGCCACCGGCCCTCCATCTTCAGGTGGGCGTGCACTGTCCAGCCGTTGTCGACCCGGATGAGGATGTGCTTGCCGTACGGCCGCACCTCGGTCACGACCTGGCCGGTCAGGTCGGCGGTGGAGATACCCGGCCAACGCAGGTCGGCGACGGTCAGCGACCGCCCGGCCAACGCCTGGTGCAGCCGGGCGCACGTCCGGGCGACAGCATCACCCTCGGGCATCAGCGGATCCTCAGCCCCTGCGGGGTCAGCACGAAACCGGCTCCGGCAAGGGCTTTCGCCAGCGGTTGCGTCGAGCCGATCGCCAACTCCCCGTCCACCTTCGCCACCGTCAGCCGACCCAGGACGCCGCGCTGCACCGCCTGCGCGAGCGCCCTCGCCGCGGGTGCCAGGGCGGCCTCCTCCTCGGTGAACGAGAGCAGCGTGCGGCCACCCCGCTCGACGTAGAGGACGAGCCGGCCGTCAACCAGGACGACCAGCGCCCCGGCCTTGCGTCCGGGCAGATGACCGGTGTCGCGGGCGGGCCAAGCCAGCGCGGCGCCGTACGGGTTCGCCGGATCGGTCGCCGCCAGGACGAGGGTCTCGCCCGGCCCCTCGTCGAGCGGACGCGCCTGCGCCCGCAGCCGGTCGATCGCGCCGACCGCGCCGAACTGGGCGGCGCCGAGTCCCTCGACGAAGTAGCCGCGGCGCACCCGTCCGGCCTCCTCGGCGGCGGCGAGCACCCGGTAGATCGCCGCGAATCCTCCGGGGACCTCGGCGGCGGCAACGCTGCCACGGGTGACGATGCCGTAGCGGTCCAGCATGAGCTCGGCGGTGGCCAGAGCCCGCGCGGTCGGGTCGGTCTCGGGGACGGGCAGTGCCGACCAGCGTCCGGCCACCTGCGGGGGAGCCAGCCGGCGGGTGAGCGCAGCCGTCGACAACGCCGGACGGAACCGGGCCCGCCCGGGCCTGGGTTTGGCCCGGTGGGTGGCCTTGCCGCTGCCCAGCAGCGATCGCAGCGGGGCGAGCGAGTCGTTGCCGACCCGTCCCGACCAGACCAGCTCCCACAGCAGCCGGGTCACCTCCTGCTCCGGCAGGCTGGTGCGTTCGACCAGGGCGGGGAAGAACAGGCCGCCGCTGCCCAGTGCGTCGAGCAGGGCGGTGGCTGACGCGTCCGCCTCCCCGGGCTCCGCTGCAGCGAGGGTGAGCGGTGCCAGCTCGGCGGGGTGCAGCGACACCCAGCCGTCGTTCGCGCCCAGCGCCCCGTGACCCTGCCAGACCACCTCGCCGGCCGTGGTGAGCTCGTCCAGCAGCGCCGGGCTGTAGTCGACGACCCGGGCGGGCAGGACGAGCGACTCCAGCGCGCTGGCCGGCACCGGGACCCCGGCGAGCTGCTCGACGACCTGCAGCAGGCCGTCCACGCCGCGGCGCTGCCCGACCCCCTGCCAGCCCGGCAGGAAAGCGGCGAAATCGGTGGCGGCGACCGGCTCGACCGCGTCCCGCAGCGCTGCCAGCGAGCGCCGTCGGAGCAACTGCAGCACCCGCGCGTCGGCGTACTGCGGACCTTCGGCGAGCGTCCGGTCCCGTCCGGGGCCCACCCAGCCGGGCGGACGCAGCTCGCCGATCGCCACCCGTCCGGACGCGACCAGCCGCGCCAGCACGTCCTTCGCCACGGCCGGGCCGATGCCGAGGGCCGCAGCCACCTCGGCCGCGGAGAACACCGCGTGGCTACGGGCGTAGCGGCCCACCAGGTCTCCGAGCGGATCGGCGACCGGCTCGGTGAACGCATCGGGGACGCCGGGAGACAGCTGGACGCCCAACGCGTCCCGGATGCGGGCAGCATCCTCGACCACCACCCAGCGGTCGCCGGCCAGCGCGAGCACGCGACGCTCGGACTCCAGTTGCGCCAGCCAGCGGGGCACCGCGTCCGGCTCCCGGCAGCGCACGGCGAGGGCGGCACCCGTGAGCGGCCCGAGCTCGCGCAGCAGGTCGGTGAGTTCATCCGCGTCCCGGGCCTTGCGGGCGTCCACCAGGTGCTGCAGCTCGAGTTCGGTGCGGGTCAGTGCGTCGGGGTCGAGGAGGTCGGCCAGCGCCAGCCCCTCCGCCGTCCCCAGCAGTTCGGCGAGCAGTGTCGGGTCCAGCGCGAGCGCGGCCGCCCGCTTCTCGGCCAGCGGCGAGTCGCCCTCGTACAGGAACTGCGCCACATAGCCGAACAGCAGGGACGACGCGAACGGGGACGGCCGGGGGGTGTCGACGGCGACCGTGCTGACCTTTCGCGAGCGGATGTCGGTCATCAACCCGACCAGCGCCGGCAGGTCGAAGACGTCGTTCAGGCACTCGCGGACCGCCTCGAGCACGATCGGGAAGTCGGGATACTCGGCCGCCACCGAGAGCAGCTGGGCCGAGCGCTGCCGTTGCTGCCACAAGGCCTGACGGTGTCCCGGACGCCGGTTCGGCAGCAGCAGCGCCCGTCCCGCGCACTCCCGGAACCGGGACGCGAACAGCGCCGAGCCGCCCACCTGTGCGGTGACTTCGGCGGCCACCTCGTCGGGGTCGGGGATGATCAGCTCCAGCAGTTCCGACAGTGCGAACCGTCCGTCCGCTGCGGGCTCGTCGTCGTCGCCGAACCAGCCGGTGTCGGGCAGCCGGAACACCAGGCCGTCGTCGGCGTGCATCGCCTGCACCTCGACGCCGAAGCGCTCCCGCAGCCGGGCCGCCGCGACCAGCGCCCACGGCGCATGCACCTGGGCGCCGAAGGGGGAGTGGACGATCACCTGCCAGTCTCCGAGTTCGTCCCGGAACCGCTCGACCACGATCTGCCGGTCCGTGGGCAGCCGGCCGATCGCCTCCCGCTGCTCGGCGAGGTAGTCGAGGAGGTTGTCGGACGCCCACTGGTCGAGCCCGAGCGCAGCCAGCCGCTCCCGCGCCGGCTTCGGCTTCAGCGCCGCCACCTCGCGGACGAATGCGCCGACGGCACGGCCGAGTTCGGCCGGCCGGCCCAGCCCGTCCCCCTTCCAGAACGGCAATCGGGCCGCCTGGCCGGGCGCGGGACTGACCAGCACCCGGTCATGGGTGATCTCCTCGATCCGCCAGGATGTCGTGCCGAGCGCGATCACATCCCCGGTGCGGGACTCGTAGACCATCTCCTCGTCGAGTTCGCCGACCCTTCGTCCCTCCCCCTCGCCGGCCACGAAGACGCCGTACAGGCCGCGGTCGGGGATCGTGCCGCCGGAGGTGACGGCGAGCCGCTGGGCGCTGCGGCGTCCGGTGAGGGTGTCGGTGGCGCGGTCCCAGACCAGGCGGGGACGCAGCTCGGCGAATTCCTCGGACGGGTAGCGGCCGGCGAGCATGTCGAGGACGGAGGCGAGCACCGAGCGGGTCAGCCCGGCGAACGGTGCGGCGCGGCGGACGAGGGCTTGGAGGTCGTCGACCTGCCAGGCGTCCATGGCGACCATGGCGACGATCTGCTGGGCGAGCACGTCCAGCGGGTTCGCCGGGACGTGCAGCGACTCGATCTGGCCGGCCAGCATCCGCTCGACGGCGACCGCGGTCTGGACGAGGTCGCCGCGGAACTTCGGGAAGAAGATGCCGGAGCTGACCGCACCCACCTGGTGGCCGGCGCGGCCGACGCGCTGCAGCCCGGAGGCGACCGACGGCGGCGCCTCGACCTGGACGACGAGGTCGACCGCACCCATGTCGATGCCGAGCTCGAGGGAGGAGGTGGCGACCACGGCCGGCAGGCGTCCGGCCTTCAGGTCCTCCTCGGTGAGCTGCCGCTGCTCGCGGCTGACCGAGCCGTGGTGCGCTCGAGCGAGGACGGGGGGAGCTCCGTGGCTGATCGCCGACTGCGCCATCACCTGCGCTGGTGGCCGGGTCAGGTCGATCCCGTGAGGCAGAGGTCCCGGGGCGGGGCCCGGGATGACACCCAACGGCGGGCTGTCGTGGGAGGAGTCGTCGGTGTGGGGCGGGGATTGCGGGGTGGGGCTCGGGATGAGGCCCTCTGGCGGGCTGTCGTGGGAGGGGTCGTCGGTGTGGGGCGGGAATTCCGGGGCGGAGCCCGGGATGACAGGCAACTCCGTCGTCTCGTCGACGGTGGTGCTGGTGCCGGTCGTCCGGGCGCCGTTGTCGTCGGCGGTCTCGGTGTCGGGTCTCGGCCGGGTGTCGGGTGCCGTCCCGTTGTCGTCGCCTCGCCGCGCCTCGTCTGTCATCCCGGCGAATGCCGGGACCTCCGTCGGTGTCGCTCGAGGTGTCGACGCGCCACTCCGGGCTGGGTCTGGGATGACAGCCGAGTGCGAGATCAGGTCGGAGCTCAGCGCAACCGGGCTCGGGTGGGAGATTCGGGTGTGGTCGCGCTGGGGGGACGGTCCGTCCAGGATCGTCCGCGGGACTGGTTCCACGTCCTCGCCGAGGCGGGTCGCCCAGAGTTCGTTCAGGCGTGCCGTCAGCCGCTCGGCCAGGCGCCGGGAGTTGACGAAGACCAGCGTCGAGCGGTGGGCCGCGATGGCGTCCGCGATCTTCTCCTCGACGTGCGGCCACACCGATCCCGGCTGGGCGGACGGCGAGGCGAGGTCACCGGACGCAGGGCCCGGCCCACCGCCCAGTTCGCCCAGATCCGGCACCGGGACGACGACCGACAGGTCCCAGCGCTTGTGGCTGGGCGGGACCACCTGGGTGACCGGGCGTCCGCCGCCGAGAAAGCGGGCGACCTCCTCGATCGGCCGGACGGTTGCTGACAAGCCGATTCGCTGGGCCGGACGGGGCAGCAACGCGTCCAGCCGCTCCAAGGACAGGGCCAGGTGGGCGCCGCGCTTGGTGCCGGCGACGGCGTGGACCTCGTCCACGATCACGGTCTCGACGCTGCGCAGCGCCTCCCGCGCCGAGGACGTGAGCAGGAGGAACAGCGACTCCGGCGTGGTGATCAAGATGTCGGCCGGATGCCGGGTGAAGGCGCGCCGCTCCTCGGCCGGGGTGTCGCCGGAGCGGACGGCGACCCGGATCTGCGGGCGGGGCAGGCCGAGGCGTTCGGCGGCGTGGCCGATTCCGACCAGCGGGCTGCGCAGGTTGCGTTCCACGTCCACGGCGAGCGCCTTGAGCGGGGAGATGTACAGCACCCGGCAGCGCTCGGACGCCGCGTCCGACTGTCGCTGACCCGGTACGTCGGCTCGGCCGACCCCACGCTCCGAGCCGGTCGCGGGGCTCGGGCCGTCGCTGGGGCCACCGCCGGAGTCGGTGCCGGACATCGACTCGTGTGCCAGCCGGTCGAGCGCCCACAGGAAGGCGGCCAACGTCTTGCCCGACCCGGTCGGGGCGACGACGAGCGTGTGCTCACCGGACGAGATGGCGTCCCAGGCGCCGGCCTGCGCGTCCGTCGGCGCGGTGAAGTTGGCGGCGAACCACTCCCTGGTGGCCGCCGAGAACCGCTCCAGCACGTCCGCTTCCATGGTGGCTCAACTGTGCCACGCCGGTCCGACAGCGGAGTCGCCGCGAACGGGCTGCGGATGCGCCGCCGGCGGGGTCGAGCGGGAGGTCGTGAGCCCGACGAACCAGACTCCGGGCGTCCGGTCGGTGCGCACTGAGGGCGACGGCCAGACGTGACATCTTCCTCAGGGGATAGATTTCTTCCTGCTAGGGTTGACAGATGGCTCTGAACATCAAGGACCCGGCCACGGACGCGCTCGCGCGTGAGCTCGCCGGGCAGACCGGGGAGAGCATCACGGAGGCGATCCGCGTCGCCATGGCGGAGCGGCTGACCCGGCTGCGGCGCCGCGCGTCGGTGTCAGCGCGCAGCGCAGACCTCCAGCGGTTCATCGAGCGGGGGCGGCAGCGGGTCACGCTGGACGACCGCTCGGCCGACGAGATCCTCGGCTACGACGAGGACGGGCTGCCCGCATGATCGTCGACACGTCCGCGTTGCTGGCGGTGATCCTCGGCGAACCGGACGCGGAAACCTATCTGGCTGCCATGGTGCGCGCCGACGACCTGGCTTTGTCGGCTGCGACCCTGACCGAGGCGCTGATCGTCGGGGAGGCCCGGCAGGGGCGCGAGGCGGCGTCCGATCTGGTGGCCCTCCTCGCCGAGCTGGAGGTGGAGGTCATCAGCCTCGATGAGGCCCAGGCCGAATCGGCCGCCGCGGCCTGGCGGCGCTTCGGCAAGGGACGCCACCCGGCCGCGCTGAACCTCGGGAACGCCTTCAGCTACGCGCTGGCGGCGACCCGCGGCGAGCCGCTGCTCTTCAAGGGCCGCGACTTCGCAGCCACCGACATCGCGCAGGCCTGAGTGGTCGCG
>Ga0209963_1001814_pt1 | contig 11651 bp, 10 predicted proteins | sample ThiBio_1000_biof_2_FD_183957 | JGI IMG/M metagenome (GOLD analysis project Ga0209963, IMG submission 183957) | Wastewater bioreactor microbial communities from Cape Town, South Africa - Thiocy_cont_1000_biof (SPAdes) | ecosystem: Engineered > Bioreactor > Thiocyanate-remediating >...
TGTTAAAGAAAATCAAACGAAAAAAAACAAAACATCTCGCTATCGTCAGCCAGCAGCTTTTACCGGTATCAATAAAACATTGATCTAAGAAAGAAAACATTCCGAAAACGAATGCATATACAAAAATAATAATAATAATAATAATAATAGAAATTCACTACAAAAATTTTCAAAAAAAAACATAATATGACATACATGCATACATCACGATCACTCAAAATAATAGCAAAAAAAAGAATAACACTATCATGCGACAATCGTTCTCTTAGTTTTCTCGATTTCTAGAAGCTTACTTTTACAGGTCTTAACTCGTCTGCCTATGATTGCATAATACGTTGATTAAAAACAAAACAAAACATTGACTTTGAAAAATCTACATACCGAACCGTAATACCACGAATATTTCGGTGCTGGCAAGCCTGTCGATTCACAAACAAGTGTAGCAGTTTTCTTCTCAATAGCACAAGGATTAGCGCATGTTATGCGTGGTTGTGTAACCGATTCTAATGTAAATATGATAATGATAATAATAATAAAGGAACAGATTTCTTCTTACTGGAGATAATCACTGTGATTGGAAAATCACTTGATTCGCCTGTTTCAAGAACGTCAGCTCGACACCAGAATGTATCATTATCATGCATTTCAACGCGATTTATTCGTAAACCTTCGTTAACACGAGAATAATGTGGACCGTCTAATAAAGAATAAATTTTTTCTTTAGACAAAAAGAAAAAATTCATTTTCAAATTTGTCAAACAAACCTATGCGAGTTTTTTCCTGTCCTTTAAACCATGAAACTTCAGCTGTTGGACTTGCTTGGACATGACACTTGATCACAACTGATTCTCCGAGTGCAGCATATTGAGTTGAATCGCCATGAAACGTGATTGGTACTTTGACAGTTAATTGAAAAGATCGTCGAGTCTGTCGGCCAGAATTATCACTGCCAAGACATTCCCAAGTACCTTGATCTTCGGTTGTTAAGTTTTTAATTCGTAATCGAATTTCATTGGCTTGTCGTTCGATCGTCACGCTAAACAAATACAAATAATTACAAAATGTCTATTCAACTGCATGAATTCACTTACCGATCATGTTCATTTTCAGGTATATCCCTTTGTTGAGGTGATCTCCAGCCCATGACACGTGTGTTCGATTGTCCGCTGCATGATGCAACAAATGATTTATATTGGTATCGAGTTAATGAGGTTTCGCTTGGTTTAATAACCAAATCGGCATGAACATGTACGAGAACTAAGCGAAGAAAAGAGAAAATCAAAAGTCTTTAATCTTCCATTACTACAGAATTTTTTTTGTTTGTTCTATTGTTCTCGAGAAAAAAAAATGAAAAACGATGCTAATCTTATGGATGAAAAGTCATCCAAAAAAATACAAAAAGACAGAAGAGAAACTATATAAAGATGTAGTCTAATGACAAAATGATCGAACAGCCATCAGGTGTCGTCATATTTCAAGAGAATAATGAGGATTCATCAATCTGACCATTATTATTTCAACTGTGCCCATATGTTCATAAGTCAACATTAAAGAATTTTGGCAATGATTTATGAGTTAATGTATATAAAAAGAAGGAGAAGAAAAAAAAACGTGAATGTTTAAACTTACATAGAGCTATGGTCAATATGGAAAACATCGTTCGTAATGATTGTCTACGTCAGTCTGCTCGTCGTTAGATCAATAAATGATGCATCAATAAAAAAAAAGACGAAACAAAGAAGTGTAAAATATCTGAAATATAAAATAAAGTACAATCGTATGTATATAAACTTGAAAGAAAAAGTCATAATATGATGCAATACGTTCAGCTAAAATAAAATCACATACTCGTGTTGCATGCATCGTTGCATGTAAATTATCTTACCGTCTCCGATCGGCAATGGCGTCGACGTTTTTTTTTCTTCTTTTTACGATTTGTATGCCTCGTTGCGTGAATCGAAGCTAGTCTATTATCAAGAGACTCGGAATTTTTTTCCTTCTATTTAAAATTTACCATTAAATATAAGATCTCTATCGTCTGGATCTAAATACGTACGCGTACGTGTGTGTGTGTACAGGCGTGCGTGTTATTAGATGTATAGAATCAAAGAAAATGACAACCTTTCTCCTTCACGCGCTGTGCGAACCACAGCACAATGCGCTTGATATGTGAGTATCTATGAGTAATCGCGAGTGGCAAAGCAAAAGAAAGAAAGAAAGAAAAAAAAACGAAGAGAGAAATAGAGGACGACGACAAGACGAATGCCCGACTCCTTTTTTTTTCTTATATATATCCCTCGTTTTTTTTTCTGTTGTTGTTCCTTTTCTGCCATCCTTGTGTGTCTATAGAACACAACTCCATCTCATTCTCATCGAGCTCTAATATGTTACGCAAACTGTGCTTAAGTTGCAAGGAATGTGGCAATGTCAAACAGACAAAAAAAGAGCGAAAGAAAGAAAAAAATCGACGAAAAAAGAATTAATAACACATAAACAATATTGTTAATGTTATAAAAAAAAAAGAGAAATTTATTTTTTTTTCATCGATTCTCTCAATTGATCGTATAATGAGAAAAAAATTGTTTTATAATCAGAAGATAATTTCACCCTATAATGTCTTAATAAAGATGAACAAGGCAAATGCCGGAAAATTTGATATACTCGAGATAATCATGTAAACCATGAACGATTGTGTAAGTCGAAGAGAATTTAGAAATAAACATAAGCAGTTGCTGAACAGTGATAGACAGAAACAAGCGTGTACATTCCACGTTTTGATTTCTTCTTCTTTTTTCTGCTCATGCCCAGCACGGATTAGGTCAACTACATATATGTACTTACTATTCGATGTTCATTAACTTTTAGTCGTACTGTGCATAATTAAAGAGAGTGTGAAAATCAGAAAGGAAAAAAATGTGATGGTGGACAACAAAAACATTAACGACCGGAAATACGTCGATGATCTTTCTACCTAGAGAGAACGTCAAATGCGACATATGTCCAATGGTGAATATCAGAAAATAATGGTTCAATCGCGTGTACAAGCATGTAGCTGTACATTTTCGAACATGTGTGCAATGGAGAACATCGAAGCAATGACAAAAAAAACAAAAGAAGGAAAGTCTCTCTCGTTTTTTTTAACTTTTCACTGTGTACCTTCGTATACGAATGTAGACGAATAATGAATTATTGATCAAATCATACGATGGACTAAACGAACGGACTATGTATATATGTATGTCCACATCATCTTCATCACAGAGATTAGCGTCTGTGTGTATACACATACAACAAAAAAAAATCGAACGAGAGCTCTCTTCTTTTGCTTCGTATAGTATTTGCTCACGCAGAGAAGAATCGGCATACTCTTGTATATGAACCTATGCATACAGATGATGTATACTCTCTTATTCTTCTTTTCTTCTTCTTCAACACACTAGAATGCTAATCGCAGTAGGTGTGCATATAGAAAAAAAAATCAAAACTAGAGTGATCTTACCTTGACAATGGGTGAATAAATGAAGAGTTCCTCCTCTTTGTTTTTTCGATTGATTGAACGCAAATGTGTATGTTTATATGCACATCTACTCAACAAGAGAAAGTCGTTTTATGCTTTCTTCTTCTTCTTCCTCCTTTTTATTTTATATTTGAATTCATACCGACATGAGAAAAGAGAATGAAAAAAGATTATTGAACAGGTGTGTACATCATATTCTACTAACGAGGTAGTTCAAACGTGATGTAATCAGTTCCTTTCCGTCATTTATCAGTAAACATATATACCGATCGAATGTCTCGGCTGTCTGTCTGTCTGTCCAAAAAAACTAAACATACAAAAAGATTATTAAGATTTTTTTTTCCTGACCGTCTCTCTCGTTTTCTTTTTCTCTTATTCCGCCATATAGATGCACGCTTCATCGGCCAACAGCTACAATTAGCTATCGTTAGCAAACTTTTGATCCTAGCTCGAAGGCAAATCATAGTTGTGATCGCTACTACTCGTTTTGACTGTATGTCGAGTGGTTAGACCACTCGAAAACGGAAGTTGTTCGTTCGAGCTCGTTATCATGAATGCAAAATCATTATCGACATCGTTGTCGTTTGTCTGCTATGATCAAATGTAACATGTGTACCACTCGGATATGCAAAAATGTCTGATTTTTTTTTTCATCTATATATACATATTTATGGCAGAACAAGACATTGTCCATCAACTGTGAACACATTAACCTACTCGAAAACTTATAGAATATGATAGATCTTAGGTGTGTTGTATTGCTATTCGATCTCTCGAGAGAATGATTGTCAATGTAGAAAAAAAAATAGTGTTGTTAGACATATGTATGAATGAGAGTTGAAATTGCTAAAGGTGTTCGTAGAGATGTGATCAATGATATGAATATAACATGAATAATGATGACTGACTCTAAGCCTCTTTTCTTATTGTAACAAACGGATTAAAATACGAAAGTGGACACTTTTCTTCTCATTCAATGTGCTAATCAGTCATCACGAAGAATCCATTCGGCTAATGTCGAAAATATTTCACTCGAAGCATTTCATTAGAAATCTGTTCTCTTTTTATATTTCAAATAAACATTAACTTTAAATCGAACGAGTACTCTCTAATTTGACACGCGACTCGCCGCTAAACGTATAAAAAAATGTACCTCCTACTCCATATATCCGTTGGTTACTTACCTACATTCTTTTGACCGACGGTCATCATTTGTTCAATGAGAACAAGAAAGAATAATCTCCTTTCTTCTGCTTCGTCTTCTTCTCATTGTTAAATATATATTTGTATGTTATTCTAATGCATTACCCACCCGCTTCAATCTCGATTAGAGAGAATAATGATTGACAATTTTTAACGAGAGAAAAAGGTCATATTGCATGCGTATTGATTATTTTAAATAAATTGATAGTAGACAGACAAGAAATTCATGTAATACAAGACGCAATTGTCTTCACTATCTACAACATTCAAATTGAATTAACTGAACAGAAATAAAAGAAAAGACAAATTTGTGAAAATGATCTAAGAATCTCGTTTGATTGATCTTATTCATGCATGTTCTCGAGTTCTAATAAATACATATTCGTGTCAATTTTTCTTCTTCTTTTGGTAAGATGTGACGAAAGGCAATTATACGATGGTGTAAACCTCCAAAGACACAATGTTGAACTGTACATAGTGTTAATCTAATCAATGATCATACGATCGACACTCCGGATGACCAGTAAACGCAACTGAATCGAAATAATATTTGCATAACGTGATCGACTTGTCGTCTGCGAGCAGTCATTGAATTTCTTGTTCTTATTTTCTTTTTCAGTTCAATAGTATTATTCATGTTTGTCTAGTTTAAATATTTCTTTTACATTTTCTACGCACCTTTTGTCTTCATTTTCAAATAGAAACGTACATAATCAAGTTGCTTGCTTTTGTGATAAAATGAAGTGTCTGTATTGAAGAGAAAAGACTCGTTCAGCGATGATGAGATGATGAACTTATGACTTTCAGAAACAAAACAAGAGAGAACAAAAGAAAATCAAGATATGATTGATGACAATGCAAGATGGCTGACGTCAAAAAAGAATCGATGAAGACATGCAGAGAAAAACAATATCAAAAAACATTAGACGCTAGATATGTCTAAACAATACATTTACTAGAATACAAGCAAGCAGAAGGTTGTTTCATTTACAGTGTATATTGTTGTTATTTCCTCAAGACATTTTGTTTTCTCCATTTCGACTAATCCATTAAAAAAATCAGGCGAGAAGAATACATCCGTTTTTTGTTTTTTTGATATCGGATACGTGTGTGTGTGTGCGTCTATTCTGTTTGTCTGTATATGTACACGGAAACGAGAGTCGAAACATGTGCAAAGTGTTGTATGCTCAACGAACCAGTTACTCTTTTGGATAATAGAAATTGATCGAAATTAATCTGGCAATGGCTCTCATCATCAGTGTCATTTAGATTGTCACGAACAAATTTCTTGCCGCAGGTGTCAGAAAAAAAACGAAGGCGAAAGAGGAGGAGACGACCGTCGCCATCATCATCGGCTGATCAATGCATATATGTATATATACATACTTGAATTTGAACAACTGACCGATGGTCACTGTTCTCAAATCACATACATTAAACTATCTTCAGGCAAGAAAAAAAAAAGAATATTCATTAAAAATATAAATGAGAATAACAAAATGAACAAATCTTCTTTTAAGAAGATTAATTTACTGATTAGTTTCGAGGTTAATGAAGTCATTCGTTTCAACTTCTATTGGCATAGTCAATTTCAAGAATAACATCAAACTGATAAGAAATTCTACTGATCGATGTCTAAATATGATCGATGATATTATTGTTTTTTTTATCTATTTGTCAACATATATCAACAATGCCTACACTCCGATTACTTTGGTAAAAGGTCAAACCGATGATAATCATCAGTAATGTCTCGATAGGTGGTCAGTATTATTTGTTTTCGAAAGAACACACACCCATACAAAATGATTAGACCGATCAATTGTCTAGTATTATTCAATGAATTTGAACTAAAAGAAGATCAGCTCAGTTTGCTGTGTTAATCTTATTTGTTGAGTATTGTCTCGTTTAAAGATAATAAATGATCATTTACTAAACAAAGATTTTTTGGGTATTTTACCGGGTCAAACTGATGGAACACAATAGGAAATTTTCTATTTCCGATAAATAATAGTTACGTGAGAGAAAAAACCTATTCTATCTAGGAAATTGATTTTTTCCTTCAACAAAAGGAAATTTTATTTAATTGTTTATTCCGATATACGTAACATGGAAAAATCCTATGAGACTATCGTATACTATTCACTTTTACACACTGAATGAAATAAAAAAAGCATTTCGAAATACTTACATTTTCATGATATTTGTCGAGAAAAATAAAAACGTGTGCATAGAAGATTTTTCTCCACACTTTGTTTTGGTATTTACCCAATGACTCATTATTCTTTGCTTGTTATTGTTTTCATTTTTCCTGTTCTTCGATTAATCCAAAGGCATCATAAAGGGAAAGTGACTAATTTGTAGTTGGTTTTTTTCAATGAATGCAATATAAAACATGAAGGTAGCATTTATTTTACTTCATTATAAAACAAAATAAGAGACGCTAACATGGTTCCTAGTCTATTTGAAACAGAAACGAGCGATGAAAATAGTAGCAAACTGATTCACCAGAGACCTACAACTCACAGACAATCTTCAAAACGACATAATGATACATCTGAAGAAGAAATTTGTTTACCAGAGGATTTACCTGCATGGAAACGAGCATGTCATAATAGTTTGGTTCAATGTCCATTAGCTTCTATTGGGTGTCTATCGGAAATAAGCGATGGAGATTTAGAAAATCATTTTCAAACTCAAATGCATCAAAAATTCGTTATGAAATTGATCGATTTAATTAAACAACAACCACATAATCAATCTGATTTAATAGAGACGGTCAATTTACTTCAAGCCAGTATGGAATGTTTACATGATGACAGTATTCGAATGCAGACTGATATTTTCAAAACAGAAAGTGCTATATCTGAACAAGGAACACAAATGGAACAAATTCAAAATTCAGTTGAAGAAACCAATAAAATCGTTCAAGCAAGTCAAATGAATATGAACATCTTAGAAGCAGAATTCGAAGAGCTAAAACAAAAGGTCGCAGAATTACAAAGTCAATTATCGAATGATGGATCATACATATGGAAAATCACTGGTGTAGCGAAGAAATTAAAAGATGCTATGACTGAAAAACAAATAAGTATCTATTCGCCACCATTCTATTCATCATCAACAGGATATAAAATGTGTATGCGATTATATTTGCACGGAGATGGTCATGCACGACGAACACATGCGTCATTATTTTTCGTTATTATGCGAGGAAATTATGATAATATACTTCAATGGCCGTTTAATCATAAAATAACATTTTGTCTTTACGATCAATCTGGCAAGCAAAATCACATTATCGATTCATTTATTCCTAATATTAACTCGGATAGTTTTAAACAGCCTTGTTCAAATATGAATATTGCATCGGGAATACCGAAATTTTGCAAATTAGAAACGATTCAACAAGATAATAGTCCATATATACGAGATGATTGTATGTTTATTCGATGCATGGTTAATTTTGCTTCAACACCTAAAACATTGATACCTTTTGTATGTAATATCAATCCTGGTTTACCAGTATTAAATCAACGAACGATAATCCGTACTGAAATCGATCGACAATCGAAACTTACATCAAACGAAAAGAAAACCTGATCATTTTCTAATTAACACTAACTCAAACTAGGCAATGCCAGATATTTGTTTTTATATATTTTGTTCGTTTTTTTTTTCGTTTATAAAGTCAGTTTTAAATACACGAGGAAACATGACTATATACACTGTTAATTAGATTTCTTTTATAATGATTTGAATCCAGCGATGACGTTCTTGTTCAATAACTATCAACATAGTGCATCAAATCATTTTGTTCTTCTTCGAAAGTCATGACAAACAATCAATTTACACTTGCTCAATCATACTGACATTTTCTTTTTCAAATTACACCATTTCCAACTGAAATCCAGATGTGATATTATGGAACGAATTAGCTAAGAAATTCATTACTTTACAACCATAAATACCTATTTTTCCTGGTCCAAAAGTTCTATATTTTTGTAATTATAAAATAAAACAACAAAACAAAACACACTGTTTATTCACTGTTCTTCTTTTTTTCTCCTGTCTATACAAAAGTTCATAGTGATGTACATGGTTGATAGATTTCGAGTGTATTTTGTCGAACAATACCTAACCATCGATGATCTGAATTCATACAAAATGTTCGTATGAAATTATCTTGATTGGGAAATAGTTTCAGTCGAGTTATTTGTCCATTTGATGATATCAAACAATGGCCAATATTCATATTCGGTATACATGTCTTAGCAAACCATTGACTATGATCATGTAAATCAACGGGATAGAGAATATTTTCATTGGAATGAAAATGAATTCGATAGAGAAGTTGATCGGTATTCAATCGAATTAAATCAATGAATTGTTTTTTACCAAATGCGATAGTTAAAGCTAAGATTTTCTCGGAATTTAATCGAATATTTGTTATACAAATTTCTCGATTGTTTGTGTAAGCACGAGGTGATTGAACAGAAGTGAAATTCGACAGTTTATAACGATAAATCTTATAACCAAAACAACGATTAATCAGTAAATCATTACCATTAACAGTCATATACGATTTACGAGGACCTTCCGCAAGGAACTAATAAATAAACGAATAGATAGTGACGATTTATTTCAATGAAAAAGAGAGATTATCATACTTGAATTTGAGGAATCGATATCAATTGAAAACGTTTTGTATTCAATTGATACAATTGATCGGTTGTAAGAACAAGAAAAGCGTTTAATTTCGATGACCAAACTATTTCTTGAATATCTCCACAATCCAGTGGTAAACTATTCGTTTGACTATTCATTGTCTCCATATTGATTAAACGCAATTGTCTTCCATCAAGTAGGAGTGTATGAGTTTTTGAAATATCGAAAAGAACGGAAGTTGTATTGAGTTGAAAACGTTTAATTAAATTTTTTTCTTGGCCATCAAGCGTCTGTTCAAGACTAAGAGCAATTAGTGGCATTGGCGGTGGAGGTGGTGGAGGCAGCGACACACATGTCTATGAGATAGAATGTTTTTCTTTCAATACGTCGAAATCATGCTTTACTTTTTTCGTTACAATCGATAGCTGAGACGTTGATAAAGTTGGATTTTCGTTTAATATTTGCTGTTTGATAACTTGTGTTCGTTGAACAGATATTTTACTTTTTAATTGAATACGATCAACATCATTTCGTAATGATTTTCTTCGTGTTGAGGGTGATGTTGATGAAGTTGAATGTCGACAACCCATTGATATTCGCAACAAGTTAATTTCTTAGTTAAAGTTCCTTCAAAATCGAACAATATTTGCAACTAAAACTTTGTTATTTACTTTTGTTTTCTTCTAACGGACTTGCAAAGTTGAACAGAATAATCACTATATTGGGAGCAACGACATATTTTCCCTTTCTCTCTCTCTACGTATATCGATTTATATATACCCTGGAAATACGCATCACGTTTAAAACATCGAACGCAATGATTTGATTTTATTATAACAGTGAAGAGAAAAAAACAGACTGAAAATACAAAACGAAAATGCACACACACACACACATGTGATTTAAATTTGATTTTATTGAGACAATTGTTTCTTTTTTTCGATATCTTTCATGACTTGTTCTTTCAATTCTAATTCTTCAAAATCTGATTTCAACCAATCAAGCATATCTGAAAAAATAACGACTCCATTAGCCGATGGATCCGATACGGATGGTAATGGCCGTTGACTACTCATCATTTCGACATCATCATCTTGTTCATTCGTAAATTCATCGATATTCTCATCATATTCAAGACAATTCGATGCATATTGTTGTTGATGAATTTTATAATGATTTTTCATTCGATAAGCCGATGGAATGTATTGTTTACAAATCGAACAGATTCGTTTTTTTAATTCTTTTCGTACACTTGAACAACAGTAATCAAATGGGAGAATATCATTTTGTGTATGCTGCATAACAACACCATGAAATTGAATACGTTGAATTAATGAACCGTAGAAAACACCTTTTTGATAATCTCGATCAGCCATGGCAATGCCACGTGGTGTTCGTTCGAATGGTACAGGTGCCGGAAGAAAACGATGTGGAAATATTTGAATATAATTCGAACGCCATGGACCACAGCAAGTGATTGAATTACAACGAATTATTTGAATTGTATATTGAGTTTGAAGAACATGTGTTGCACACCAATATCTAAATAGGCAATGTTTTCTTTTTCAATTGAAAATTAAAGTGTAATAAAAAAAAAACGTACTCATCGATATCGTATTTTGGTGTATCGAGAAGAGTTTTCGGTTGACGAACCGTTCTTGATAGTATTCATCACTTTGATGTATTCGTCGTTCGATAGGTTCTTCATCTTCTTCGTCTTGACAAACTCTATATAAATAAAATCTAGCGTTCACTTTCGAAATCTCGATCAAAATTACCGATCTAAAAGCTGATTGAGTACTAGATTAACATCAATTGTACGTGATTCATCTTCGGTGGATGCTGGTGGATCAATATATTCTGCTAGAACAGGATATTCGTCAATAATCGATCCACACCAGACTTCAGCTAGAACTTGTCCGGCTTTTTTAAAATTGATTCGTTCTAATTGTGGGTCAACAGTTACGCCTGAATCATTTAAATGCGTACCGAAATGATCATGTGGAAGGATTAAACCAGCTAGATCATGTGACAACGGTGCCATACGACGTTCAACAACATTATATGCCGATTGACCAGGTGCATGTGTGAGAACAAAAAGAGCATCGAGATTGTATTTTCGAAATTTTCTTATAGATGTAACAAGTGTTTTAGGAAAACGTGGATTTTCATCTGGACCACCATCGACTGTAATGATAACGATCGGTTTGACTTGTCCCGTATAATCTCGAGCTGTTTTCTCGAATTCTTTTAATCCAACAAG
>Ga0209963_1001822_pt1 | contig 11597 bp, 9 predicted proteins | sample ThiBio_1000_biof_2_FD_183957 | JGI IMG/M metagenome (GOLD analysis project Ga0209963, IMG submission 183957) | Wastewater bioreactor microbial communities from Cape Town, South Africa - Thiocy_cont_1000_biof (SPAdes) | ecosystem: Engineered > Bioreactor > Thiocyanate-remediating >...
AGAATTATTTATTTGAATATATGATTTCCATTTCAATAAACCAAAATTCTTTACAGAATTATGCTAATCAAAAGAGAATTTTATAAGAATTATGCTCATCGAAGGAGAATTTTACAAGAATTATGCTCATTGAAGGAGAATTTTACTAGAATTCGATCAGTCTTGACAAAATCAAAATTCTTTACAGAAGTATGTTTTTCCAGCAGATTTTTGTTAGAATTCTTAACTCATATGAGAATTATTTATTTGAATATATGATTTCCATTTCAATAAACCAAAATTCTTTACAGAATTATGCTAATCAAAAGAGAATTTTATAAGAATTATGCTCATCGAAGGAGAATTTTACAAGAATTATGCTAATCAAAAGAGAATTTTATAAGAATTATGCTCATCGAAGAGAATTTTACAAGAATTATGCTAATCAAAAGAGAATTTTGTATTCTAATGCCACATGTCTATCACTAAATAATAGTTCGCACAAGAACTATGGTAGTTGTAACAGAATTTTGCTGAGTGAACGTAGAGTTGGTTTTGAAAGATGAAGCAAAATTGAGCGGCATCTTCAAAATGGGTTTTGTTGAATAAACTTTTTTTTTAATTATAAAAATAAATTATGTATTCTATATACGCAATTATTGCATATGTTAATTGGAGGAGGCCAATGTATCCTATTGTGTATGCTTTGATTCGCGGTTTAATCAAATCAGCGAGAATTATGCTGAACTGAAAGAATTATGATAAATAGATAAAAAGAAAGGTTTTTCAAAGTAAATAAACGTACATTTACTGTGTCGAAAATGAATTACATATGTCGAAACATCGAGAATGCTGGGCAAGTTAAAATGTTGCCACAGATTATGTTTTCTGCGCCATTGGCGCATTATATATGCGAGATGGCAGACATTCATTTGATGCATAACGATTCGTTATGTATAGTTTTATTAAACTGTACAGCTGCAACGTTGGAATTTTCTACGGTGTTGCGAGCAAATTCCATTGATTTGGAAATGCCGACGAATCTTTATAATGTGATTGTTGCCCGGTCATGTAAGTTGTTATTTTCTTGAGAGTGAAGGCATACATCTGTATATGTAAGAGTTTTGAATGGAACTTAGTGGATACTCAAATTTTATTAAAATGTTTTTCGTGATTATTGTTTCTGCTCAATTTTTTTCTCGATACACATCGACCGCTATCGTCTGATTAAAAAATGTAAACAAATCGAGATTTATCTTCGACATCTTTCCTTTTTAACTTAGTTGATTAATTCCTTTTGATCGATTCTCGTTTCAGCTTATGGTAAATCAAACTTGACGAAATTACTTCGGGATATGCTCAAGAACGTTGCTATTAATCGCCCTACGAAATTCCAGCCTGCTGTGAAAACAACAGCTGTCGAAGAAATAAATCCAGTTTTAGACGAAATGTCAAGAGCTGGATTAATGTCTGCACTCGATGATTGCTGCCGAATGTTAGTCTGCGATGAGGCGGATATGACTTTCGCCGACGTCGCTCTATTCCTCACAAATAATTCTTATCGAATAGGAGCTGAAATGAATTGTCGAGGTTCGTTGTTGATTTTCTTAACGTTCGGATCGATATGCTTGCTTATCTTTAGGTCTTATTACGTCTTTATTTGATCGAGTATCTCATCCGTATGTACGAGTATTAGCTAATCGGACTGTGTTGGTAAAACGTTCAAAATTAAATATCTTGGTGCGATTAAGTTGATGTTTATAGGTTTCTCCTAGAATACTAATTATTAAATATGATAATCTGTCTTATTTCGTAATATGAATGGTTATTTTTTCTGTTTTTAATATTAGGGTTGTTCGACTGGAGATCTCATATCAAACATGATTATTCGAATCAAATCAGGAGCATCATTTGATCCCTCAATTGGTAGATTTCTGTTTTTTCCGCTCGACGGACCAGTCATTAAAGATAAACTGATTCGTCGTCATATCGACCACAACCTTTTCCCATCTCTGAAACAGTTTGTTCTCGTGTTATCATTCATTGAGAATGTCATTTTCACATTCGACACCGATGCTGCTGAACTTATGATCGATTGGGGCAATTGCTTTAAACATCAAAGTTTGATACTAGACGAGAAAATTTGTCCATGCGGTTTGTTTTTAGGTTACGACGAACGTAATACGAATGAATGTTTATCTGCACGGTTAGGTAAATCTGTCCAATATGCATACAGAATTGCAGCATTTCTTCAAACATTGGAAATTGCTTTTGAAATCTGTCAACTCTATCTTCAAGACTATCACTGTTTTCCACATGATGGTGCTGTTAACCAAGAGTTTCTCGATAAAATCTCAGATCTTTATCGTTTCAACTATTCGAATCAATTTCTATCACATGATCCATTTCCTATTTCGAAAGATGTTACTCTTCGTGCGATTGATGTAATCACAGGCAATATCCACCAGTTCCAATTGCTATTTGATACTACCAATGCACCGCGTTTATCAGCTATAGGCCGTCAATTAATTGTTGTTGCAGGAGATCCACAACAATCAACAACAAACATCGATGATAAACAGAAAAACAAAAACAAGCTGAAAAGTAAACCATGTTTTTATATTCATTTAATGAAACAAAATATTGTCTTGAAATTTCCCATAGAAAAACAACGTAATGATTTTAATTTTAATCGCGTCGCCGCAGAGATTATTTTATATCCAAGTGTATGCTTCACGCTGAAGCAGCTGCATAAAAATAATCAGCTGCATAATTCTGGTGGAATAAAACTGAAGGACGTGACAAAAAAATTACTTGATGCAGATATTTTAACAGTTTGTCCACGTGGTATAAAATGCACATCCAAACAAGTTCCTGTTTTCATAAAACAGCTGCCACTCGACGATGAAATTAATGATGAAAACTATCTGGTTTCTGCGTTATCCGAATACACGGTAAATGATAATCCTATTTCTTTGACAGCCTACAAGAATTCATGCAATTCGTTTTCGTTGTTGGCAAATGGGACCATTCATAGTGATGTTTATCAAATACTCTCACGTCAAGAATATAGGTCACGAGATTTTTATCGTTCACTTTATCCTGAAAATTCTATTGCTGGTCAAACATCGTTTTCAACGAACGATAATAACCACAATGATGGTAAACAATTGTATTTTATACTTTCACTTTGTCGCTATCTTTACAATTTTAGATGCTTCTCATATAACTGGTGGAAATGATCATGGTGAAACTGATCATGGTGCAAACGGTCCTCATGGAAATGATCATGGTGCAAACGGTCCTCATGGAAATGATCATGGTGGAAATGATCATGGTGAAACTGATCATGGTGCAAACGGTCCTCATGGAAATGATCATGGTGGAAATGATCATGGTGGAAATGATCATGCTGAAAGTGATCATGGTGAAAATGATCATGGTGAAACTGATCATGGTGCAAACGGTCCTCATGAAAATGATCATGGTGGAAATGATCATGGTGGAAATGATCATGCTGAAAGTGATCATGGTGGAAATGATCATGGTGAAACTGATCATCCTGAAAGTGATCATGCTGAAAGTGATCATGATGAAATTGATCATGGTGCAAATGGTCATGGCGCAAACGGTCCTGATGAAACTGATCATGGTGCAAATGGTCCTGATAAAAATGGTCATGGTGAAACTGATCATGGTGAAAGTGATCATGATGAAATTGATCATGGTGGAAATGGTGCGCCGAATATGTTATCGCCTTATTTCGATCAATTAGAGATTTCATTATTAAATCCATCGATCATCGAAAAAGATTCGTTTCAAGATATCCATCTTGATGAACTTGGATTGCCAGATGCATTTGCTTGTATGATTGCAAACGAACAAGGAATTCATCAACAACTCCTGATAATTGATAACAACCAAGCAATTAATATTGATGGAACGGAAAAATCGATGTCAAATACAAGTAAAGTTCGTAATGTCAACAATTCTTTTTCAAGTCCACCATCGTGGCGAACTCGATCAAAACTAAAAAATCACAAAGAGATTCGTGCTGAAAAAGGTACACGTCAATCAATGGTGTATGAGTAGTTTTCATCTTTTTATATTATTTAGATTTGTTAATCAACGTTGAGCATAAACTCGAAGTGAATGTTCGCAAACGAAAGGCAAAAGAATCGAATGTTCAACGAAAAAAAAAGCCACCAAACCAAACTAAAATCTCAACCTAGTTACCCGTGATTGTTCTAGAAAATGACATAAAATGTATTTTTCAATTTTTTTCTTTTTGTTTGAAATGTTGAACATTTTTCTTGTCTTGATACTTTTTCGAATTATTGAAATCAATCGTGTTCAACTTATGCAAGATTCATATATATCATATTCATTTATTTTCGTTGTTAAAATGTTCAAAATGTTTCTTTTCTTCAGAAAAAACATGGATTTAACTGATTCATCCATAGAAGTACATGATTTCAGTTTGTATTTAAGCATTCAATACTCATACTGTGTGATTTTAGCGACTTGTAAAAGGAGATGCAACTGGGCTGCCTGTGAATTTGCAACTATTGGTGCGTTTTAATATACAGAACATCAAACATTTTCTTTATTTAGGATATTCGTCGGCTAAATGTTGATGTTGATGGGTCGTTTGTTGCTCGTTTAAAACTTTCTGACGGCAAATATTACTATGGAGGTTGTGCAATTATATTCACAATAATGGCAACTGTCCATTCATTTAGGTTTTGTTATTGATATGTCGATGTTATCAACATCGCATGTGGATGTTTACGCGATTATTCGTGTCAATCAAGTCATGGTTTTAAAACATTCTGAAGCAAAGTAATGAAGAATTTGTTTTTCGGTTAAATTTGCATCGGCTGCTTTTAGATTTGTTCTTCAAATTCTTCAAATGAAGTTGATTCATCAGCACGATAAATGTATAGGTTCTCCTGAATCGTGGTATAAAGGAACAGCTGATATGTCAATATTTACGTCACAAAACAATACTCAAAATAGAATAGTCAAGTCTCCTATTTTCCAGGAAGCAAACAAAACTGATATTATTGTTCCTATTGTTGAGCTTTCAACGACCATATCTACCCGGTATTAATATTTCTTAATCTCTTCTTTAATTTTCAAAATATTGTTTTGTGTAAAGTGTTATCGAAGGTGTTGTCACTCGAAAAAGCGAAATTTGCACATTTGGAAGTGGAATCGGAAAATTTTTCACTTTCGATATAGCTGATGCAGATTCGGAAATTCGTTGCAAAGCATTTAATGATATTTTGAACATATTCTTTGAATGTATTACGGTTGGAAAAGTAATTAAATCCAATATTTTTGAATGAATTAAATTTTTTATGTCAAAGGCTTATCATGTTGAAAATTTCGTATTAACCCGGAGTAATAAACAATATAATCACTTAGCGCATCCCTTTGAAATAAGTTTGATGAAAAATAGTATTATTGTCGAAATCTTTGATCATAAATTCTCAAATATATATGTCTCATTTAATTTCGTCAACATTTCTGATGTTTCTTTGGATGACGCTGGTAAATCTATTGGTAACTATTGAATATTTCATTTCGCACAAGTTTTCAATATCTGCCAGTATTTTTATTTAGATATTTTTGTAACAGTGAAATGTATATTCGACTCAGATTCGGTCTATGTCGCAAAAAAAAACACTCATTTACATAGGCGAGTTATTACGGTTTTTGATGATACTGGTGAAATTAATATTGTTCTCTGGAGTGATTTTGTATGTTGAGCTTCACTGATTATTATTGTTCATGTGTTATTGATTTTCTCATCTTAGGCCAAACACTTTTTGGGACAAGTAAATCAAAAAATTCGGTTTAAAGATCTATTGATTCAAAATTTTAAAAGTAATCTCGAAAGACTAGCTTCTATTTTATTATATTTTTAGTTTAGATCAACTGCAACTTTCAACGACGATTATGTCCGTCATAAATATGAACGATGAAGATTAACTATCATGAACTGAATTACTGACTTCCTTGAAATTCTAAACATTTTCGATAGTTATATACTTTGCTGTTATTCTCCATGCTTTTTTTTTTGTTTTTTTAGTTTCAGTTTCTGTTGTAGATTTGTAATGGGCAATGTTCCGAGTGATTCGTTAAATCATAGTTTCAAACGTTTTCGCACATCTGAAACACAAGAAATATCCCATGCATCACCAATCTCATTGAGTCCAAAAAGAAAAGTCGCACAAAGCAACATGCCAGCTATGAATGGCAGCTCCGATGAATCTATTAACAGTTCTATTTCTGGAACTCCTGTAATTTTATGTAATGATTTTGATCAATTCTCTTTAACTGCTAGTGGAAATTTAAACAGCTTCGAACTGAATACAACTTATCAATGTATATCACATAACTCTAATAATGATTCATCCAATCCTGAATTACTCACAACAATTACTGGCGGTGCAAATGAAAATATATGTGTATGGGATGATATGGAATTATCTGATCAAGAAATAATCAGTTGTCTTCGTTCGAAAAAATCCTCCGTGTATTTGTCGGATGGAGATGTTCTTCAATGCTTGGCACGAACACAAGCATGTACTATTCAAGATCGCTCAACTTTGAAAACATCTTAAATCTAATCGCTTTTATAATGTCTGTCTTATGCGCATCTTTTCTTTCAAACTATACTTTATATTGTTGCCATTTTTTGAACTATTGATGGATATTTATTTTAAAAATAAACCCATGAGTAAAATCTCATCAGCATAAATATGCTCTAGATATATACAAAATAAAAGATTTCCATAAAAATTAGTTAAATCTGAACAAAAGAACAGAACATCTTTTAATTATCACAAAAATTATGCGTACTCGAGCTGAAATCATCGAACGTGTTAGTTATTGGTTACAAACATTCACGCTTGCCGAATTGACATTTGTATTGAATGAAGATTTACGTTTATCTCCTTTTGATAAATTTCGCATAAAAAAAATTGGATCTTCTCTTCGTCATACTTTTTTTAGTAATCAATCAGATTCAGATGTTAAAATGTTAATTAATGATTTATCATCTGCATTTCGTCAAGCTCGTCCTGTTCATAAACCAACATCATTAAGTTCAACTATAATACGTCAACAAGAACGATTTCTAATACCATTTCGATCAACGTGTCCAACATGTAACTGTAATTTGAATCAATCCAATGCTGTTCAAAAACAATTACGCATATATTGTGGAAATGGATCTGTCGTTACGGGTAAATTATGTTGGAACAAAATCCAGTAGTGACACGCAGCATATCCACCAGTATTGGGAACAGTTCGAGTTTTTTGAAAATAAAACAGAACCGAACGAAAAAATTCAAAAACCGATCCGAACCGAAACCGACCCTAGTCGAATTTCTTTTGGCATGCGCATGAATTTCTTGAGTTTCTTGATCAAGAATATCAAGCGCTATGGACACATCTTGTGGCAAGACTTGTGATCAGTTTTCGAGGGAAGTTTCTTGAACTTCTTAGTCGCACGCTTGCCATTCTTGCTCATGTGCTTGGACTTTATTCAAGCGTTTCTGTGATTTAAGAACTTTGACATTTTTTCATTGATTTTATTTGTAAAATAAATGAGTTTTTAATTGAAATTTAAAGCAGTTTTTTTCTTGTTAGTCAAGAAAACGTTCAAGCGCTATGGACACATCTTGAGGCCTGTGCAGGTCAAGAAAGACAAAAAAAAAGTTCGACTAGGGGAGATTATTTTTAAAACCTCTAAACTGAACCGTTCCCAACGCTGATAGCCACTACGATTGAGTATGACAAAATTTTATGTATATTCTATTTCAGGTACAATGATTAGTCTTGAATGTCTACATGATTCCTCAGTGAATACATATAATACTAATCCAGAGCCAGTGAAAATATATTCGAACTTTACACGTATAAGTAAAACTAACACTTATACACATGATAGTTTACATTATGGTGATTATATTTATTTTGGTGGAGACATAGCAGTTGAACGCGTTATCATCGATAAATATACCGCACAAATAGTACAAAATGATCTTTCTATGCAAGCAATTGCTGGTGCGTTGAATCAAGAGGCAATTAATGCTGGATATTCTCAACTAGCACCGATAGAACGACGTTCATTAGCAAACATTATTCATGCATATCTTGTTATACAGTTCGATTTATCCATGGGAAGTTCCATCGTATCAACTCCTTTTACATTATCTGACTTTGATCAATGGGCTTGGGAACAATTTCCTCGTCTTTTAGCTTGTTTTATTCATTTATGGACAAATCATCGTACACTTATTGGAACATGTGGCGAGCATTGTTCAAAATGTCTAATAATTGATGGTCACCAAAAGAGCAGAAGGCGCATTTGCGCTTTCAAAGATGTTAAAGTTCAGACCGAAGAAATGGAAGAATTGACAATCGGATGTTGTAAGACACCTATTCGTTGGTCTCGTTATTGTGAAGACCATAATGTTTTATCATCGACAACAGTCAGCAAAAAACACGGATCTTCCCTAAATCGAAAAAAGAAAATCAAACAATTCTTTCGTTTATTATCACGGGATTCTTACAGAAAAAAAGATCGTTTAAATGCTACGAGTTGTCGAACAATGAAGGCAAGGTCTGACTCGTATGTCAAAAAATGTACAAGATCATTTGGAATTATTGCTCTTGTCAGTAACTGTCGAATAATTACATCCTTTAGTGAATTATACAGATCAGAAACACTCCGGGAAATTATCAATCTCTTTGCTGTCACTATACGTGGTGAGAAATTGTATTCAGAATTAGATTTAGTCGTATTTTACAGCTTTTAGTTGCTGGTAAACTAGCTCCAACTTGTGTTTATGATGATGGTTGTCATTTAGTTCGATACATAAAAAATCATATTGGTAAAGAACTGAATAAAACACCAGCAATGGTCCTGCTTGACTCAACACCGATCAGTATCGATCGAACCCATTTTCGAAATCATGTTGGTGCATTTTGCCGTGATACAATGAATCCTGATAAAAATCCATGTTTGTACAGGGTGTCCCAGAAAGGATCTACCAAAAGTATTTTCGAATATCTTCGCTATTCTACATAAGTTTAGCAATAATGTTTTTTTGAATTGTAGTTAAATGTAAAGTTTTTTTGTATCTAGACGATTTTTCATATTGTGGTATGAAACTATATGTTTTGATCAAAATACAAAAATTTTGCTTTTTTTTCTTTCCAAAAAAAACATTAAAAATCATTTTTTTTCTCTAATTATTTCGATTACTTCTCGTTGTATTTCGTGAATTTTACCTAAAAAACAATTCGGATATATTGAAGTTGTGCATTGTGGTAGAACTCAAGAAGCCCTACCTAACTGTATGCAGATATCATGGTAAAATACCCTTATTCTATCGGAAGCTGTTGGTATCATATAGAAAAAGCAAAATTTTTGTATTTTGATCAAAACGTATAGTTTCGTACCACAATATGAAAAATCGTCTAGATACAAAAAAAAACTTTATACATTTACCTACAATTCAAAAAAAATTATAGTCAAACTTTTGTAGAATAGTGAAGATATTCGAAAATACTTTTGGTAGATCCATTCTGGGACACCCTGTAGTTTTAAAATTCCGGTTATGAACCTCCTTGCTTCTTTTAGTATTGAAAGATATAAACACAGAAGCTGCTGAACAAACATTTTCATGGTTAAAACGTTATGCAAATATTATTAGTAACATGAACCACTTACGAGCTCCACTATTCATGCTCACTTTATTTCATTTAAAAAATTTATCAAGAGTCAAACGTTCACCATCATCTGTCTTTCCTGTTGTGAGTAGACACTTTTATTCGGATTTTTGAGTATATGTATTTAATAGGCTGATTCAGTACCGAATGTTAAAGGTGTTTCTCTATCACATCTATCTGCTGTTGCTGCTCTCAAAAAGACACCAAATCAACTATCCGATACTTCCAATGCTGTTAGTGTTGATTTAATTAATGAATTTAACACAGTTCATCTTAATTTACCTAAGACAACTACTGATTGGAATGCTATTGTTCAAAATATTTTCTCTCGTAAATAAATTAAAATATTTAGCTTTCATGTTGAATTATACCATTCTGATTTCGGTCGGCATCATTTGACCAACATTTTGTGGCTATGCAAAGAACGATAATTGAGCGAAATTGTTTCAAAATTTTGACTTTCGTATAGTACCAACACTAATTACGCAAAATTCTCTTATGATGAGCATAATTCTGTAAAGAATTTTGTTTTTATCAAAGCTGATTGAATTCTAGTAAAATTCTCTTATGATGAGCATAATTCTGTAAAGAATTTTGTTTTTATCAAAGCTGATTGAATTCTAGTAAAATTCTCTTATGATGAGCATAATTCTGTAAAGAATTTTGTTTTTATCAAAGCTGATTGAATTCTAGTAAAATTCTCTTATGATGAGCATAATTCTGTAAAGAATTTTGTTTTTATCAAAGCTGATTGAATTCTAGTAAAATTCTCTTACGATGAGCATAATTCGATTACAATTTGTTATTTCTGAATTAAACTGACTATATTGTTATTCATAGAATTTCAGATGGAACAAAATCAAAAAATGAAGCTATTATTAAAACAGAAAAGCAAAATTCTAGAATTCTGCTTGGGAAGAACTTTGACACTGCTGCTTTTTCAAGTTTTCGAATTCATCTTTCGAAATAATTTGAGCTCGATAAACTTGAATAATCTCTTTGGATTGATATTCCCCCAGTTGTTTTTGAAGTTCAAATATAAAAGATCGATATAAAAACGTCCAATGAACGTTTTCTGATCGTAAAATTGAATTTAATGTTTTATAAAAAAAACATTCTTTGGTGTACCATTGTAATGCTTCATCCGATCGATATTTTTTCTCGAAATATTTGATATATTCTAATTCAAATCGATTACCATTGTATTGTTGTTTTAACAGTTGAAGGAATTCATTTTTATCTTCATCAGTTGATTTTAATCTCGAAAGATGATCGATCAAAGCTTGAAAAGAAAAAAATTCTGCGTTTAATCCACTTATTGAATTTCCACCAACAGAAAATATATTAATTGGCAAAGATTCTTCAGTTTTCTTTTCAATTAGATGATCTTCTGTAATCATTGAAACTAGTTCATCCAGACTTGTCACAACACTTTTCACTTTCGAATATTTCGAAGACCAAAGTTGATTTTCTTGTTTATCCATACAATCTTGACATTGATCAGAATCGTGAAATTTTTTAAGTTGATTAATAATTGACCGAAGTTTTTGTTCCGTATTTCGACCTTCATTTGTATTTGAATCAAGCCAAATAAGACAAAATGTTTCAGACGACTGATTGCAATCGATATCCGTTAGAATCGCAGTTGCCATTGAAAAATCTTTTTTTAAATGAAGAAATCAAGAGTTGTGTTTGTTTTTTTTCTGCATAAAATGAATTCAAGTGGTCTGTCTTTTTTCAATCGGCAGAATGCTATACAAATATGAAGAACTATTAGTTTCTGAGTTTGTTTTATAATAAAAAGACTGCTTTCCTTTTACGGAGAATCAAAAATTTTGAAAAGAATAGTTTGATCTGTCTTATTTCAT
>Ga0209963_1001826_pt1 | contig 11592 bp, 9 predicted proteins | sample ThiBio_1000_biof_2_FD_183957 | JGI IMG/M metagenome (GOLD analysis project Ga0209963, IMG submission 183957) | Wastewater bioreactor microbial communities from Cape Town, South Africa - Thiocy_cont_1000_biof (SPAdes) | ecosystem: Engineered > Bioreactor > Thiocyanate-remediating >...
GTCTGGGCGGCGAGGACGGCTCGCGAACCGGCCTTGATGATGCCGGCCTTCTCGACCGCGATCTCCTCGATGGTCTCGCCGAGCAGCTGGGTGTGGTCGAGGTCCACCGGCGCGACGACTGCGACCTGCGCGGCGACGATGTTGGTGGCGTCCCACTCCCCGCCCATGCCCACCTCGACGACAGCGACGTCCACGGGCGCGTCTGCGAAGGCGGCATAGGCCAGGCCGGTCATCACCTCGAAGAAGGTCATCGAGATGCCGTCGATGCGCTGTTCGTCGACGATCCGCACCATCGGCAGCACCTGCTCGACCAGGTCGTCGAAGACCTCGTCGGCGATGGGGACGCCATCGATGACGATCCGTTCGGTCAGGTGCTGCAGGTGTGGGCTGGAGTACCGGCCGACCCGCAGGCCGAGGCCGCGCAGCAGCGCGTCGATCATGATCGCGGTGCTGCCCTTGCCGTTGGTGCCCGTGATCAGGATCACCGGGCAGGCCAGTTCGGGGTTGCCGAGCAGGTCGCACAGCGCCCGGATCCGGGCCTGGCTGCGGCCGACCTGGTGTTCGGGCCAGCGCGACTGGAGCGCGGTGACGATGTCAGAGTGGGATGAGGTCATGTCCGCACCAGCGTAGGGGTGGACGCAAGCGTGCGCGTCGCGATTCTGTCAACGCTGGCACGGCTCAATAGAATCGCCCGCATGACTGCTCAGCCCTTCACCGTCCCGCCCGCTGCGTCCCCGGCCGGCGCGGGCGTACCGGAGCGTCCGGTGCTGGAGGGGCTGGAGGCCAAGTGGCGTGACCGCTGGCAGCAGCAGGGCACGTACACCTTCGTCCGGCCGGAGAGCCGCGATCAGGTGTTCAGCATCGACACCCCGCCGCCGACGGTCTCCGGCTCGCTGCACGTCGGCCACGTGTTCAGCTACACCCACACCGACCTGATCGCGCGCTACCAGCGGATGCAGGGCTTGCACGTCTTCTACCCCATGGGCTGGGACGACAACGGCCTGCCCACCGAGCGCAGGGTGCAGAACTACTTCGGCGTGCGCTGCGACCCGTCCCTGCCGTACGACCCCGACTTCACGCCGCCGGAGAACCCCGACCCCAAGCGCGCGGTCGCGGTCAGCCGCCCCAACTTCGTCGAGCTGTGCCACCAGCTCACCTCGATCGACGAGCCGGCGTTCGAGAACCTGTGGCGGACGCTGGGGTTGTCCGTCGACTGGGACCAGCTGTACGCCACGATCTCGGCCGAGTCGCAGCGGGTGGCCCAGCGGGCATTCCTGCGGAACCTGGCCCGTGGCGAGGCGTACCTGTCCGAGGCACCGACCCTGTGGGACATCACCTTCCAGACGGCTGTCGCCCAGGCCGAACTAGAGGCCCGTGACTACCCCGGGCACTACCACCGCGTCGCCTTCCACCAGGCGGACGGGACCCCGATCTACATCGAGACCACCCGTCCGGAGCTGATCCCGGCGGTGTGCGCGCTGATCGCCCATCCCGACGACGAGCGCTACCAGCCGCTGTTCGGGACGACCGTGACCTCGCCGGTCTTCGGCGTGGAGATCCCGGTGCTGGCCCACCCGGCCGCCGAGCCCGACAAGGGCGCCGGCATCGCCATGTGCTGCACCTTCGGCGACCTCACCGACGTGCAGTGGTGGCGCGAGCTGCGCCTGCCCACCCGGACGGTCATCGGACGGGACGGGCGGCTGCACGCCGACACCCCCGAGTGGCTCACCAACCCCGAGCCGTACGCCGAGCTGGCCGGGAAGACCGCCTTCGGCGCCCGCGAGGCGATGGTGGCCCTGCTGCGCGCGTCCGGCGACCTGGACGGCGAGCCGAAGCCGACCCAGCGGATGGCGAACTTCTACGAGAAGGGCGACAAGCCGCTGGAGATCGTGTCCACCCGGCAGTGGTACATCCGCAACGGCGGCCGCGACGACGACCTCAAACAGACCCTGCTGGCCCGCGGCGAGGAGCTGCACTGGGTGCCCGACCACATGCGGCACCGCTACGCCAACTGGGTGAACGGGCTCAACGGAGACTGGCTGATCAGCCGGCAGCGGTTCTTCGGCGTCCCGTTCCCGGTCTGGTACCCCCTGGACGCCGAGGGTCAGCCCGACTACGCCAACCCGATCGTGGCCGGCGAGGACGTCCTGCCCGTCGACCCGTCCAGCACCTGCCCGCCCGGGTACACCGAGGCGTCTCGCGGCGTCCCCGGCGGCTTCGCCGGCGACCCGGACGTGATGGACACCTGGGCCACCTCGTCGCTGACCCCGCAGATCGCCTGCGGCTGGGAGCGGGACGAGGAGCTGTGGAACCTCACCTTCCCGATGGACATGGCACCCGAGGCGCACGACATCATCCGCACCTGGCTGTTCTCCCGGGTGGTGCGCTCGAACTTCGAGCACGGCGTCCTGCCGTGGCGGGTGGCCGCGATCTCCGGCTTCGTGGTCGACCCGGACCGCAAGAAGATGAGCAAGTCCAAGGGCAACGTGATCGTGCCCACCGACATCCTCGAGCGGTTCGGCTCGGACGCCGTCCGCTGGCGCGCCGCGATGACCCGTCCCGGCATGGACTCGCCCTTCGACGAGGCCCAGATGAAGGTCGGACGCCGGCTGGCGATGAAGCTGCTGAACGCCAGCAAGTTCATCCTCGGCTTCCCGGCGCCCGCCGCGGGCGCGCAGGCGAGCGACCCGGTCGACCTGGCGATGCTCGCCGGGCTGGCCGAGGTGGTCGCGCAAGCCACCGAGTCCTACGAGGCGTTCGACTACGCCACCGCCCTCGAGACTGCGGAGAAGTTCTTCTGGCAGTTCTGCGACGACTACCTGGAGCTGGTCAAGGAGCGCGCCTACAACTCCGACGGCACCCAGAACGCCGACTCGGCCCGGACGGCGCTGCGGCTGGCGCTGGACGTCCAGCTGCGTCTGTTCGCGCCGACGATGCCGTTCGTGACCGAGGAGGTGTGGTCGTGGTGGCGCAGCGGGTCGGTCCACCACGCGTCCTGGCCGGTGCCGGACGAGCTGCCGGCCGGCGGCGACCCGGCACTGCTGGCCGTGGTCGCCGAGGCGCTGGTCGGCGTCCGTGGTGCGAAGTCGAACGCGAAGGCTTCGATGAAGGCCGAGGTCGCCCAGGCCGAGATCAGCGGCCCCGAGGCCGCAGTGTCGGCGCTGCGGACGGTCGAGGCCGACCTGCGCGCGGTGGGACGGATCACCGCCCCCGTGCAGTGGACCCTGACGGAGGCGCCGCTGCAGGTGCGCGTGGAACTCGCCGAGGCCTGAGGAGGATGCGATGAGGTTCCGGCTGCTGGTCGGCTGCGCGGCAGCCGGCGTCCTCGCCCTCGCCGGCTGCGCATCGCCGGTCCGCGACGATGCCGGCCAGGTGACCGCGTCCGCCAGCATGGACGTGTTCTCTCTCAAGGTCGGGGACTGCACCGACAACCTCGGCGAGGGCGAGGTGTCCGCCGCCACGGTGGTGCCCTGCGGCCAACCGCACTACTGGGAGGCGTACTCGTCCAGCGAGCTGAGCGGCGACGACTACCCGGGCGTGACCCAGGTGACCGAGCAGGCGGACAAGCTCTGCACCGACGCGTTCAAGGCGTTCGTCGGCGTCAGCACGGACAAGTCCGACTACACCTACACCTACTTCTACCCGACCGAGCAGACCTGGACGTCCACGGCCGACCGCGAGGTCCTCTGCTTCGTCGGCCTCGAGGATGGCGGCGTCACCGGCACCCTCAAGGACGCGAAGAAGTAGCCCTCAGATCAGGTCGAGCAGCACCGGGTCGGCCATCGCCAGGACGGCAGCGCGGGCGCCGGCAGCGTCCACCGCCGCGCGAGCGGCGGCGGCCATCTGCTGGCACTGCTCCCGCGTGTGCAGCGACAGGGACGTGCGGACGGCCGGGACCTTTCCCGGAGCCATCGACAGGCTGCTGACCCCCAGCCCGGCCAGCACCAGGGCGAGCGCCGGGTCACCGCCGGCCTCACCGCAGACGCCGATGGGCTTGCCCATCGCCTGACCGCCGTCGCAGGCGAGCGCGACCACGTCGAGCAGCGCCGGCTCCCATGGGTTCAGCAGGGCCGCGAGCTCGCCCTGCATCCGGTCGGCGGCCATCGTGTACTGCTGCAGGTCGTTGGTGCCCAGGGACGCGAAGTCGACGTGGTAGAGGATCCCGCGGCTGCGGATCGCCGCTGCCGGTACCTCGATCATCACCCCGACCTTCGGCAGCCCCAGTGCCCGGACCCGCTCGGCGAACCACGTCGCCTCGGCCTGGGTGGCGACCATCGGGGCCATCACCCGGACGTCGGCACCGGTCGCCTGGTAGGCGTTGGCGAGGGCCTGGAGCTGGGTGTCCATCACGTCGGTGCGGATCATCCCCAGGCGGAGTCCACGCCGTCCCAGCGCCGGGTTCTCCTCCGGGCCGAGGTCGGCGAACTTCAGGGGCTTGTCGGCGCCGGCGTCCAGCGTCCGCACCACCACCCGGCGATCGCCGAAGGCGGTGAACACCTCCGTGTAGGTGGCGGTCTGCTCCTCGACGGTCGGCATCGTGTCGCGGTCGAGGAAGAGGAACTCGGTGCGGAACAGTCCGACGCCTTCGACGGGTTGGGCGGCAGCCTTGCGGGCGTCGTCCGCGGTGCCGATGTTGGCCAGCAGGGCGACCGGGTAGCCGTCCTTGGTGGAGCCCTTGCCGGTGCCGCCCGCGAGCGCGGCGGCCCGGCGACGCTTGCGTTCGGCGAGCAGCTCGATCTCCTCGTCGCTCGGGTCGACCGTGATCTCGCCGACGCCGCCGTCGATCGCGACCACGGTGCCGGCCGCGACCTCCAGGATGCCGACCGCCTGCACGATCGCCGGGATGCCCAGCTGAGCAGCCAGGATCGCGGTGTGGCTGGTCGGGCCGCCGGCCTCGGTGACGATGCCGAGGCACGTCTCCGCGGTCAGCGTGGCGGTCTCGGCCGGCGCGAGGTCGTGCGCCGCGAGGACGGACGGCACCGACAGCGTCGGGACGCCCGGTTCCGGCTGGCCGAGCAGCCTGGCGACGGCGCGATCGCGGACGTCGCGCAGGTCGGTCACCCGCTCGGCCATGTAGCCGCCGAGGGACTCGAACATCGCGCAGTACTCCTCCACGGCAGCGGTGACCGCGGTGGTGATCCCGAGACCCTTGCCGAGCTGGGTGTCGATGCCCATCGCCAGACCCGGGTCGCGGGCCATCATGGCTCCGGCCTCCAGGATCGGCCTGGCGTGGTCGCTCGCCGCCGCGGCCCGGGCCTCCAGGCCGCTGGCGACCTGCTCCAGCACGGCATGCACGGTCGCCGAGGCGGCTGCCGCGTCGGTGGTGGCGGGCTCGTCGGCCGGAGGCTTCGGCGCCGGGGTGACGACCACGAGCGGGCCGACGGCGGTGCCGGCGCTGACTCCGATGCCGTGGAAGGTGCGCAGCGAGGCCTCGCCGCTCACCGGACTACTCCGCGTCCAGGTCGCGGGAGAGGAGCTCAACCAGCGAGTCGAGGGCTGCGTCCGCTCCCTCACCCTCGGCGGACAGGACGACGGTCTCGCCATGCTTCGCACCCAGCGCCATCACCATCAGGATGCTGCGCGCGTCCACGGGGTTCCCGCCTTCCTTGGCGACGGTCACCGGAAGCCCGGTTGCCGTCGCGGCCTGGACGAACAGGGACGCGGGACGTGCGTGCAGACCCACAGAGGACGCGATCTGGACTTGCCTGGTGGCCATGGCTGACTCCTTCGTACGCCGACTAGCTAGGGGAACACAATGGCATACCCGTGCGGTCGACTGCGACGTCTCGGAGCCCGAAACCCCCGAACGGTCAGGCGCTACGCTCCCGGCGCTCGGACCGCGCAAGCGCCGCCCGGCTGATCAGCTGCGGGGACGCGCCGTCGGTGACCACTTCGGCGTCGACGATCACCTGGGCGATCTGGTCGTCGCTGGGGACGTGGTACATCACGTTCAGCAGGATCTCCTCCAGGATGGACCGCAGGCCGCGGGCACCGATGCCACGGCGCAGCGCCATCGCGGCGATCGCCTCGACGGCGGACGGAGTGAACTCCAGGTCGACGCCGTCCAGCTCGAAGAGCTTGCGGAACTGCTTGAGCAGGGCGTTCTTGGGCTCGACGAGGATCCGCACCAGGGCCTCCGCGTCCAGCTGCTCGACCGTGGAGATCATCGGCAGCCGGCCGATGAACTCGGGGATCAGCCCGAAGGTGTGCAGGTCCTCGGGACGCACGTCGGCGAACGGGTTCAGCCCCTTCGGCTGGCGCAGCGCCGCGTCGTTGTTGAAGCCCAGCGGACGCTTGCCGACCCGGGCGTTGATGATGTCCTCCAGGCCGGCGAAGGCGCCGCCGACGATGAACAGGATGTTCGTGGTGTCGATCTGGATGAACTCCTGGTGCGGGTGCTTGCGGCCACCCTGTGGCGGGACGGACGCGGTCGTCCCCTCCAGAATCTTCAGCAGCGCCTGCTGCACGCCCTCACCGGACACGTCGCGGGTGATCGACGGGTTCTCGCTCTTGCGGGCGACCTTGTCGATCTCGTCGATGTAGATGATCCCGGTCTCGGCCTTCTTGACGTCGTAGTCGGCTGCCTGGATCAGCTTCAGCAGGATGTTCTCGACGTCCTCGCCGACGTAGCCGGCCTCGGTCAGGGCAGTCGCGTCCGCCATGGCGAACGGGACGTTCAGCATCCGGGCGAGGGTCTGGGCGAGGTAGGTCTTGCCACAGCCGGTGGGCCCGATCAGCAGGATGTTCGACTTGCCGAGCTCGACCAGCTCGTCGTCGGCGACCCGGCGTCCGGGCGTCGCGGCGGCCTGGGCCTGCACCCGCTTGTAGTGGTTGTAGACCGCGACGGCCAGCGCCTTCTTGGCGGTGTCCTGCCCGATCACGTAGGAGTCGAGGAAGGTGCGGATCTCCTTGGGCTTGGGCAGTTCCTCCAGCAGGCCCGAGTCGGAGGTCTCGGCGAACTCCTCCTCGATGATCTCGTTGCACAGGTCGATGCACTCGTCGCAGATGTACACGCCCGGCCCGGCGATCAGTTTCTTCACCTGCTTCTGGCTCTTGCCGCAGAAGGAGCACTTCAACAGGTCCGAGGTCTCACCGATTCGCGCCATGTCGCCTTCCTTCCGCCCGACCCCGCCAGGGTCAGGCGGCCACGTCCTTCAACGAGCTCAGGATGTCGTCGACGATGCCGTACTCCTTGGCCTCCTCGGCCGTCAGGTACTTGTCGCGCTCGATGTCCTTGCTGACCTTCTCCATGCTCTGGCCGGTGCTCTCGGCGAGCATCGTCTCCATCAGCGTCCGGATCCGCATGATCTCGCGGGCCTGGATCTCCAGGTCGGAGGACTGCCCGTAGCCGCCCTCGGTGGCCGGCTGGTGGATCAGGATGCGGCTGTTCGGCAGCGCCAGCCGCTTGCCCTTCGTGCCGGCTGCCAGCAGGACGGCTGCGGCCGAGGCGGCCTGGCCCAGGCAGATGGTCTGCACGTCCGGCTTGATGTAGCGCATCGTGTCGTAGATCGCGGTCAGCGCCGTGAAGGAGCCGCCCGGCGAGTTCAGGTAGATGCTGATCGGACGCTCCGGGTCCATCGACTGCAGGCAGAGCAGCTGGGCCATCACCGCGTTGGCGATGTCGTCGCTGATCGGGGTGCCGAGGAAGATGATCCGGTCCTCGAACAGCTTGGTGTACGGGTCGACCCGGCGGACGCCGTAGCTCGTCCGCTCCTCCCACTGCGGGATGTAGTAGTCCATCCTCGGGCCGGCCGGGGCGATGCCCGTGGGCCCGACTCCGGCGGAAAGGGTGTTGATCGCGTTGTTCATGGGTTCGGGCCTCACTGGTTCGGGGCGGCGGTCTTGATCTGCGCCGCCCGCTCGTAGACGTGGTCGATGAAGCCGTAGGAGAGGGCCTCCTCCGCGGTGAACCAGCGGTCGCGGTCGGAGTCCTTCTCGATCTGCTCGACGGTCTGGCCGGTGTGCTCGGCGATCAGCCCGGACATGGTCTTCTTGATGTGCAGCGACTGCTCGGCCTGGATCCGGATGTCGGACGCCGTGCCGCCGAGACCGCCGGACGGCTGGTGCATCATGATCCGGCTGTGCGGCAGGGCGAACCGCTTGCCCTTCTCGCCCGCGGACAGCAGGAACTGCCCCATCGATGCGGCCAGGCCCATGGCGACGGTCGCGACGTCGTTGGAGATCCACTGCATGGTGTCGTAGATCGCCATTCCGGAGTCGACCGAGCCGCCGGGTGAGTTGATGTAGAGGTAGATGTCCTTCTCGGCGTCCTCGGCGTTCAGCAGCAGCATCTGCGCGCAGATCGCGTTGGCGTTCTCGTCGGTCACCTCCGAGCCCAGGAAGATGATCCGGTTCATCAGTAGCGACTGGTAGACCGAATCGGCCATGCCGGCAGGGCCCGGTCCGCCGGCCATCCGGAGGCCGCGTTCGATGGTCAGGTGTTCGTTCACGAAGGCGAAACTACCCGCCGCGGCGGACAATCCGGGCATGTTCCGGGCGCTGTTCGCTCACGGCGCAGCGAAGCGCCGGCACCCCGGCTCACGCCCGGAACAGGATCACCTGGTACGCCTGGTTCACCGTGGTCACGCCGCGGACGCTGATCCCGGAGACAGTCACTGCGACCGTCACCGAGCCCTTCGCCGTGACCTTCGGCCGCTTGGCGAAGTCCCAGGTCAGCCCCGCCTGGTAGCCGTAGCCGCCGGTGAGGTGCGGCCGGATCTTGACGACCTTCCCGTTGACGCGGACGGCGACCGTCGCGCGGGTGAAGTCGACGTCTGACCTGGCGGTGGTGAACGACCAGCGTCCGCCCGGCTCGAGCTGGGACGGGAAGTAGCCGGCGGACGGCCAGGGCAGCCAGGCCGGGATCGGGGACGTGGCCAGGAAGGCGTCCGGCTCGTCGGCGACGACGTAGCCGGCGTTGTACGTGCCGGCGTAGCCGGTGCCATAGCGCTGCATGGTCGGGTTGAGCAGCCACAGCCGGTGCCCAGCCGGGTAGTTGTGGCTGCCCGGGTCGGCGATGTAGCCGCCGATGTTGCGAGCGCCCACCCAGCCGTAGGACAGGTTGGAGCGAGCCGAGGTCTCGCCGCCGATCGCGGTGTAGCACTTCGTACTGCTCGAGGGGTAGTGGTTCAGGTGGCGCTGCTTCGCCTGGATCAGCGCCGCCTTGGTCGCCTTCGCCGACAGCCCGCTGTCCAGCCTGACCGGGTTCAGCCCGGCCATGGACCGGAAGTAGTTGATCGCCGCCACCTCGCGCCGCTGCAGCGCGATCGAGGTGACGCCGACCGTGCAGCCGTGCACCTTCGGCGTCTTCTCCTTGCGGACGAGCTTGGCGTACCCCCGGGCGTAGGCGGCCCTGACCGCAGCTCGCGACGTGGTGTCGACGGCTGTCGCCGAGCGCCCGATGTTCGGGAAGGAGCGCAGCACGATGGTGCCCAGGTCGACCGCGACGCCCGGGGTGAGCTCAGGGGCGGTGAGAGACCTATCGGCGAACTGGCCGAGGTCGTCCCACAGCAGCACCTGCGCGCCGCTCACCGCGGTGTCCAGTTCGAGGTCGAAGCGGAACCCGCCGGCGGCATCGGTGTGGGTCCAGGTGTCGCCCCAGATCGGGGCGTCCGGGGACTCGAGGCTCGCGGCCAGTTCGGCCAGCGGCCAGCCGTTCTCGTCGACGACCCGGCCGACGACGGGCGTCGCCGTCGCCGCGGTGTCTTCGTCGTCGGCCAGGGCCGGGGACGGGCCGGTCAGCAGGGTCAGCGACAGCAGCACACAGACCCAGCCCTGCCGCCGTGCTCGCATGGCAGCAGGGTCGGGCCGGCCGTGCCACAGCGGCAATCGGCACAAATGCGTGGGCGGGGCACCCGCCCGGCGTCACTCCGTCTCGGCGTCCTCGTCGTCGGCGGCCTCGTCATCGGTGGCCGCGGTAATAGGACGGACGGTGATGTCGACCGCGTTGCCGTCGGTGTCGACCACCGTCGCCTTCGCGACAACCTCGGCCAGCGCCTTGTTGCGGCGGATCTCCTGCATCCAGGCACCGATGTGGTTGTGCTCCATCATGTGCTGGGCTTCCTGCTCGGGCGTCGTGCCGGCCTCCATGGCCTTCTGCACGATCAGCCGGCTCAGGTCCTCCTGCTCCACCGACAGTTCGGCGTCGTCGGCGATCTGGTCGAGGATCAGCTGCGCCTTCAGTGCCTTGACGGTGTTGGCCTCCAGCTCGGCCCAGAACTCGTCCGCGGTCTTGGCGGTCTCCTCGGTCGAGGACTCGAGGTAGCGATCCAGGGTCAGCCCGGCCTGGCTGAGCTGACCGGTGATCTGCTCCTTGCGGGCGGCCACCTCGGTGTCGACGACGCCCTGGGGCACCTCGAAGTCGGACGCGGCCACCAGCTGCTCGACGATCCGGTCGCGGGCGGTGGAGACCTGCTCGGCGGCGAGCGAGGCCTCGACGGCCGTGGCGAGGTCGGCGCGCATCTCCTCTACGGTGTCGAACTCGGAGATCAGCTGGGCGAACTCGTCGTCGACCTCGGGCAGCTTCTGCTCGGCGACCTTCGTCACGGTGACGGTGATGTCGGCCGGCTCGCCTTCGAGGGCGCCGCCGACCAGGGTCGAGGAGAACTGGGCCTCCTCGCCGGCCGCCAGACCGGTGACAGCCTCGTCCAGGCCGTCGATCATGCCGCCGGAGCCGATCACGTAGCCGACGCCGTCCGCGGTCCCGTCCGGCACCTGCTGGCCGTCGCGGGTGGCGACCAGGTCGATGGTGACCTTGTCGCCCGCAGCGGCCGGGCGGTCGACGTCGACGGTGGTGGCGAAGCGCTGGCGCAGCACCTCGACGCGCTCGTCCACCTCCTGCTCGACCGGCTTGAGTGCATCGACGGTCGCCGACAGCGTGGCGAAGTCGGGCACGGTGATCTCGGGACGGACGTCCACCTCGGCGGTGAACTCGATCAGGTCACCGTCCTCAAGCTTGGTGACCTCGACGCTCGGGTCGGCGATCGGCGTGACCTTGGACTCCAGCACGGCGGCCTCGTAGGCGTTCGGCAGGGCCGCGTTGATGGCCTCCTGCAGCACCGCACCGCGGCCGAAGCGCTGATCGATCACCAGCGGCGGAACCTTGCCCTTGCGGAAGCCGGGGATCGTGACCTGCGACGCGATGTCGGCGTAGGCCTTGTCCAGGTGCGGCTTCAGGTCGGCGAACGGGATCTCGACGGTGAGCTTGACCCGGGACGGACCGAGCTTCTCGACAGTGCTGGACAATGCAGTGCTCCTGGATGGACGTAAGACAGACTGGGCAAGCTTAGCCAGCCCCACGCGGCAGGTCACACCGGACGCACCTCGCCGAGGATCCGCTGCCTCAGCGCGGCCGCTGTTCGTCCGGAGTTTGCACGGTGACCGTCGGCGCCTCCAGCCGCGACCTGCGGCTGAGCGCGCGCCGTGACTCGAAGACTTCACCCTTCTCCATCCCGTGCCTCGACTCCGATCTGCATCCTGCGGGTCAAGTCCCTTCGGGTGGTGGGGTTTGGGTCGTCCTCAGAACGGCTGTCCGTGGTGGGTGTCGTCGAACAGCGGCGTGTCGGTCATGGTGTGTGTTCGGTTCAGGCGGTG
>Ga0209963_1001827_pt1 | contig 11590 bp, 8 predicted proteins | sample ThiBio_1000_biof_2_FD_183957 | JGI IMG/M metagenome (GOLD analysis project Ga0209963, IMG submission 183957) | Wastewater bioreactor microbial communities from Cape Town, South Africa - Thiocy_cont_1000_biof (SPAdes) | ecosystem: Engineered > Bioreactor > Thiocyanate-remediating >...
CACCAACATCCCGTTCCTGAAGGGCATCGCCGGTCTCGCCCTGGTGATCGGCATCACGTCCTGGCCCTGGACAGCCCGTGCCGTCAGAGCCCAGGCGAGTTCGGTGGCCACTCGAGAACACATCGACGTGGCCAAACTGTCCGGTGCCCGCACGCCCGGCATCCTGGTCTTCGACGTCCTGCCCTACCTGGCCAGCTACGTGGTGATGGCCTGGGTGCTGCAGCTGGCGTCCGCGATCCTGGCGGAGTCGACGCTGTCGATGCTCGGCCTGGGGGTGTCCGGCACGAACTCCCTGGGCATGCAGCTGCACTGGGCGCTGGCGTTCCAGGCGGTCGCGACCGGCGCGTGGTGGGCCTTCCTGCCACCCACGATCGTGCTGACCCTGATCAGCTTCGGCTTCCTGTACCTGCAGTCCTCGCTGGACGAGGTGTTCAACCCGCGGCTGCGCCGTGGCAAGAAGAAGAACCTCGCTGCGGCGGCCAAGCGGCGCGAGGAAGCCGCCCGCAAGCTGGCCGAGCAGGGCGATGCGGTGGGAGTGGCCGCATGAGCACGCCCCACGGACCTCTTCTCCTCCGCTGCGCTCCCCCGAACAACTCCGCGAGGGCCCCGAGACCACCCCACGGAGTTCTTCTCCTCCGCTGCGCTCCCCCGAACAACTCCGCGAGGGCCCCGAAATGAGCGAAAAGATCCTGATGCGGGCGTCGAACCTGACGGCGTCCTACGCAGCCGACAGCGGCCAGGACGTGCCCGCCGTCGACAACGTCACCATCGAGGTGCCCGAGGGCCAGATCCTCGGCCTGGCCGGCGAGTCCGGCTGCGGCAAGTCCACGATGGGCAACGCGCTGGCGATGATCGCCCAGCCGCCGTTGTACGTGCTCACCGGGACGATGGAGATCGACGGCGAGACCATCGACCTGTCCACGCTGGACAGCGGCGCCAACGCCCGGCACCGGCCGTTCCGCGGCAAGGTGGTCTCGATGCTGCCGCAGGGCGCGATGAACGCGGTCAGCCCGACGCTGAAGATCAAGGACCTCGCGTACGACGTGATGCGGGCGCACGATCCGAGGGTCACCAGGGCCGAGGCGATGGACCGGGCCAACGACCGGCTGAAGATGCTGGAACTGCCGACCCGGGCGCTCGACTCCTACGCCCACCAGCTGTCCGGCGGCATGAAGCAGCGGATGGTGACGGTCATCTCGACGCTGCTGAACCCGCGGCTGCTGATCGCCGACGAGCCGACCTCGGCGCTGGACGTGTCCAGCCAGAAGGCCCTGATCGAGATGCTGCTGGCCATGATCGAGGCGAAGATCATGGCCGGGGTGATCTTCATCACCCACGACCTGCCGGTGCTGTCGATGGTCACCGACCGGCTGGCGATCATGTACGCCGGGAAGGTGGTCGAGAACGGACGCACCGAGGACCTCGTCCACGCCGCCCGGCACCCGTACACCTCGGCGCTGCTGGCCGCCGTGCTGGATCCGACGGAGGAGACCCGGACCAAGCACGTCCTCGGCATTCCCGGCTCGCCGCCGAACCTGGCCAACCCGCCGTCCGGGTGCCGCTTCCATCCCCGCTGCCCGTTCGCCATGGAGATCTGCAGCCGCAAGGAGCCCGCGATGATCGACGAACACGGTCACGACGTCGCGTGCTGGTGGGCCCAGGAGAATCCTGGCGCTGTCGTCCCGATGGAGGTGAGCCGGGTATGAGCGCGAACGAGACCCCGGTGCTGGGGCCGGTCCTGTCCGCCCAGCACGTCACCAAGCAGTTCCGGGTGGCCGGTGGCCACATCACCGCCGTCGACGACGTCAGCGTGGACTTCCACGCCGGCAAGGTGCTCGCGGTGGTCGGCGAGTCGGGTTCCGGCAAGTCGACCCTGGCCAGGATGCTGCTGCGGCTGATGCCGGTCACCTCCGGCACCATCACCTATCTCGGCAAGGACGTCACCAACATCTCCGGCAGGCAACTGCGGGCCTACTGGCGCGACGTCCAGGCCGTCTTCCAGGACCCGTTCGCGTCGTTCAACCAGTTCTTCACCGTGGGCAACATGCTATCCCGCAGCCTCAAGCTCGCCGACTCGAGCGCGGAGAGCAACGACGAACTGATCGAACGCTGCCTCGGCTACGTCGGACTGAAGCCGGCCGACGCCCTCCGCAAGTACCCCCACCAGCTCTCCGGTGGCCAACGCCAGCGGGTCATGGTCGCGCGGGCCCTGATGATGAACCCGAAGGTGCTCCTCGCCGACGAGGCCACGTCCATGCTGGACGCCTCGCTGCGGGTCAGCGTCCTCAACGTGCTCACCGACCTGCGTCGCGAACTCGGCCTGACGGTGCTGTTCATCACCCACGACATCGGCCAGGCGTGCTACCTCGCCGACGAGGTGGTGGTGATGGAGCACGGGCTCGTCGTCGAGCGCGGCACGACCGACCAGGTGATCTTCTCTCCGCAGAACGACTACACGAAACGGCTGCTTGCCGACGTCCCCGATCTGAAGGGAAGCCTGAAGAGTCGCCGGTAGTCTGCACTCATCGAATTCCATAGTCAGGGAGACATCGATGGCAGCGGCACGGCAGTTCCCGGAAGGCTTCCACCTCGGCGCGGCCACCGCGGCGTTCCAGATCGAGGGTGCAGCGGCCGAGGACGGCAAGCGCGACTCGATCTGGGACGTCTTCTGCCGCGAGCCGGGCCGGGTCGCGAACGGCGACGACGGGACGCTGGCCTGCGACCACTACCACCGCATGCCCTCCGACGTGCAGTTGATGGCCGACCTCGGGCTGACCACCTACCGGTTCTCGATCAGCTGGCCGCGGGTGCTGGACGGTGACCGGGTGAACGAGCCGGGCATGGACTTCTACTCCCGGCTGGTCGACGAGCTGCTCGCCCGCGACATCACCCCCTGGCTGACCCTGTACCACTGGGACCTGCCGGCGTCCATCGAGGGCGGCTGGACGAACCGCGACACCGCCCAGCGCTTCGTCGACTACGCCCGGACGGTGCACGCCCGGCTCGCTGACCGCGTCCGGATCTGGACGACGCTGAACGAGCCGTGGTGCTCGTCGTTCCTGTCCTACGCCGCCGGCGTCCATGCACCCGGGACGACCGACGCGACCGCGGCGGTCCGCGCCGCCCACCACCTGCTGCTCGGCCACGGGTGGGCCGTGCAGGCTCTGCGGGAGGCGGACCCGACGGCGACGCTGGGGATCAGCCTCAACCTCACGCCGGTGATGCCGGCCAGCGACGATCCCGCCGACGTGGACGTGGCCCGCCGGATCGACGGGACGCTCAACCGGTACTTCGCCGACCCGATCTTCAAGGGCCGCTATCCGGCCGACGTCGTCGCCGACCTCGGCGAGCACTTCCCCGACGACCTGGTGGCCGACGGCGACCTGGAGGCGATCAGCAGCCCCATCGACGTGCTCGGGGTGAACTACTACACCACTAACGTCTTCCGGGCCGGCGACCCGAGCGACGCGCCGACACCGCACGTGACCGCCCCGAATGCCGTCCAGGTGCTGCGCGACCTGCCGACGACGGCGATGGGCTGGGAGGTCGACCCGGCGGGACTGACCCGGCTGCTCACCCGGTTCCACCAGGACTACACCGCCGACTCCGGCACCGGCCTGGTGGTCACCGAGAACGGCGCGGCCTACGACGAGTCGCCGGACGAGACCGGGTACGTCGACGACACCGCGACCCGGCTCGACTACCTGCGCCGTCACCTGGCCGCCGTCCACGACGCACTGACCGCCGGCGTGGACGTCCGCGGCTACCTGGTCTGGTCGCTGATCGACAACTTTGAGTGGTCCTTCGGCTACAGCAAGAAGTTCGGGATCGTCGCCATGGACGCCGACCTCAACCGCGTCCCGAAGGCCAGCGCGCACTGGTATTCCGGGGTCGCCCGCACCGGCGTGGTCCCGGCCGAGCCGGTCGCCGGGGAGACCCTGACCGGTGACACTCCGGCGTCGAGGGTGTCGCTGTCGGCCAAGGTGGCGCTCACCGGCGGCCTGGACTTCTGGCACACCCAGGCCGTCGACGAGGCGGAGCTGCCGTCGGTGATGATCACCGACGGCCCGCATGGGCTGCGCAAGCAGGCCGGTGCCGCCGCGGACATCGTGGGGATCAACGAGTCCGTCCCGGCCACCTGCTTCCCGCCGGCCGTCGGCCTGGCGTCGACGTGGGACCCGGACCTGCTCACCGAGGTCGGCGAGGCGCTCGGCATCGAGTGCCTGGTCGAGCGGGTCGGCGTCCTGCTGGGCCCGGGCCTCAACATCAAGCGCTCGCCGCTGTGCGGACGCAACTTCGAGTACTTCTCCGAGGACCCGCTGGTGTCGGGCGTCCTGGCGTCCGCCCTGGTCAGAGGCGTCCAGAACAAGGGTGTCGGCACGTCGGTGAAGCACTTCGCGGCCAACAACCAGGAGACCGACCGGATGCGGCGCGACTCCGTCGTCGACGAACGGACGCTGCGGGAGATCTACCTGCGCGGCTTCCACCGGGTCGTCACCGAGGCCCACCCGTGGACGGTGATGTGCTCCTACAACCGGATCAACGGCACGTTCGCCAGCGAGAACCGGTGGCTGCTCACCGACGTCCTGCGGGGTGAGTGGGGTTTCGAGGGCCTGGTGGTCTCCGACTGGGGCGCGGTGCACGACCGGGTCGCGTCCCTGCAGGCCGGGCTGGATCTGGAGATGCCGGCCAACCCCGAGCACGAGGCCGGGGTGACGGCGGCGCTGGCGGAGGGACGGATCGGCGAGGCCACCATCGACACCGCGTACACCCGGATCGAGAGGGTGCTGCGTCGGGCCGTCGCCTCGTTCGAGCGGGCTCCGGACAGCTTCGACGTCGATGCGCACCACGCGCTGGCCCGTCGGGCGGCGGAGGAGTCGATCGTGCTGCTGGCCAATGACGGCCTGCTGCCGCTGGCACCCGGGGCCAGGGTGGCGGTCGTCGGGGAATTCGCCCGGACGCCGCGCTACCAGGGCGCCGGCTCGTCCCGGGTGAACCCGACCCGGCTGGACAACGCCCTGGACGCGATCAACGCCCTGGTCGGGCACGAGGTCCCGTTCGCGCCCGGGTTCACCACCGCTCCCGGCCAGGAACTGCCCGAGACCGCCGTCGAGGACGCGGTCGCGGTGGCCCGGGACGCGGAGGTCGTGCTGGCGTTCCTCGGGCTCGGGGAGGCGCACGAGTCGGAGGGCTACGACCGGGACACGCTGCTGCTCCCGGCCGAGCAGCTGGCGGTGCTGGATGCGATCCTCGAGGTGAATACCAACGTCGTGGTGGTGCTGTCGAACGGCTCGTCGGTGCAGGTGTCCGGCTTCGCCGACCGGGTGCGGGCGATCGTCGAGGTCTGGCTCGGCGGCCAGGCCGGAGGGCCGGCGGCCGCCGACGTGCTCTTCGGGGTCGCGAACCCGTCCGGCAAGCTCACCGAGACGATCCCCGTCCGGCTGGAGGACGTGCCGAGCTTCACGCACTTCCCCGGTGACGACAACGGAGTGATCTACGGCGAGGGGCTGTTCGTCGGCTACCGCGGCTACGACGCCCGCGGGCTGGAGGTGTCGTTCCCGTTCGGCCACGGGCTCAGCTACACCACGTTCGAGTACTCGGAGTTGTCGGTGGAGACGGGCCCTGACGGATTGTCGGTCGGCGTCACCGTGACCAACACCGGGGAGCGGGCCGGTCGCGAGATCGTCCAGGCGTACGTCGCGGTGGACGCCTCGTCGGTCGTCCGGGTGCCGAGCGAGTTGAAGGGCTTCGCGTCCGTCCGGCTGGAGCCGGGGGAGGCCTCTCGGGTCGAGATCGCCATCGCGCGGGACGACCTGGCGTACTGGAGCGTCCGCGACCACGCGTGGGTCGTGGAGAGCGGCAGCTATACGGTGGCGGTCGGAGCGTCCAGCCGTGACCTGCGACTCAGCGCGTCGGTCGATGTGGCCGGCAACGAGCCGGTCCGTCCGCTGACGATGATGTCGACCCTCGGCGAGGCCCTGGCCGTCCCGGCGTTCGCCGAGCAGCTCGGCCCGGTCGTCGAGCAGGCCTTCGGTGGTGACGAGGAGATGTTGAAGATGCTGGCCAGCATCCCGCTGTCCACCTTCGCCGGCTTCTCCGGCCGTACCCAGGCCGACCTGCAGTCCGTCCTGGACGAGGTGAACGCCGCCAGCACGGCCGGCTGAGACGCCACCCCGCCGGGCCGTCCCCTCTCTCTCTTCCCCTCCCCCCACAAACGCTCCCGAAAGGGACGTTCGCTCCCGAATCATCGGGAGCGAACGTCCCTTTCGGGAGCGAACTCGGTGGGGACGGCGGGTGGCCCTCAGGAAGTTAAGGTACATTAACTCTTGTGGGAGAAGTGACCGCCCAGGTCGGTGAGGTGACGGCTGAGCCGCGTGGGCAGCGACGGTTCGCCTGGCTGTGGGGGCCGGCGTTCGTTGCGGCGATCGCCTACGTCGACCCCGGGAACGTCGCGGCGAACCTGACGGCCGGCTCGCGGTACGGATACCTGCTCGTCTGGGTGCTCGTGGTCGCCAACTCCGTGGCGCTGATCGTGCAGTACCTGTCGGCGAAGCTCGGGCTGGTCACGTCCCAGAGCCTGCCGCAGCTCATCGGGGATCGCCTCGGCAGGGGCGGACGGATCGCGTTCTGGGTGCAGGCCGAACTGGTTGCGGTGGCCACCGACCTGGCCGAGGTGCTCGGCGGGGCGATCGCGCTGCACATCCTGTTCGGGCTGCCGCTGCTGGCCGGCGGTGTCGTGGTCGGCGCGGTGTCGATGCTGCTGCTCACCGTCCAGAGCCGACGCGGCCAGCGCCCGTTCGAGTTCGTGGTGATGGGCCTGCTGCTGGTCATCGCCGTCGGCTTCACCGCAGGGCTGTTCGTGTCCGGGGTGTCCTGGCCGCAGGCTGTCGGAGGGCTCGTCCCCCGCTTCGACGGGACGGAGTCGGTGCTGCTCGCCGCATCCATGCTCGGCGCCACCGTGATGCCGCACGCGATCTACGTCCACTCCGCGCTGGCCCGGGACCGGCACCGCTCCAGCCCGGCGAGCCTTCCGCGGCTGCTGCGCGCGACCCGGTGGGACGTGGCCACCTCGATGCTCGTCGCGGGAGCGGTGAACATCGCCATGCTGCTGCTGGCCGCCGGCAGCCTCCAGGGCGGCGCCGCGACGGACTCGATCGAGGGCGCGCACGCCGCGATCGCCGGCACGCTCGGCCCCGCGGTCGGGGTGTTGTTCGCGATCGGCCTGCTCGCGTCGGGACTGGCGTCCACGTCCGTCGGCTCGTACGCCGGCGCCGCGATCACGTCCGGGTTGCTGCGAGTCCGCATCCCGCTGCCCGTGCTCCGGCTGATCACCCTCGTCCCCGCGCTGGTCGTGCTGGCTCTGGGCGTCAACCCGACCTGGGCGCTGGTGCTCAGCCAGGTGCTGCTGAGCTTCGGCATCCCGTTCGCACTGGTGCCGCTGGTCTGGCTGACCTCCCGGCGGACGGTGATGGGCGGGCTCGCCAACCGTCCGCTGCTGCGGGTGCTCGCCTGGGCAGCGGTCGTCCTGATCGTCGCGCTGAACGTCGCCCTGATCATCCTGACGGCGAGCGGGACGGCATGACGGACGTCGACGAGCTGACGCCGGTCGCCCAGGACTACCTGAAGGTGATCTGGTCGGCGGCCGAGTGGGGCGGGCCGCCGATCACGACCAAGGCGCTGGCAGCCCGGTTCGCCACCACGGCGGCGAACGTCTCGGTGACGCTGCGCCGGTTGGAGACCCAGGGCCTGGTCGTCTACCAGCCGTACCGCCCGGCGGAGCTCACCGCGCTCGGCCGTCGCCTGGCCGTGGCGATGGTGCGCCGGCACCGGCTGCTGGAGACGTTCCTGGTCGAGGTCGTCGGCTACTCCTGGGACGCGGTGCACGACGAGGCCGAGCGTCTCGAGCACGCGGTCAGCGACGACTTCCTGGCCCGCATCGACGCCCTCCTGGGACACCCTCGGCGCGACCCGCACGGCGACCCGATCCCCACTCCCGCCGGCGACGTGGGCGTGCCGGAGACCGTCCAGCTCGAGGAGGCCGGTGCCGGGACGTACCTCGTGGCCCGGATCTCGGACGCGGACCCGTCCCTCCTCGCTCGACTGGCTGCCGCCGGCGTCCGTCCCGGGGCCAGCGTCGAGCTCGACCCCCGCCGGCCGGAACTGCTCGTCGACGGGCGGGCCTGCGAGCTCCCTGCGGAGGCACGCCGGGCCGTCCGGCTCTCGGCGCCCCTCGCCTGATCGGCCACCCGTCCGGTCGGGCCGAGAGACGTCGGCTACGCCACCGCGTCCTCGCCGGACGCCGGCTCGCCTGCGGGCGGCTCGGCGAGTACGAGTTCCACCCTGCCCCCGCCCGGGTCGGCTCCGTCACCGGGACGGTTCGAGAACACCAGCCGCGCGCCGATCACCGCTGCCTGGGCCTCCGCGATGGCGAGTCCGAGGCCGTGCCCGGGGGTGACGCCGTCGGAGCGGAATCGCTGGGGCCCACCGTCCAGCAACCAGTCGGGGAAGCCGGGGCCGGCGTCGTCCACCCTGACCAGCGCACCGGAGACGGTGAGCACCACCGGTCGACGGCCGTGCCGGAGGGCGTTGCCGACCAGATTGGCCACGATCCTGTCGAGACGACGTTGCTCCACCAGGACGGGTCTGCTGTCGTCCGCACGAAGACCGACGTCGCTCAGCACGGACGCGGCGACGGCCGCGCGCGCCGCGTCGGCAGCGTCGGCGACGACCAGCGCTGCCTGGGTGCCGGCGTCGAGCCTGGAGATCTCCAGCAGGTCCTCCACGAGCGCCCGCAGCCGCTCGACCTGGCCGCGGACCAGCCGGCCCACCTCGTTGTCGGTCAGCAGTTCCGACGCGCTGACCAGCGCGGTCACCGGGGTGCGCAGCTCGTGGGCAGCGTAGGCCGTGAAGGCCTGTTCGCGGTCGATCCGCCGGTTCAGCGTCTCCGCGAGCTGGTCGATGGTCACGGTGAGCGCAGCGACCTCGTCGCCGCCCGGCTGCGCAGCGGTCACTCCCCGCTCGGAGGCCGCGATCCGGCGGGCTGCCGCGGCGCCGCGGCGGGCGCGCAGGGAGAGCCGGGATCCCGCGGCCCAGCCGAGACCGGCACCGAGCACCAGCGCGGCCAGGCCCGCTATCAGCAGGCTCCGCTCGAGTTCGGCGCGCTGCTCCATCAGGGAGACCGCACCGAGGCTCACCGCCAGGATGGGGTGCCCGGCGAGCCGCTCCGCCGCCCACATGGTGCTGCCGTCGAAGTAGGTCTCCCGCCGGCCGACCGGGACGTCACGCAGTTGTGGCGGCACCTGCGTGGGGTTCGTCGTCGCGGCGAAGCGGAGATGGCCGAAGGAGCGGAACAGGGCGCTGGCCGTGTCCAATCGGTTGAGGGTCTCCGAGCGCAGCCGCTCCCGGGCGTCCACCGCCGACTGGTGGTCGACGTAGACCCCGAGTGGGAGCGCGACGGCCAGGGTGACTCCGGCCACGGCGGCCGCGATCTTCGCGCCCAGCGATCGCCACCACGGGATCGCCGCGCGGCTCATCGCACCAGCTTGTAGCCGCTGCCGCGGAGCGTGAGGATCTTCTCCGCCCCGATCTTGGCGCGCAGGCGCTGGACGTTGACGTCCACCACCCGAGGTTCGCCCCAGGAGGAGCTTCCCCAGACCCGCTCCAGGAGCTGCTCGCGGGAGAGCACCTGTCCCGGGTGGTCGAGCAGCGCATCGAGCAGCCGGAACTCGGTCGCGCTCAGTTCCACCGGCCGACCCGTCCGCTCGACCACCATGCCGGCCCGGTCGATGCGCAGGTCGCCGACGTCGACCCAGTCGGTCCCGGACGGGCCGGACCTGCGCAGCAGCGCCCGGAGCCGGGCAGCCAGGACGTCGGAGTCGAACGGCTTGCCGAGGTAGTCGTCGGCACCGGCGTCCAGACCGGTGACCTGGTCGCTCGGCAGATCCCTCGCCGTGAGCAGCAGCACCGGCAACTCCGCGTGCGTGGGCGACTGCCGCAGCCGTCGCAGCAGGGTGATGCCGTCCATTCTGGGCATGACCACGTCCACCACGGCCACGTCGACGGGCCGTTCGTCGAGCACGCCGAGGGCATCGATCCCGTCGGCAGCGGTGACGACGTCGAAGCCGTGAGGCTGGAGGACGAGTCGTGTCGTCACCCGCAGATCCGCGTCGTCCTCGACGAGCAGCACCACCGGATCTCCCATGCCTCCAGTCTTACTCGCCGGGTGGGAGCCGCAGGGGTCCAGGCTCGCTGCCACCCCTACCGTCGCTGTCCGCCCGTGTGCCTGGCGTCCGGGCCGTCGAGGTAGAACACCTCACGGGCGGGGAAGCCCGACGACGCGCCACCGTGACGGACCACGGTCAGCAGGGTGTACGCCGAGGCGGTTCGTCCGACCATCAACTGGGACGCGGTCACCGTCACCGACACGCTGCGCACCTTGCCGGCCGCACAGTTCGGGTAGCAGAAGCGAGCCACCTCCTCGCCGCTTGCCTTCGTCTCGGGGGAGCCCCAGTCCGTCCAGGTCAGGCCGTGCAGGGCGAGACTCGCATCCGCGCAGCTCAGCGCCAGGCTGCGCGGCGTCGAGACCAGGTCGAGTCCGCACTCGTTGATGTACACGACGACCGCTCCCGGCTGCGTCGGGATCGGGCCGGCCGGACGGGCCGCTGCGTCACTGATCGAGCAGCCGGCCAGACTCGTTCCGGCGGCCAGCGCGATCCCTGCCGCGGCGATCCTGCCGAGGTCGTTCATGCAGCTCCCGACGCCTGCGGGCGGACGGCTTCCGGCCGCGATCATCAGCCTCCCGGGCGGACATCACAGCACTGAACCGGCAACATCACACGACCGTCACAAACCGGGGCCGTCCGTCTCCCGCCGCGATTCCGCAGCTTAACTGGCGAGGTGAAGACAAACTCCCCACAGTCGGCCGGCGTTCTGCCGATGCTGACCATCCCGACCAGAACCGCTCCACCGCCCCGGACCCCGGACACCGTGCCCGCCGAGGCGTCCGATCGGCGTCCGACAGCCGTGTTCGACCGTCGCGAATCGGCTGTTCGCAGCTACTGCCGCAGCCTCGACGCCGTGCTCAGCTCGGCGTCCGGCTCGCTGCTCCGCGACGAGTCGGGCGCTGAATGGATCGACTTCCTGGCCGGCGCGGGCAGCCTCAACTACGGCCACAACCACCCGGTCCTCCGGGACGCCCTGGTCGACTACATCGCCGGGGACGGAGTCGCCCAGGGCCTGGACCTGCACACTGCGGCGAAGCGCGACTTCCTGGAGTCCCTCGAGCTGATCGTGCTGGCCCCCCGCGGGCTGGACTACCGGGTGCAGTTCACCGGGCCGACCGGCACGAACGCGGTCGAGGCGGCGCTCAAGCTCGCCCGGCTGGTCACCGGACGCTCCGGGGTGGCCGCCTTCACCAATGCCTTCCACGGCGCCAGTCTCGGCTCGCTCTCCGTCACCGGGAATTCGACGATGCGGATGGCCGACCTGCAGCCGCTGTCGCGGGTCTCGCGGCTCGCGTACGACGGCTACTTCGGGCCGGACGTGGACACCAGCGCGCTGATCGAGAAGGAGTTCGACGACCCGTCGAGCG
>Ga0209963_1001834_pt1 | contig 11571 bp, 2 predicted proteins | sample ThiBio_1000_biof_2_FD_183957 | JGI IMG/M metagenome (GOLD analysis project Ga0209963, IMG submission 183957) | Wastewater bioreactor microbial communities from Cape Town, South Africa - Thiocy_cont_1000_biof (SPAdes) | ecosystem: Engineered > Bioreactor > Thiocyanate-remediating >...
AAATTCTTTAAATTATAATATTTTTATAATTTATAATATCTTGTAAATTCTTTAAATTATAATATTTTTATAATTTATAATATCTTGTAAATTCTTTAAATTATAATATTTTTATAATTTATAATATCTTGTAAATTCTTTAAATTATAATATTTTTATAATTTATAATATTTTTATAAATTATAATATTTTTATAAATTATAATATTTTTATAAATTATAATATTTTTATAAATTATAATATTTTTATAAATTATAATATTTTTATAAATTATAATATTTTTATAAATTATAATATTTTATAAATTATATTATTTTTATAAATTATAATATTTTTATAAATTCTTTAAATTATAATATCTTTATAAATTCTTTAAATTATAATATTTTTTATTAATTCTTTAAACTATAATATTTTTATTAATTATTTAAAATATAATATTTTTATTAATTCTTTAAATTATAATATCTTAATAAATTATAAATTCTTTAAATTATAATATCTTAATAAATTATAAATTCTTTAAATTATAATATTTTAATAAATTATAAATTCTTTAAATTATAATATTTTAATAAATTATAAATTCTTTAAATTATAATATCTCAATGCAATCGGAGATTGCAAGAAATCTGCGTAGCAGATTTTAATAAATTATTAATTCTTTAAATTATAATATTTATAAATTCTTTAAATTATAATCTCTTAATAAATTATAATATTAATAAATTATAATATTAATAAATTATATTTTCATTATTATATTTATAATAATTTAATAAATTATTATATTTAATGAATTAATATTTAAATAATTATACTTCCTTGAATAATATATCATATAATTTTCCATCTTCTTTATAAATATATATTTTTACATTTAATTTTGGATTTATTTCCAATAATTCATTTTTACACTTTTCAGCATTTTCTAAATATTTATATATAAATGATTTATTTATAACATGTAATTTTTCAGTTGTATATTTATCATTATTTTCCAAATTATTATTTGAACAATTATTTATATTTTCTGGTTTATAATGTTCACAATTTAAATGTTCTATTATTATTATATTTTTTATTTTATTATCATTTATTATTTTTATAACTTCATCCTTATTATTATTTACACTATAAAATGTTGGATGGTTTATTTTTACATCTGATTTAATACCTTCTATTAATTTTTTACTAGAACCTGGTATTTTATATTCTATCATTGTTTCATCTATTTTGAACGCGCTATCTTTTAATTCATCACATTTTATCACTAATGTATCCTTTATCACATTATTATTTATTGGTTTATATATTAGTAATAATACTAAACATACTATTATTATTATTATTAACCATATAATCATTTATAATATAAATTTTTTTATTTATTATATTTATGGTTTTGATATATCGCTAGTATCACATGCTTCTCCACAATAATCATATAATTTTTCATATGATTCTCTATATTCTTCATTTGTATTCATTCCTAATTGTGATGCACATTTTAATGTATAATATACCATATCTGAATGTATTGAATTTAATCCATTTGGTCCTGTCCCATTTGGATATGAATCTGATGTTGGTGATGCTGTTTCTTTAACTAAAACATCTGTTCCTTTCCATACATAACCACATGCTGGAATATAATCTTCTGGATACCAATTTAAAAAATTTCCAAATAATGCATAATCACTATCTGGTCCTGTTTCTGCTGGTTCTATTTCACATTGTTTAACCATATATTGAAATTCTTCTGGTGGTCCATTAACTGTGCAATAATTTAAAGTAGCATATGCTTTTTTCTGTGGATCATTTTTTAATGGAACTTCTACTGGAACATTATTTTCTCCTTCTTGACATACTACTCTTAAACAAAATGGATTTGATGATACTGATTCAGATACACTTTCTAATTTCTTTTGTGTTAATAATGCCCATACTAATAAACCAATAATTAATAATAATAATATTAATATTAATATTATCATTGGAACTGCTGGTAATGTTTTGCCTTTTGGTTTTGGCTCTTGTATTGTTGGTGTTATATTTTTATCCATTTTAGTTAACCATATTTTTAAATTATCTTTTCTATATATATTTATTTAATATTTAATATTATTTATTTAATATTATTTAATATTATTTATTTAATATTATTTATTTAATATTATTTAATATTATTTAATATTATTTATTTATTTAATATTATTTATTTAATATTATTTATTTAATATTATTTATTTATTTAATATTATTTATTTAATATTATTTATTTATTTAATATTATTTATTTAATATTATTTAATATTATTTATTTAATATTATTTAATATTATTTATTTAATATTATTTAATATTATTTATTTATTTTATATTCTATTTATTTTATATTTTATTTATATTCTATTTTAAATAAATATAATTTTTTTAATACATTCATATATAAAATATAGATTTATAATATCTATATTATAAATAAATAAATATTATATTATATTTATATTAATAATATATAAATTAATAATTTAAAAAATTATTTTCTTTTTATATATTAGTAATATATAATATTTTCTTTTTATATATTACTAATATATAATATTTTATTTTATTTTATTTTTTTATTTTTTTTATTTTATTAACTATAATTTTGATTTGAAAGAGTTATATTTTTGCATGGGAATGTATAAAATTTAAATAAATGTCAAATATTTAATATTTATATTTAATAATATACTGTTATTAAATAAAAAATTATTTTTATACATTCCCATGCAAAAAGATAGTGTTATTAAATCAAAAATTATTTTTAAATATTCCCATGAAAAAGATAGTGTTATTAAATAAAAAATTATTTTAATATATTCCCATGCAAAAATATACCCTTATTAAATCTAAATTATAAATAATAAAATAAAATATTATATATTAGTAATATATAAAAATAAAGGAACTTAATATTTTTTTAAAAAATTATTCGAGCGAAGCTCGTCTAGGCAAGCTACGCTTGCATATTTTTCAAGAAATTATTGAAAAAAATAAATTTAATTCACTTTTTCTAATTAAAATTCACTTATAAAAATAAATTTCGATTTAATAAGGTTATCTTTTTGCATGCGAATGTATTAAAATATTTTTCAATTTAATAAGGTTATCTTTTTACATGGGAATGTATAAAATTAAATTTTGATTTAATAAAACTATCTTTTTGAATGGGAATATTTAAAAATAATTTTTGATTTAATAAAACTATCTTTTTGAATGGGAATATTTAAAAATAATTTTTGATTTAATAACAGTATAATATTAAATTTAAATATTAAATATTTGACGTTTATTTAACTTTTATTTATTTTAATAAATCGAAAAATATTTTAATATATTCCCATACAAGAATATAACCTTATTAAACCAAAATTTATTTTTACACATTCCCATTAAAAAAGATAGTTCTATTAAATTGAAAAATATTTTAATACAATCCCATGTAAAAAGATAACTTCAAGAAAATGGTGCTAACCATTTTCGAGAATTTGCGTAGCAAATTTATTAAATCAAAATTTATTTTTATACATTCCTGTGTAAAAAGATAGCCCTATTAAACCAAAATTTATTTTAATGTATTCACATACAAAAATATAACCTTATTAAATCAAAAAATATTTATATAAATGAATTTTAATTAGAAAAAGTGGTTTTAATTTAATTTTTTCAATAATTTCTTGAAAAATATGCAAGCGTAGCTTGCCTAGACGAGCTTCGCTCGAATAATTTTTTAAAAAAAATATTAAACTACCTTCTTTTTATATATTACTAATATATAATATTTTATTTATTTATATATAATTTAGATTTAATAAGACTATCTTTTTACATGGGAATGTATTAAAATATTTTTCGATTTAATAAGGGTATATTTTTGCATGGGAATGTATTAAAATAAATTTTGATTTAATAAATCTATCTTTTTGCATGGGAATGTATAAAAATAATTTTTTATTTACTAAATTAAATAAAAGTTAAATAAACGTCAAATATTTAATATTTATATTTAATATTATACTGTTATAAAATTAAAAATTATTTTAATACATTCCCATGCAAAAAGATAGATTTATTAAATCAAAATTTATTTTAATACATTCCCATGCAAAAAGATAGATTTATTAAATCTAAATTTATTTTAATACATTCCCATGCAAAAATATAGTTTTATTAAATCAAAAATTATTTTAATACATTCCCACGCAAAAAGATAGTTCTATTAAACCAAAATTTATTTTAATACATTCCCATGCAAAAATATAATCTTATTAAATCTAAATTTATTTTAATACATTCACATGCAAAAATATAATCTTATTAAATCTAAATTTATTTTAATACATTCCCATACAAAAAGATAACCTTATTAAATCTAAAGTATAGTTAATAAATATAATATTATATATTAGTAATATATAAAAATAAGGTAAATTAATATTTTTTTAAAAAATTATTTTTCAAGAAATTATTGAAAAAAATAAATTTAAAATACTTTTTCTAATTAAAATTCATTTATATAAATATTTTTCGATTTAATAAAGCTATCTTTTTGCAAGGGAATGTATTAAAATAAATTTTGATTTACTAAAGTTATCTTTTTGTATAGGAATGTATTAAAATAAATTTTGATTTACTAAAGTTATCTTTTTGTATGGGAATGTATTAAAATAATTTTTGATTTGTTAAATTAAATAAAAGTTAAATAAACTTCAAATATTTAATATTTATATTTAATATTATACTGCTATAAAATAAAAAATTATTTTAATACATTCACATGCAAAAAGATAGCTTTATTAAATCTAAATTTATTTTAATACATTCCCATGCAAAAAGATAACCTTATTAAACCAAAATTTATTTATATAAGTGAATTTTAATTAGAAAAAGTATTTTAAATTTATTTTTTTCAATAATTTCTTGAAATAATTTTTTTTTAAAATTAATTTACTTTATTATTATATATTATTAATATATAATATTTTATTTATTTATATATAATTTAGATTTAATAAGACTATCTTTTTACATGGGAATGTATTAAAATATTTTTCGATTTAATAAGGTTATCTTTTTGCATGGGAATGTATTAAAATATTTTTCGATTTAATAAGGTTATCTTTTTGCATGGGAATGTATTAAAATATTTTTCGATTTAATAAGGTTATCTTTTTGCATGGGAATGTATTAAAATATTTTTGATTTACTGAATTAAATAAAAATTATATAAATGTCAAATATTTAATATTTATATTTAATATTATACTGCTATAAAATCTAAATTTATTTTTTAATATTCATATGCAAAAATATAACCTTATTAAATCAAAAAATATTTTAATACATTCCCATTCAAAAATATAACCTTATTAAACCAAAATTTATTTTAATACATTCCCACGCAAAAAGATAGTTCTATTAAACCAAAATTTATTTTAATACATTCCCATGCAAAAATATAACCTTATTAAATCTAAATTTATTTTTATAAGTAAATTTTAATTAGAAAAAGTGAATTAAATTTATTTTTTTCAATAATTTCTTGAAAAATATGCAAGCGTAGCTTGCCTAGACGAGCTTCGCTCGAATAATTTTTTAAAAAAATATTAAGTTCCTTTATTTTTATATATTACTAATATATAATATTTTATTTTATTATCTATAATTTAGATTTAATAAGGGTATATTTTTGCATGGGAATGTATTAAAATAAATTTAGATTTAATAAAGCTATCTTTTTGCATGGGAATGTATTAAAATAATTTTTTATTTACTAAATTAAATAAAAGTTAAATAAACGTCAAATATTTAATATTTATATTTAATATTATACTGTTATAAAATCAAAATTTATTTTAATACATTCCCATGCAAAAATATAGTTTTATTAAATCTAAATTTATTTTAATATATTCCCATGCAAAAATATAGTTTTATTAAATCAAAAATTATTTTAATACATTCCCATGCAAAAATATACCCTTATTAAATCGAAAAATATTTTTATAAGTAAATTTTAATTATAAAAAGTATTTTAAATTTATTTTTTTTTAATAATTTCTTGAAAAATAATTTTTTTTTAAATATTAATTTACCTTATTTTTATATATTACTAATATATAATATTATATTTATTAACTATACTTTAGATTTAATAAGGTTATCTTTTTGTATGGGAATGTAGAAAAATAAATTTAGATTTAATAAGGGTATATTTTTGCATAGGAATGTATTAAAATAAATTTATATTTAATAAGGTTATATTTTTACATTGGAATATTTAAAAAAAATTTTTGATTTAATAGAACTATCTTTTTGCATGGGAATATATAAAAATAAATATTTATTTTTAAAAATAAACAGATATAAAATCTAAATTTATTTTTAAGTATTCATGTTCACGAATATAACTTTATTAAATCAAAAAATATTTTAATACATTCTCATTCAAAAATATAACCTTATTAAATCTATTTTTATTTTAATACATTCTCATGCAAAAATATAACCTTATTAAATCTATTTTTATTTTAATACATTCCCATACAAAAAGATAGTTTCAAGAAAATGGTGTTAACCATTTTCGAGAATTTGCTACGCAAATTTATTAAATCTAAATTATAAATAATAAATATAATATTATATATTAGTAATATATAAAAGTAAAGTAAATTAATATTTTTTTAAAAAATTATTTTTCAAGAAATTATTGAAAAAAATAAATTTAAAATACTTTTTATAATTAAAATTTACTTATAAAAATATTTTTCGATTTAATAAGGGTATATTTTTGCATGGGAATATAAAAAAATAAATTTAGATTTAATAAAGCTATCTTTTTGCATGGGAATATAAAAAAATAAATTTAGATTTAATAAAGCTATCTTTTTGCATGGGAATGTATAAAATTAATTTTTGATTTAATAAAGTTATCTTTTTACATGTGAATGTAGAAAAATAAATTTTGATTTAATAAAGCTATCTTTTTGAATGGGAATGTAGAAAAATAAATTTTGATTTAATAGAGCTATCTTTTTGTATGGGAATGTATTAAAATATTTTTTGATTTTATAACAGTATATTATTAAATTTAAATTTTAAATATTTGACGTTTATATAATTTTGATTTAATAAATTAAATCAAAATTTATTTTAATACATTCCCATGCAAGGAGATAGTTCTATTAAATCGAAAATTATTTTAATACATTCCCATGTAAAAATATAGTTTTATTAAATCAAAATTTATTTTAATATATTCCCATTCAAAAATATACCCTTATTAAACCAAAAATTATTTTAATACATTCCCATGCAAAAAGATAACTTTATTAAATCGAAAAATATTTTTATAAGTAAATTTTAATTAGAAAAAGTATTTTAATTTATTTTTTTTCAATAATTTCTTGAAAAATAATTTTTTTTTAAAAATATTAATTTATTTTACTTTTATATATTACTAATATATAATATTTTATTTATTTATCTATAATTTAGATATTATAAAGCTATCTTTTTGCATGGGAATGTATAAAAATAAATTTTGATTTAATAAAATTATCTTTTTTCATGGGAATGTATTAAAATAAATTTTGATTTAATAAAGCTATCTTTTTGCATGGGAATATATTAAAATAAATTTTTGTTTAATAAAGTTATCTTCTTGCATGGGAATGTATTAATATAAATTTTTTTTAATAAAGGTATATTTTTGCATGGGAATGTATTAAAATAAATTTTGATTTAATAAAGTTATCTTCTTGCATGTTAATGTATTAAAATAAATTTCGATTTAATAAAGCTATCTTTTTACATGTGAATATATTAAAATATTTTTTGATTTAATAACAGTATATTATTAAATTTAAATTTTAAATATTTGACATTTATATAATTTTGATTTAATTTATTAAATCAAAATTTATTTTAATACATTCCCATGCAAAAATATAACTTTATTAAATCAAAATTTATTTTTATACATTCCCATGCAAAAATATAACTTTATTAAATCAAAATTTATTTTTATACATTCCCATGCAAAAATATACCTTTATAATATCTAAATTACATTTAGTCAAGTATTATATTATATATTACTAATATATAAAGTCAAGTAATTTAATATTTTTTTAAAAATTATTTTTCAAGAAATTATTGAAAAAAATAATTTTAAAATACTTTTTCTAATTAAAATTCACTTATAGAATTATTTTTCGATTTAATAAATTTGTGTAGCAAATTCTCGAAAATGGTTAACACCATTTTCTTGAAGCTATCTTTTTGCATGGGAATATATAAAAATAAATTTCGATTTAATAAAACTATATTTTTACATGGGAATGTATTAAAATAAATTTTGATTTAATAAAACTATCTTCTTGCATGGGAATGTATAAAAATATTTTTCGATTTAATAAAGGTATATTTTTGCATGGGAATGTATTAAAATAAATTTAGATTTAATAAAACTATCTTTTTACATACTAATGTATTAAAATAAATATTTAATTTTAATAATATACAGATATAAAATCGAAAAATATTTTAATACATTCCAATGCAAAAAGATAGCTTTATTAAATCTATTTTTATTTTTATATATTCACATGCAAAAATATAATCTTATTAAATCAAAATTTATTTTAACACATTCCCATGCAAAAATATAACCTTATTAAATCTAAATTATGTTTATTAATATAAAATATTATATATTAGTAATATATAAAAATATAGTAACTTAATATTTTTTTAAAAAATTATTTTTCAAGAAATTATTAAAAAAAATAAAATTAAAATACTTTTTCTAATAAAAATTCACTTATAAAAATAAATTTAGATTTAATAAGGTTATATTCTTGCATGTGAATGTATTAAAATAAATTTTGGTTTAATAAATTTGCTACGCAAATTCTCGAAAATGGCTAGTGCCATTTTCTTGAGGTTATATTTTTGCATGCGAATGTATTAAAATAAATTTCGATTTAATAGAACTATCTTTTTACATGGGAATGTATAAAAATAAATATTTAATTTTAACAATATATAGATATAAAATCTATTTTTATTTTTAAGTATTTATGTTCAAGAATATAGTTTTTATTAAATCAAAAAATATTTTAATACATTTCAATGCAAAATATAGCTTTATTAAATCAAAATTTATTTTAATATATTCTCATACAAGAATATAACCTTATTAAATCGAAATTTATTTTAATACATTCTCATGCAAAAATATAACCTTATTAAACCAAAATTTATTTTTATACATTCACATTCAAGAATATAACCTCAAGAAAATGGCACTAGCCATTTTCGAGAATTTGCTACGCAAATTTATTAAACCAAAATTTATTTTTATACATTCACATTCAAGAATATAACCTTATTAAATCTAAATTATAAATAATAAATATAATTTTATATATTAGTAATATATAAAAATATATAAAAATATAGTAACTTAATATTTTTTTAAAAAATTATTTTTCAAGAAATTATTGAAAAAAATAAATTTAAAATACTTTTTCTAATTAAAATTCATATATTAAAATAAATTTTGGTTTAATAAGATTATATTTTTGAATGGGAATGTATAAAAATAAATTTCGATTTAATAATGTTATCTTTTTGAATAGGAATGTATAAAAATAAATTTCGATTTAATAATAGTATATTTTTAAATGGGAATGTATTAAAATAATTTTAGATTTACTTAATTAAATAAAAGTTAAATAAACGTCAAATATTTAATATTTATATTTAATATTATACTGTTATAAAATCGAAATTTATTTTAATACATTCCCATGCAAAAAGATAGTTTCAAGAAAATGGTGCTAACCATTTTCGAGAATTTGCTTCGCAAATTTATTAAATCAAAATTTATTTTTATACATTCACATGCAAAAAGATAGTTTTATTAAATCTAAATTTATTTTAATACATTCCCATGCAAAAAGATAGTTTTATTAAATCTAAATTTATTTTTATACATTCACATGCAAAAAGATAGCTTCAAGAAAATGGTGTTAACCATTTTCGAGAATTTGCTACACAAATTTATTAAATCTAAATTATAGATAAATAAATATAATATTATATATTAGTAATATATAAAAGTAAAGTAAATTAATATTTTTTTAAAAAATTATTTTCCAAGAAATTATTGAAAAAAATAAATTTAAAATACTTTTTCTAATTAAAATTCACTTATAGATATATTTTTCGATTTAATAAATTTGTGTAGCAAATTCTCGAAAATGGTTAACACCATTTTCTTGAAGCTATCTTTTTGCATGGGAATGTATTAAAATAAAAATAGATTTAATAAAGCTATCTTTTTGCATGTGAATATATTAAAATAAATTTTGATTTACTAAAATTATATTTTTACATGGGAATGTATTAAAATAATTTTTGATTTAATAAGGTTATATTTTTGCGTGGGAATGTATTAAAATAATTTTTGATTTAATAGCAGTATATTATTAACTTTAAATATTAAATATTTGACGTTTATTTAACTTTTATTTAATTTAATAAATCAAAATTTATTTTAATATATTCCCATGTAAAAAGATAGTTTTATTAAATCGAAATTTATTTTTATACATTCACATGCAAAAATATAACCTTATTAAATCTAAATTTAATTTTATACATTCACATGTAAAAATATAATCTTATTAAATCTATTTTTATTTTTATACATTCCCATGTAAAAATATACCCTTATTAAATCTAAATTATAGATAAATAAAAATAATATTATATATTAGTAATATATAAAAATAAAGTAACTTAATATTTTAAAAAAATTATTTTTCAAGAAATTATTGAAAAAAATAAATTTAAAATACTTTTTCTAATTAAAATTCACTTATAGAATTATTTTTCGATTTAATAAATTTGTGTAGCAAATTCTCGAAAATGGTTAACACCATTTTCTTGAAGTTATCTTTTTGCATGGGAATGTATTAAAATAAATTTTGGTTTAATAGAGCTATATTTTTGCATGGGAATGTATTAAAATAAATTTTGGTTTAATAAATTTGCGCAGCAAATTCTCGAAAATGGTTAGCACCATTTTCTTGAAGTTATCTTTTTGAATGGGAATGTATTAAAATAATTTTTGGTTTAATAAAGTTATCTTTTTGCATGGGAATGTATTAAAATAAATTTTGGTTTAATAAAGTTATCTTTTTGCATGTTAATGTATTAAAATAAAAATAGATTTAATAAGATTATATTTTTTAATGGGAATATATAAAAATAATTTTTTATTTTATAACAGAATAATATTAAATATAAATATTAAATATTTGATGTTTATTTAACTTTTATTTAATTTAGTAAATAAAAAATTATTTTTATACATTCCCATGCAAAAAGATAACTTTATTAAACCAAAATTTATTTTAATACATTCCCATGCAAAAAGATAACTTTATTAAACCAAAAATTATTTTAATACATTCCCATTCAAAAAGATAGCTTCAAGAAAATGGTGTTA
>Ga0209963_1001835_pt1 | contig 11570 bp, 9 predicted proteins | sample ThiBio_1000_biof_2_FD_183957 | JGI IMG/M metagenome (GOLD analysis project Ga0209963, IMG submission 183957) | Wastewater bioreactor microbial communities from Cape Town, South Africa - Thiocy_cont_1000_biof (SPAdes) | ecosystem: Engineered > Bioreactor > Thiocyanate-remediating >...
TGTCTTCCGACGATTGATTCAATCCCAATGCATACGAAAGATTATAAAATGCGTGTGCTAATTGAAATGAATCGGGATGAAATTGTTCTTTGTATGTTTGAGAAATTTCAATAACTCGTTCGTATGTTTGAATCGCTTTCTTCAAATAGAATTCATCGGTTTTCGTTGAATTATTATTGTCATTGATTGAACGTGTTATTGGATGTTCATATTGCATGAGATAGAGACCTGCAAGACCATTGAAATTTAATAGCGATAAACGAAGTGAATCTTCTCCACTTTCTAATTCACGAGCTGTTAAAAGATCGAGAAGATCTTTCATTGTAAATGGTTGATTATTTTCATTGAGTGTTGGTGTTGTTTCTAAATTATTATTATTTAATCTTCGTATAGCAAATCGTCGATTTGATGAATAATGAAAACGATTGTAGTAATGAACAAGCGCAGGATCATTATGTCTATCAATTACGTAGTTGTTTTTTTTTTGTAAACAAATGAGAAAGACAAAGAATTTCATCCTACCGAACACCATGAGCACCGACTTGAGGATGATCGCATAAACAACGAAGTTTTATCAACGGTGTTTGAAGACAACTCCGAGCTGTCGAAGAAAGAAAATGTATATCGTTCGTATCGATATCATTGTTGATATCCAATGTCCAATTGATGGTTTCATCAGGCAGAATTCCACCTAAGAAAATTTATTATTGGAATTATTTTTCAATAAGCAAAACAAAACTACCATTTCTCTCTCGTTCTCGTTTCTCCCAAAGGTGTCGAAATTCTCGTTTGAATTCATCTCGACATTCGTTCCAAACTCGATCGTAATACGTTCGTTCTAATTCAGAAAATTGTAAACGAATAACTTGTTCTTAACAGAAAAAAAAAGAGACGAAGAATTTCGATAGTTGATGAAAGAATCTTTTTGTGTTTTGTTTTTACAAACCGAATTGTTCCGGTAGATCGTTTAGACATTGTCGAGATGTTCGTCGAGTGATTAATTGAAGAAAATTCAACAGCCAACTGAGAAAAACCTCATTGATTTTATCTTTTTTTCTTAATAATAAACCGATTTGATCTTTAGGAACATCATTCGATGGAAATAGATATTGAATAATGCCTTCTAAATCATCGATTGATCGATGAAAAGGTGTTCCAGTTACAAACCTGAAAGGAAAATTAAACGAAATATTGCTAAAAGAAAACAGAACTAACCATCGATGATGTGAAACAAGTGCGCGAGCCATTTTTGCTGCTGGAGTTTTCGGTGAATCCACCCTGAGAATATGAATTGTTATTTCGATAGTTTCGAATGAAAAAAAAACAAAAAGATTTTCTTACATTTGTGCTTCGTCTAAGACTAATCTCCAAAATTTCAATCTAAGCAATGGACTGATTAAATATTGATATTTTCGTTGTTGTGTTCGTGTTGCATGATGTTCTTTCGAACAGATTTCATTGTGATGAATATCTTTTCTTAAATTTTCATACGAACAAAATATAAAATCTTGTTCAGCGAGGAAATTTCGATCAGGTACAGGAATTTTATTGACAATACTTTCGTAAATGAAAATCTTCAATGAACAATTGAGATGTTTGTGTATTTCTTCAATCCATTGATCGAGTATAGCTGCCGGTGCAATGATTAATGTTGCATGAGTTGATAATAATTCATTTGGATCCGATGATTGTTGTTCACAATAAGGACAACGAAAATGTTGTTCATCGGAACAATTGATTAGATAACATTTTCGATGAATAAAACGTGAACATTGTGAACAGATCAAAATCGTTTCATTGAATTTTTTAATTTCTTTTCCGCATAAACATGGAAGCATTGACGAATGATCAAGTTTGATTCTTTTGTTCGTAGTATTATCTGAATTGTTTTCAATGGAATTCTGAACGAATGTATTCGGACATGGATTTACCAATGATGTCAGTAGAACACACATTGTTTTTCCTAAACCCATTTCATCACAAAGTATTCCACCTGAGAGAGAATATTGTTCGTTCGAACAAATCGAATTAGTCCTATCGTCAATCGGAAGACCAGTGATTATATGAACATGAAAGATTCTATCAAATAAATCATGACAACGATGAAAAGGTGTGTAGACAATCTGTGATGAGTTCTCTTGTTCTCGTTTGAGCATCCAATTGATTGATTTTATTTGATGATCTTTTAATCGAATGAGATCATTGTTTAATAGATGTTCGAATGAAATAACTCGATCTGTATGATCGATCATAGTTGCTGCTTGAATTTCTTGATAGATGAAATCAATGATATTCATTGCGTTGACATTTTCGTCACTGTCGGACAATGATCGATAATCGTCAAATGTAAATAGATATTTGAAGAAATGTTTTGATTTATCATTTTCATGTACATAATGATAAAATGCAAATAGATTAAAATGGAATTTCGTTTCGAACGAATAAACAACGATTAATTTTGATTGTTTAGTTGAATAGAAAATTGATAATTGATTTTTGTGAATCAATTCAAAAAACCATTTCAATGGATGTGGTTGATTTTTAATGTAGATTTGTTCATCTTCGTTAGCAAATAAATATGGATCAGTAAGAGACAGTTGTTCAGTTAGAGTATTGATTGTCCAATGTTCGAGAAAGAGTTCCGTAAGACAAAGAGAATTAGACTCGAGTGGATGAATATCGAAATCAATGTACGGTAAGAAATTGTCTTTGATACCATCGTAAGTTATCAAGGGATCAACTTGATGAATACGAAGTTGATAAGGATTACTACGACGACGATGCGGCATTTGACAAGAAGAAATATCACTTCTTATGAAATGAAAATGTTTCCCAAGGATATTATGATTGGTTCAACTTTTTATACAATCAAAATCAATGATTAGACAGACTATTACTATTCTCCTATACTATATTCGATGACAATGTAATATGTTTAGTTTATATTTGATTTTTATTAAAAACAAGGCTTTTTTTCTTCGTTGAACTATATTCTAGATGGCAGTAAATGTTTTTTAAAGTCTACTTTTTTTGTTCTTGAAATCTCATCGATAAATCAATAGCTTTGATATCTTTTGTCAACGATCCGATTGCAATAAAATCTACACCTGTCTCTGCAACTGCACGTAATGTTGACTCATTAATTCCACCCGAAGCTTCGAGTTTCGCTCGTTGATTTGTTATTTGAACAGCTTGTTTCATTTGATCTAAATTCATATTATCCAATAAAATCATATCGACATTGCAATCCAGTGCTTGTTTCAATTGTTCAAGAGTTTCAACTTCGATTTCAATCGGTTTATTCGATGCAATTTCTCGTGCACATTGAATCACTTTTTCGATACTATTATCACATGCTGCAATGTGATTTTCTTTGATAAGAAAAGCATCATAGAGACCAATACGATGATTATGACAAGCACCTTGTGTAACAGCATATTTTTCAGCAAGACGTAAACCTGGCAAAGTTTTTCTCGTATCACGTATTTTAACATTGCAATCTTTGACTAAATCAGCAAAGAAACGACAACGTGTCGAAATACCTGAGAGCAATTGAACGAAATTTAAAGCTGTTCGTTCACCAGTCAATAGAATTCGTGATGGTCCGTGCAATTGACATAGAATTTGATTGGCTTCAACTAGATCTCCATCTTGAACATTCCATTGAATTGTTACATTTTTCGAATCAAGTTGCCGAAAAACTTCATTAAACCAAAGAACACCACAAATAACTGCTTTTTCACGTGTGATAACCGTTGCTTGTGAGATTTCTTCCGATGAAATCAATTGAGCTGTGACATCTCCACTGCCAATATCCTCTTCCAATGCTCGTTGAACATCGAGTTCAATAGTCAATTGGCTAATCTTTATATTTTCCATGAGGAGAGCAACAACACAAACACAAAATCGCTTTCTTCTCAATGTGTATCTCTATATAATCAAGATTCTCTTTCTGTTCGTTCGATTATCAAATTGATGACGTGGTGAAACTATGTTGATATGCACTTAGGATACAAGTAAAACGAACGAACAAACGACAAGACAAATACAAATACATATAGATTCTTCTTCTTCGTCGTTGTTTGATCGATGCAAAAAAAAAAGGAGAGCGAGAGAAAAAGAAAAAGAAAAAGAAAAACGAAGTGGACTGTCGTTTAGTCGTCTAGCGAACGATTGAATAATGTCATAAGCATCTCCTACATAGTTTCCTATATCGATCGAGTCATAGGACATGTTTTGCATAGTTATATAGACGAACGAGAAGAAAAGAGAAGAGAAAAAAAAGAAAATGAATCATCAATATATATATATCTACCTTTTTGGTGACACATATGTATTATAAAAAAAGAGAAAAAAGTCATAGATTGTTTTTTTTCTCTTTCTCTTATTCGCTTTCAATTTCGAAAAAAACCCAGTTCTGTGTCATCCATCTATTGAAATCTCATTTTAAAAAATGAATCGAACATATTATTATTCATCGTCAGAACACCCACAACAAACTCATTCTCAACAGTGGCAATATCAACCATCATTTTACAACGGTTACACAACAAATCTACCGGTTATTGTTAATCAATCAAGACCAATTGTTCAAAACTATTATTATCCATCGATTGAAAAGCCGCAACAATTCGAACCAATCATTCAATCCTATCCAACACCAATGAAATATCCGAATATTCTTCGAAATCCATTTTCTCGTTCGAATGCTCATCAACAAGCCGATCAATCGGCCGATGATTTTCTCTATCATGAAGAACAATTGAATCGTAATTTAGCTAAACATAATATCGTACGTTTGCCAGTGAAAGGCGATGGTAATTGTTTATTCTATGCTCTTGCCGAAGGTCTTATGTATGAAATGAAAGTTGATCCCAATGAATTCGGTCATGTTCTACGTCAATATTTTCGTTTGTCAAATCATTTTCGTTTAGTTGATTTCGCCGATCAGTTACGACAACTATGTGTCGAACAATGGAGATTACATGAAGATTACTATAGTCAATTTGTTGACAAAGAAAAAGTTTCATTTCTCAAAGAAGTTAAAAAATTCTCGAAAAATGGCGTTTCGGATTCGATCTTAGGTGATATTGTACCATTAACAATAGCAAATATATTAGATATTAATATAGTTATTTTTACATCGGTATCGGATCTACCTCGTATTGATGTTAAACCCGAACGACGAACAAGTTCATCGTCGAATCAACGAAAAACTATCTATTTAGCTTATAATCAATCGGGAGTAGGTCATTATGATGCCGCTTATCCTCGAAATGGATAACAAATCAATTGAACAGATAGATGTGCTTTTATTATTTTGTGAATATATTTCTTCCGTGGGCAAGCATATAGAAGCAAATGTATAAATTTTTAAAAAGGTTCATCGTTTTTTGTTTTCTCTCTTTTCTTCCTCTCTCCCTCTCATTGTATTTTGTCGATTTTTTTCTTGGTTTTTCGCTTTTTTTTAAACAGTCATCGAAAAATGTCAGGTTCATGAATATTGACATGAAGAGAAAAAAAAAGTGTTCGTACAAGGAAAAAGATCAGAAGAAAAAAGAAAAGTCAGATCAATTTTCAATCACTTATCGTCGTCGTCGTCGAACTAAATATTCCAATGAATAATAATTATTAACATCGATGGGATTTTCTAGAATCCAAACATAATCATTCTTTCAACAACAACAACAAAAAGTATATTCTTACGATTGGATGTGTAATCCGGATATTGTTCAACAGACTGCAACGGTATAGAATGATGTTTTATCATGGCAAGAGATGCTGGATATTTCGAATAGGCTAAATCGGAATTGGCACGTTTACCGAATCTAGAGGAAAAAAAAAGAAATAAGAATATTATATTTATGAATTCAGAAATGAATTTGTTTTTACCGTGGTCGAGCTAGAATCGCATAGTAATTATGTAATAATTTCCAAAATAAAGCTTGTTCTTCTGGTGTTGCGTCTGGAGGCGGTTTTTGGGGTAACGATGGAAAACTAACTGATGATGCAGATTGAATAAATAAGAGGGATAACAGAAATAGATTAATTAATATAAACACACCAAATGAATTCATATTCGTTCGTGTTTTATTAAATAGGAAATGCGAAGAAAAATAAATCAATCGGTCTGAAAATCAGTTCATTTCAAAATACAAAATAATAGAATTTGTCTAGCCAGTGACGAACAAAAAAAGTAGTAAATCTTATTTACGTGAAAGATTTGCTTTTTTTTATAACTAAGAACGATTGTTCAATTTATTAATATGTTGTCTTCCGTCCTTTTCTTCTTACAGTAGTTGACTTATCGCCTGTTCTGATCTTTCTAATCCAACTTTCCTGACTTTTAAATCACATACTTAAAATGCAAAAGAAAAAAACGTTCGTCGAGTGTCGATAAACTTTTGACATTTTAAGTCATTTAAAATATCATATAATTAACTATATATTCTATCATTTCGACAATTAATTTCAGGTCATTTTGTACTACAATTTCTGTCTAATGAGAAGTATTTTAAGCTAATCTATATATTGCTAGTATGTTTAATTTGCTACTTCTAACGTCTACGTATGAAACAACATTTATTAGTATATATATATACATATTAATGTGAAATCTAGCATGATTTTTGAAAAATCATGAGAAAATAAAACATCAAACGGATATTGAACAAGTCTATGATTAGTCTATTAAACAGAACAGGAAAACAATTGAATATATGACGTTTGCTAGACTGTCGTTCTCAAGCTCAGATATTAGAAGAAATAAAATGCACTGAAAAGATCAGATGAATTTGAGGTATTCCTTTTTCGATGAGAATTTATGATAACGCTAGATCCGGGCTCTGTTGATCTCACAAGCACACACCCTCAAGATTTTTCAAAAGATTAAAGCAAACACACGATGTTCATGTCGACATTAGAAAAGCTTTTCAAAACTTATTATTAATCTATTAAGAAACTTACTTTAACTGAACAGTTGACGTTCAAGACTATAATAGACATAAAACAAGATCTTCAAAGGTAAATTTTTGCCTCTCTCTCTCTCTCTCTCGCTCGCTCGCTCGCTGTCTATGAGGCGCAGAAAATAGTTTTCTATTTCATCGAATGTATGAGTATATATAGTCAACTATTAGTAAAGAAGTAATAAAATACGAAGTCATGTGGAAAATTTTTATTTCTCAAACAAAAGAAGATAAATAAGTTTTTTTTTTCCTCAAAATAATAAAAAAAAAGTTCTGCTAAATTTAATGGATACTTTATGGGACACAATTGTTTCCTTTTATATAATACATTTAGACATGAGTGATCGCATTCGAAACGTAGGTGTAAATGACAAAGAAAAAGAAAAGAGACATAACGACGAAAAAAGATCAATCATTTCTACTTCATTAATTCTAATAATCACGATAAGTTAAAAATTGATGTCAGAAATATATTGTATTCAAATAATCAATCACAAACCAACTTATTTATGTCCATTATTGATGTTAGACGAAATGTAACAACATTCTGACATTTCAAGATCTAATTACTTTGAAGTTACTAAACAGAAATATTTTTTGGACATCATAAAAATCTTTTTGAAACTTTAAAAGCGCGGAATGTTTCTTTTCTAAATCGAAACATGACTATCTTTTTCTCGAATAAAATGATCGCAATAGGACAAACGCTGACATTTCTTTCACCCTCTCCCACATACAAAATCGTATAAATTAGTGTCAGTTATTTATAACAAATTCATTAGAATTACTGATGCATATTGTAAAGTGTTGTCAATACATTATTTTTATTATTATTATTACCATCAAACAAGTCAATGAAAAGAAAATTAAATGAATTCATGTTTTAAAACATTACGATTTATTTTAAAAAGAAATAGAATTCAATTTGCGTTTTATTTCTTTCTATTGAAATGATTTATTCGACGAAAGAGTTGAAAAGAAAATAGAAAGACCTGGTGCTCTTTGTTCCAGTTGCTTTTACTGGATAAATTTTGCGTATGTTTTTTTTTTGAAAAATATTCCGATTATCATGAAATTGTCTTCTTTTGTCGAGTAAAAAAAACAAAGGCAAATTGATATAATAAATAATATTTTTATACAGTTTGAAATACATTTTTTTCAATATCATTTTCATTGAAATCAAAAAATTCTACTATTAATCAACAAAAGAAGAAAAGAAAAGAAAAGAAAAGAGTATTTGTTCAAAGTCAAATAAATTATTTTGTTGCATTTCGAAATGACAAAAGAAGAGAAAAAAAAAGAAAGAAGAAACATTCGTTTGTTTCCAAGATCTTTTTCTTGTTGTCGTTGATTCTATCCCATTGACGGTTATTATAAACATAGAAAGTGAAATGAATAATACAAATGTGCTGTACAAGACTGAAAGACAATTCAATGAACAAATAAATTTTGTGTCTTCAAATATTTTTGCACAGAAATACAAAAAAAGAAGAAAGAAAAAAGAATACATCCTTTTTTTTAATATTATGATTGAAATTCACCCTCAATACATTACAGTAACATACATTATTTATAGATATAGCAAAAAAAAGAAGCACAGATTCTTGAATAAACTATCAAATAAACAGGAACAACGAAAGGATCGAACGAAATAGTAGATCTCAAACACCAGATGAATGATTTTTGTCGAAGATTAATTAGATTTTCTCTTCGTTATTTTGTTCCTTGTTTTCGTTTTCTTCTTCTTCTTCTTCTTCTTCTTGAACTGATACATCAGCATGTGACACATTAATTGTTGGTACAAGTATATTTGTTGTTGAAACAGGTGGTGAAGGTGGTGGTGGTGGTGGTGATGAGGTACAATTTTAGTTGGACGAATAACAAGATAATTAAGTAGATCGGATAATGAAAGTACGCCAATAACATGTTCATCTTGATCAACAACAACTAAACGATGTACTTCAGCTTTAATAATACGTTCCATACATGTTGCTAAAGATTCATTCTTATAACATTTAGCAACATCTTCAAGACGTTCTTTTCGGTATGATAATGCTTCGTTTATTGTCATATTTAAATTTGTATATGTTTTATCAGCTGCTAAACCCTAAAGGAAAACACAAGAATAAAATCCAATTCATATGCTAATATTTATTTTCTTACAATAACATCAAATTTTGAATAAATATTAACTAATTTCTTCTGACTATCAACAACAGGTAATGCTGATATACGATATTTAACAAACATATTAAGTGCTTCGATAATTGTTGTATCTTCACTAATCTAAAACAAAACATAATTTACTCGAATATATATATATTAAGATCGTGTTAAATAATTACAATATGCATATTGTCATAAGTACCAACTTGAAGTTCTTCTAATGTTTTTGACATATATGCTGGCTGATTCCAATCGTAAATCTAAACGAAAAACGAATGGAAATGATTTTTTTTTGAAAACAAAAGAAATCGATTTACATATAAATAAAAATATCGTAGAATTCGTTTGTGTGTTAAAATGAAAACAACATTATTTGTCGTTGGATCGATGATTGGCAGACGATGAACATGATTCTCCAGGAGAATTCGAACAGCATCCAATAAACTAAAATCATCATCATTTCGATATTTCGTTTCATTTTCAACAAACTATCGAACCTATCGGTTGGTTTTATACATAATAACGGTTTTTCATATTCTTTTAAAACTTCTCTCCACGTTTCGATTCTGTGTTCTTCGAGTTCTTCGATTTTCGCATTCGGTTCTTTGTAATATTTTTCCAGAATTAAAATAAAATCTGTTATGGTCAACATGCCGGTAAATCGTTGTCGTTTCGTATCCCATAATGGTGCAGCACGAACACCGTTATAAACAAGTGCATAGAATGCTTTTTTGACGGCTAATTGTGTATCGAATACAACAAGTTTCGAACTTTTCGGCATAATATCATAACATGTATGAGTTTTCATAAAATGTGGGTAGAGTTCATCGTCGCTGACTGTGAAAAAGAAAAATTTAGATTTTTCGAGAGATTTTTTTAAAAAAAACTTACTGAAGATTTCATCGGTATCGGGAGTTGGAGAAGTTGACTAGAAAAAGAATTTTAGTTTTGACTTGTGAATAAATGAAATCGAACATACGAGTGGTCGAATATTGTATATTGATGGACGATCGGAAGAACTATTTCGTGAGATTATTGTTTGGCCCGAGATAGTTTTTGTAAAACGTGAACCCGTCATATGATTCGGACTTTGAGCTCCTACAAAAAATCAACTTCAATCGATACAAAAAATTTCGTTTCATTTTCATCCTACCTGCTCGTTTTGGATCTTGAAAAAGTGCCTAAAATCAAAATCGAATTTCATTAGTTCCATATAAATCTCTCTCAGATTTCATCAAAAGCTCATAAGCAAGCATAAAGCAAAACGAAAAATTTCTCCCTGTAGATCCCCGAAAGACGTACCATTAATTGACTCGTTCCCCCGCATCCATTCGACGTCGCCTGTTTATTCTGTTGTTGAATTCGTCCTAGTGCAGCTTGTATTCGTAGATCATCATTTCTATTCGTCATACGTTTATGATACGAAATCGAGTAGCCTTTCGGTGCTGCTGATAACGATGCATAATACTGCGAGTCCGATGTTGGCAATGCAAGAGCATTGGGACCTGCAGTTGATGATTTGTTATTTCCGCTATTTGTTCGACTATGATTTCTCGTTGCCGTTGAACTACGTGTACCAGGCATGATTCTCTCGTCTTTATGATGTTGTTGATCTGTATCTGACAAAGAACCAGTTGAAACCGTTCGATCATCGATATCATCATCGAAATCTTCTTGATCGACGAGTGCATTCGAATAGTTTGTCGTTAGATAGTGATTATTATTGGTTCGTTTTTTCGTTGGATTCGTGTTCGTATCGATGATTTTCGTTGTTGTTGTTGTTGTCAAAAGTGGTTTCTTCGTTTTTTTTGGAAAAAATCGAGAAAAAAGTGATTTATCAGGCACAGATTGTGTATCAGATTTCGAACGTGAACGAACACGACGAATGAAAAATTCTTTCGCTGACGAACTTGCCGATGATGTTGGCGAAACTTTCGTATTCGTCGTCGGTATAACTAATGAAGCAACGGGCGCAGCTGCACTTGCATGTTGAGATAATGTTGCAACAACATTCGAATGTTCGCACAAATCACTATTGCCATTGGTGGCACCGCCGCCTGGACCCGATGTGTTATTCGTTGAATTCGAAAGTACGCCGACGGAATTTGCCAGAGGTGTGTTTGTTTTCTTGTCGTTGGTATTCGGACGTGATGAGAATACGGCTTGAATACGTGATCGTTTCGATGAAACGTCCGAATTCGATTTATTCGGCGATATCGATCGGTCCAAATCGGTTTGATCAATACCACTTGTTAAATTGCTTTCATTCTAAATGTTCGGGGATGGGTGGATATTTTCAAAGAAAAAGACGTTGCTTTTGTTTTTCTTTCTCTCGTTCTCTGTTTTTTTTTTGTTATTTTTATGTTTTATCAACTCAAGAAAAAGTTTCTTCTTTCGGAACTTTTGTTTTTCTTCTTCAATGAGAAACTTACCATTGGT
>Ga0209963_1001840_pt1 | contig 11554 bp, 9 predicted proteins | sample ThiBio_1000_biof_2_FD_183957 | JGI IMG/M metagenome (GOLD analysis project Ga0209963, IMG submission 183957) | Wastewater bioreactor microbial communities from Cape Town, South Africa - Thiocy_cont_1000_biof (SPAdes) | ecosystem: Engineered > Bioreactor > Thiocyanate-remediating >...
TGCACCGCGCGGTTGTAATGACGGTCGGTCGGGTCCTCGCACCACGCATCCCGCGCGGTGATGTGGCGGACGGGGAGATGGGTACGCGGACGCGGCCAGCGGTCGGCGCGCCACCACAATCGCAGCGGATGAAACGTGCCGCGCGGTGTGCCGCCGTCGCCCTCGAATTTGTTGGCGCGGATGCCGCCGCGCCCCAGCGCCACCGGAATGGTTCGCCCGCCCGCGATCAGCCAGCCGCGCGTTGGACGGCCGGCGCTGGCGCGCACGCGCAGCAGGCTCAGCGGTCGGTCGTCCCCATAAGCCATTGGAGGATAATGACTTTCCATTCGGCGAAACTCCGCGCCGCCGTCGCCGGGACGCAATCTCGAATCATGTCACGAGAAATATAGCTTGATTGCCAATTGGTAACTGGTTCCAAGCCCCGATCGATCTTATCTGTGATCCGTGATGTCATGCGCGCACCGCACGCGCGCTCCCGTTCGAAGGACGCCAACGATGGCCAATGCTCGCAAGATCCTGATCGTGGATGACGACAACGATTTGCGCGAGGCGCTCGTCGAGCAGTTGTCGCTGCACGAGGAATTCGAGGCCTCCGCCGTGGATACCGGCGCCAAAGGTGCCTCCGCCGCGAAGACCAACGCGCCCGATCTGGTGCTGATGGATGTCGGCCTGCCCGATACCGACGGCCGCGAGGTGGTGCGGTCGCTGCGCAAGGGTGGCTTCAAGGCGCCGATCATCATGCTGACCGGCCACGACACCGATTCCGATACCATTTTGGGACTTGAATCCGGCGCCAATGATTATGTGGTGAAGCCGTTCCGCTTCGCCGTGCTCCTGGCGCGCATCCGCGCGCAATTGCGCCAGCACGAAGCGAGCGAAGACGCGGTGTTCTCGGTCGGGCCTTACAGCTTCCGCCCCGGCTCCAAGATGCTGACCAACGGCAACGGCAAGAAGGTGCGGCTAACCGAGAAGGAAACCGCGATCCTGCGTTTCCTCTATCGCGCCGGGCAGGCGCCGGTATCGCGCGACACGTTGTTGCAGGAGGTGTGGGGCTACAACTCCGGCGTCACCACCCACACGTTGGAAACCCACATCTACCGTCTGCGGCAGAAGATCGAGCAGGACGCCGCAAGCCCGGAAATCCTAGTGACGGAAGCCGGTGGCTACAAGCTGGTGCCGTGATACGTTTGGCGCAACGATTCGTTAATGTTGTGATCCGCGCGCCCGCTTATCCGGACCCTCATGTCCATTGAAGACGATGTTGTCCTGCTCGACCGCGTCCCGACGTTTCACCTGCTGGGGAACGCGGCGATCCGCGTTCTGGCGATCGGCTCGGAGCAACAGGAATTCGCCAGCGGCTCGGTGCTGTTTCGTGCCGGCGATGCCTCTGATTGCGGTTACGTGGTGCAGCGCGGCTCGTTCCATCTGAGCTTTCCCGGTGGCAGCAAGGACGACATCGTCGCCGGTCCCGGCGCGCTGATCGGCGAACTGGCGCTGATCGTGCCGATGGCGCGGCCCGCCACCGCGACCGCGCGGGAATACGCCTCCGTCATCCGCATCACCCGCACCCTGTTCCAGCGTGTGCTCGACAGCGAGCCGGACGGCGCACGCCGCCTGCGCGACGAATTCGCCCACCGCACCAGCCAGGCCGCCAGCGACCTCGTTCTGATCGGCGGTCGGCTGACGAACTGAGTTCGGCATTATTTTTTCGACGGATTTGCCTCGCGAAAATCGTCGCTGCGGCGTCTGGGTCCCCGCTTGCGTGGGGACGACTCAGAGGAATGTCGGACCTTCTCTGCCCATAACCTCACCGCCACAATCGTCTGCTGAAAATTTGAGCAGTCACGGCTAGGCATTGTGCGCTGCCGTTGCCTTGGCGTGCGGCGACTTTCGCACCTCGCCAGAAAATCCAGCATTTCCAAAGTCCTATCGCCCTCAACCCGCTCTGGCACGGCTCTTGATTAGCAACCCGTGACGGAACGCGGCGGCTGCTCAGCCGTGCGGGGCCGGCCGATCGACGGCATGGGGCCGATCGGCGCCGGAGCAATGCGGGGAACGACGGAATGAAAATCGTCATGGCGATCATCAAGCCATTCAAGCTCGACGAGGTGCGGGATGCCCTGACCTCGCTCGGCATCCACGGACTGACGGTGACCGAGGTGCGCGGCTACGGCCGCCAGAAGGGCCACACCGAGATTTATCGCGGCGCCGAATACGCCGTCAGCTTTCTGCCGAAGGTGAAGATCGAGGTCGCGGTTCCGGGCGATCAGGTCGAGCGGGTGATCGGCGCCATCGTCGGCGCCGCCAAGACCGGCCAGATCGGCGACGGCAAGATTTTCGTCATGTCGCTCGAGCACGCGGTGCGCATCCGCACCGGCGAAGCCGATGCCGACGCGCTCTGAATCCCCCGCCCGCATTCATTTTCCTTCAGGAGTAAAATTCATGACGTTCGCTCATCCCGTACGCGCGGGACTTCTCTCCGCTGCTGTCGGCCTCGCCGCAATCGCCGGATTCGCCGACATGGCGCTGGCGCAGGCCACGGCCGCCGCGCCCGCCGTCGCCGACAAGGGCGACACCGCCTGGATGCTCACCTCGACATTGCTGGTGTTGCTGATGATCGTGCCGGGCCTCGCATTGTTCTACGGCGGCCTGGTGCGCTCGAAGAACATGCTCTCCGTGCTTACTCAGGTGTTGGCGGTGGCCTGTCTGTCGATGCTGATGTGGGTGGCGATCGGCTACAGCCTCGCCTTCACCGAAGGCTCGCCCTTCATCGGCGGCTTCGCCAAGTCGTTCCTCGCCGGCGTCGCCAAGGACACCGTCAACAGCGGCGGCACCATCCCCGAATATGTGTTCTTCGCCTTCCAGATGACGTTCGCGTCGATCACCCCGGCGCTGGCGCTCGGGGCTTTCGCGGAACGCACCAAGTTCTCGGCGACGCTGTTGTTCGCGCTGTTGTGGGGCATCCTTGTCTACTATCCCATCGCCCACATGGTCTGGCAGAGCGACGGCTACCTGATGAAGCTCGGCGCGCTCGATTTCGCCGGCGGCACCGTGGTTCACATCAATGCCGGCATCGCGGGCCTCGTCGGCGCACTGATCGTCGGCAAGCGGGTCGGCTTCGGCAAGGACCTGATGGCGCCGCACTCGCTGACCCTGACCTTCACCGGCGGCGCGCTGCTGTGGATCGGCTGGTTCGGCTTCAACGCCGGCTCGGCGCTTGCCGCCAACGACGTCGCCGCGCTGGCGCTGGTCAATACGCTGCTCGCCACCGCCGCCGCCGCGCTGTCATGGATGTTCGTGGAGTGGGCGGCGAAGGGCAAGGCGTCGCTGCTCGGCACCGTCTCCGGCGTCATCGCCGGTCTGGTGGCGATCACGCCGGCGGCGGGTCTGGTGGGTCCGATCGGCGGCATCGTGCTCGGTCTCGTCGGCGGCGCGGTGTCGTTCTTCTTCTGCACCACGGTGAAGAACGCCTTCGGTTATGACGACACCGCCGACGTGTTCGGCGTGCACGGTGTCGCCGGCATCGTCGGCTCGATCGGCACCGGCGTGTTCGTCAGCGCCTCGCTCGGCGGCGTCGGCGTCGAGAACTACGACATGGCGACGCAGGTCTGGAATCAGATCGTCGCGGTGATCATCGCCATCGTCTGGTGCGGCGTGATCTCGGCAATCATCTTCAAGGTGATCGATCTCACCATCGGCCTGCGCCCCGCCACCGATGCCGAGCGCGAAGGCCTCGACATCACCGATCACGGCGAGCGCGCGTACAATATGTGAGACGGCGTCCAAACTATCGCCGTGATTGCGAGCGAAGCCAAGTAATCCAACTTTCCTCTCCCTCTCCCGCGTGGGGAGGGGGTGGGGTGGGGACTCTTCCGGATTGCGTCGTCGCTGACGCTCTCACAACGATGGAAATATCCTTCGGTCGGGTACTTCCTCCTCCCAAGCTCGCCCGACCGTGAAGGGCTCCGGTGAAAACCGGAGCCCTTCGTTCTGCGATGCGCCTCATTCACGCGAACCGCTTTCCATGCCGCGCGAGGACGCTGTAGGTTTTCACGCGGTGAAGCGGAGGATGCGAAGCGATGCAGTTTCATCTCGACGGGTTTCGGCCCGGCGATCCGGCGATCGCACATGCACCTGAATCCAACGCGGCGAAGCCGGGCCGCGTCGACGTGCTGATCGTCGGCTGCGGTCCCGCCGGATTGACTTTGGCGGCGCAGCTCGCGGCGTTTCCCGACATTGCCACCATGATCGTCGAAAGCAAGGATGGCCCGCTGCAACTCGGGCAAGCCGACGGCATCGCCTGCCGCACCATGGAGATGTTCGAGGCGTTCGGTTTCAGCGAACGCGTGAAGAAGGAATCCTACTGGGTCAACGAAGTTGTGTTCTGGAAGCCGGATGCCGCCGATCCTTCGCGCATCGTCCGTAGCGGCCGCGTGCAGGATGTGGAGGACGGACTGTCTGAGATGCCGCACGTCATCCTTAATCAGGCGCGCGTGCACGATTTTCTGCTGGAGACGATGCGGCATGCGCCGTCGCGGCTGGAGCCGGTCTATCGACGGCGGTTCGTTGGGCTCAAGATTCAGCAATCGTCCGCGACGCATCCGGTGCTCGCGCGACTCGAACGGCTCGATCCCGGCCACGACGGCGAGATCGAAACGGTGCGCGCACGTTACGTCGTCGGCTGCGACGGCGCGCGCAGCAACGTGCGGCAGGCGATCGGCCGCGCACTGACCGGCGATTCCGCCAATCAGGCCTGGGGCGTGATGGACGTGCTGGCGGTGACCGACTTTCCCGACGTGCGGCTGAAAGCGGCGATCCACTCGGCGAGCGACGGCAGTATGCTGATCATTCCGCGCGAGGGCGGATACCTCGTTCGCCTCTACATCGAACTCGACAAGCTGGCGGAGGGCGAGCGCGTCGCCAGCAAGGCCATCACCGCCGAGCATCTGGTGGCGGCGGCGCAGCGCATCTTCCGTCCTTACACGCTCGACGTGAAGGAGGTTGCGTGGTGGTCGGTCTACGAGATCGGGCAGCGGTTGTGCGATCGTTTCGACAACGCGCCCGATGATTCCACGCATCCATCGGTGTTCATTGCGGGCGATGCCTGCCACACCCACAGCCCGAAGGCTGGGCAGGGCATGAATGTGTCGATGCAGGACGGCTTCAATCTCGGCTGGAAACTCGCCGCCGTGCTTCGCGGGCAAGTGTCGCCGGCGATCCTGCACACCTATTCCGACGAGCGACGCGCGCTGGCGAAAGAGCTGATCGACTTCGACCGCGCCTTCGCGAAGATGTTCAGCGCGCGGCCGAAGGAGGCCGGCGCGAACGATGACGACGGCATCGATCCGGCGGAGTTTCAAAGATACTTCGTCAAGCAGGGCCGTTTCACCGCCGGCACCGCAGTTCACTACGCGCCATCGCTCATCACCGCCGCACCGGTGCATCAGAATCTTGCGACCGGCTTCGTGGTGGGAATGCGGTTTCACTCCGCGCCGGTGATCCGGCTCGCCGACGCCAGGCCGCTGCATCTCGGGCACGTCGCCAAGGCGGATGGCCGCTGGCGATTGTTTTTATTCGCCGACGACAGGATGCCGGACGATTCGTCATCGCGGTTACGCGGGTTGTGCGAATGGCTGGCGCAATCCGGCACCTCGCCGCTACGAATTTACACGGCCGCGGAAGCCGATATCGATTCGGTGATCGACGTGCGCGCGGTGTTTCAGCAAGGCCATCGCAATCTCGCGTTCGATGCATTGCCGTCGCTGCTGCGGCCGCGCAAGGGAGGCTTCAAACTGATCGATTACGAAAAGGCGTTCTGTCCGGACCTGAAGAACGGTCCCGATATTTTCGATGCGCGCGGCATCGATCGCGCGAAAGGCTGCATGATCGTGGTGCGGCCGGATCAGTACGTCGCCAACGTACTGCCGCTCGATGCCCATGACGATCTCGCGGCGTTCTTCGGCGGGTTCATGCTGCGGAGAGGGTGATGTTAGATCTCATCCGGCGCGATCAGCGTCACGTTCGGAAAATAGCTGCGATAACGTCGCGCATCGCGGGTCAACAACGGCAACCGCTCGACCTCGGCATGAGCGCCGATGAAGAAATCCGGCAGCACGCTGGTTCGTGACCCGCCGGCTTTGCGGTATTTTACGAAGGCCTTGCCGGCCCGGAACAACGCAGCCGAGGAGATCGGCACCAATGTCACCCCAGCCGTCGCCAGCATCGCGTCAACTTCCTCGATCGTGCGGTAGCGAATGGAAGTTTCGGTATAGATGATATCGTTGATGATCAGCGGACCGGCTTGCGCCAACATTTCGAGTTGGCCGAGCGACCACTGCCACCAGTTCGAATCCTTGCTGACAAGGTCGAGCAGAATATTCGAATCGACCAGCGTCACGCGGTTACTCCCCGCGCGTCATGGCCATGATTTCATCGGTGGAGAGACCCGGCCCCGCGCTCCCGACCAGATCGGCGAACCGGCTCGGCGATTTCTGTCCGTCCGCCCGTTCAAACACCACGCTCCCGTCTGCGGCGCGGCGGAATTCGACTTTGCTGCCGGGCTTGATGCCGAGATGGTCGCGGATCGGCTTCGGGATCGTCACCTGCCCCTTTTGCGTAACGGTGGTGGCCATCGCTGCCTCCAAAGTAATACTTTTCAAGGATATGGTAATACTTTGCCGGATGTCCAGCGGCGACACGTCCCGTGAAGCCGGCATGATCTTGCCCCAAAACCGGGTTCCAATCCGGCATCATGCCGATGGTTAATCGCGTCTTAACCTCGGCGTCCTTATGTTAGGCATCCGTGTCTGTCCCGGTCCACGGATGCTTCGTTTTGGTGCGGCCGGGTTCCGAGAAAGTGCTGACGTTTCAACATGGTGATCTCCGCGACATCCGCTGCGGCGCAGTCGGCCTCCCCTCCCGGCGGCCAGCGTTCGCCGTTTGCGCGGCTGGCGGAACTGCTGGCGCCCCATGTGCCCGGCCAACCGCTGATCGCAATGTCGCTGGGCGAGCCGCAGCACCCGATCCCGCCGTTCGTGGGATCGATTTTGTCGGAGCATATCAACGAGTTCGGCCGCTACCCCATCGCCAAGGGGATTTTGCCGTTTCGCACGGCGGCGGCGAACTGGATGAACCGGCGCTATGCGCTCGCGTACCCGGTCGATCCGGAAACCGAGGTGCTGGTGCTCAACGGCAGCCGCGAGGGTCTGTTCTTTGCCGCCATCACCGCCGCGCGCTTCGTCGGGCCGCGGCAGGGCGTGCCCGCGATCCTGCTGCCGAATCCGTTCTATCCGGCCTATGCCGCAGGCGCCCAGGCGGCCGGCTGCGAGCCGATCTTCCTGCCGACCACCCGCGACAACGGTTTCCTGCCCGATCTCGACGCGCTCGATCCGGCGACGCTCGCCCGCACGGTCGCGATCTACATCGCCTCGCCCGCCAATCCGCAGGGGTCGGTGGCCTCGCGCGCCTATTGCGATCGTCTGGTCGGCCTCGCCCGGCAATACGGCTTCATGATCCTCGCCGACGAATGCTACTCGGAAATCTACACCAAGACCGCGCCCGGCAGCATGCTGGAAGCGGCGGGGCCGGACTTCGCCAACGTCGTGGTGTTCCAGTCGCTGTCGAAGCGCTCGAACCTGCCCGGCATGCGTGTCGGTTTCGTTGCCGGAGATCCAAAGTTCCTCGCGGCGTTTCACGAGTTGCGCAACGTCGCCGCGCCGCAGGTGCCGGTGCCGCTGCAATACGTCGCCGCCGCTGCCTATAACGACGAGGCGCATGTCGAGGAGAACCGAAGGCTCTATCGGCTGAAGTTCGATCTCGCCGATCAGATCCTCGGCAATCGCTACGGCTACAGCCGCCCGGCCGGCGGCTTCTGCCTGTGGCTCGACGTTTCCGCTTACGGCGGCGACGAGGCCGCGACGGTGAAGCTTTTCAAGGACGGCGGCGTGCGGGTGATTCCGGGCAGCTATCTCGCCCGTCCGCAGGCCGATGGCAGCAATCCCGGCGCGGGCTACATCCGCGTCGCGATGGTGCAGGACAGTGAGACGGCCGCCGAGGCCTTGCATCGGCTGGTCGCGGTTTTGGATTAAGCGCGGGGGCGCACGAGTATGCCGGCGATGGAACGCGTCATTCCCCTGGTCGGGCATTTGCCGGCCTCGATCCGCGACATGCTGCTACGGCAGTTGCGGGCATTGACGGGACTTGGCCTGATCGCACTGGCGGCGGCGACGGCGGCGGCGCTGATCACCTGGTCGGTGCAGGATCCTTCGCTCAGCCACGCGACCTCGCGGCCGATCCGCAATATCATGGGTTATCCCGGCGCGATCGGCGCCGATCTCCTGATGCAGATCCTCGGGCTTGGCGCCATCATGCTGTTGTTGCCGGTGGCGGTGTGGGGCTGGCGGATGCTGACGCGGCGGCCGTTCGACCGCGAGGCGCTGCGGTTCGGCTGCTGGGTGCTGTGCACGGTGTTCGCCGCCGGCTTCGCCAGTTGCTGGCCGCATAACGCGGCGTGGCCGTTGCCGACCGGGCTTGGCGGTGTGGTCGGCGATGGTCTGGTGCGCGCGCCGGCGCTGGTGCTGGGGCCGTTCGGCTTCGTCTATTCGCTGCTGTTCGGCACGATCTATCTCGCGGCGACGATTGCAGCCTTCGTCTTCGCGGCGGGTTTCGGCGCGCGCGAAGCCGAAGAAGCCACGCTGTTCGACGATGAGGACGAAACGCCGTTGTCCGCCGACGACGAAGCGGAAAACGATCGCCGCGCGGCGATGCTCGGCTTTGTCGTTCACGCGCTGATGAGCGCCAAGGCGCGTCTCGGCCGCCTCATGGTCACCGCCTATCGCTCGCTGGTGGCGAGCGGTTCGGCGCAGACGGCCGCGCGCTTCGAGCGGCATGAACCCTCGCTCGACGGCAACGGTCGCCGTAGCCCCTCCATCGCGCCGCATGACGAGGCCGAAGACGCCTACGAGGACGAGGAAGAGTACGAAGAAGAAGAGGTCGAGGAGGAGGAAGAGGACGAAGCGCCCGTCGCCCGCGCACCGCGCAAGAAGGCCGCGCCGCGCGCGTCATCGCGCAAAGCGCACGTCGAATTCGAACTGCCCTCCGTCAACGTGCTGGCTTCGCCGAAGGCATCGGATCGCGTCTCGCTCAGCAAGACCGAACTGGAAAACAATTCGCGCTCGCTGGAGGGCGTGTTGCAGGATTTCGGCGTGCGCGGCGAAATCGTGAAAGCAAGTCCCGGTCCCGTCGTGACGCTGTACGAACTCGAGCCCGCGCCCGGCATCAAGTCGTCGCGCGTCATCGGCCTCGCCGACGACATCGCGCGTTCGATGAGCGCGTTGTCGGCGCGCGTGGCGGTGGTGCCCGGCCGCAACGCCATCGGCATCGAACTGCCCAACGTCAAGCGCGAGAAGGTGTACCTGCGCGAACTGCTCGTTGCGAAGGAATCCGAGGAATCCACCGCCAAGCTGCCGCTGTGCCTCGGCAAGAACATCGGCGGCGAATCCATCATCATCGATCTGGCGCGCACGCCGCACATGCTGATCGCCGGCACCACCGGCTCGGGCAAGTCGGTGGCGATCAACACCATGATCCTGTCGCTGGTCTACCGGCTGCGGCCGGATCAGTGCCGGCTGATCATGGTCGATCCGAAGATGCTCGAACTCTCGGTCTATGACGGCATTCCGCATCTGCTGACGCCGGTGGTGACCGATCCGAAGAAGGCCGTCGTCGCGCTGAAGTGGGCCGTGCGCGAGATGGAAGAGCGCTACAAGAAGATGGCCAAACTCGGTGTGCGCAACATCGACGGCTTCAATGCGCGGCTCGCGGAAGCGCGCGCCAAGGGCGAAGAGATCACGCGCACGGTGCATACCGGCTTCGACAAGGAAACCGGCAAGGCGATCTACGAGGAAGAAAAGCTCGAACTCGACGCGCTGCCCTACATCGTCATCATCGTCGACGAGATGGCCGACCTGATGATGGTCGCGGGCAAGGACATCGAAGGCGCGGTGCAGCGCCTTGCGCAGATGGCGCGCGCCGCCGGTCTGCACGTGATCCTCGCGACACAACGTCCGTCGGTCGACGTCATCACCGGCACCATCAAGGCCAACTTCCCGACGCGTATTTCCTTCCAGGTGACGTCGAAGATCGACAGCCGCACCATCCTCGGCGAGATGGGCGCGGAACAACTGCTCGGCCAGGGCGACATGCTCTACATGGCGGGCGGTGGCCGCGTCTCGCGCGTGCACGGCCCGTTCGTGTCGGATGAGGAAGTCGAGAAGGTGGTGCGCCACCTCAAGACGCAGGGCCAGCCGGAATATCTCGAGGCGGTCACCGCGGAAGAACCCGCCGAGGGCGAGGACGGCGCAGTGTTCGATTCCACCGGCATGGGTGGCGACGGCGGCGGCGACCTGTTCTCGCAGGCGGTGGCGATCGTCAAGCGCGACCGCAAGGCCTCGACCAGTTACATCCAGCGCCGCCTGCAGATCGGCTACAACCGTGCCGCGTCGCTGATGGAGCGGATGGAGCTGGAAGGCATCGTCGGTGCGGCCAATCACGCCGGCAAGCGTGAGATTTTGATCGATCAGGAGGAGGAAAGTCCCTTCTAAGCGCCCCGAAGTATCTCAAGTCGAGCGTGATCTTGTCCGAAACCGGTATCCACTTCTCGGGATCACGCTCCGGGTCGCGAAATCGCCACAGCTTTGCATTAGCGCCAGCCCCACGACGGCCCCATCAGGACGAGACATTGCACAGACATCCGAAAAGGCTCACCCAAGGCGACTTTAAGGGCTTCTTTAAAGGCTTTGTCCGGGGCGTTTCCCTCACGGCGCGAGCGCGTGCCGGGCGCGTGATCGCCGCGACCGCGCTGTCGGGATTGCTGGCGCTTCCCGCATTTGCTGAATCGATTCCCTTGCCGACGCCGGCACCCGCCATGCGAGACGGCGCTATCGTGGTGGCGCAGGCTGGCAAGCCGGCCGCCGGCAAGCCCGCGCCGGCCGCGACCAAGCCGCCCGATCCGATCATTCCCGATCCGCGCAAGCGCGCCACCGGCGGGCTGTTCACCAGCTTCGACGCCAAGCAGCGCGCCGAGGCCGCCAAGGTCAGCGCCTATCTGTCGTCGCTGCAAACGCTGGTCGGGCAATTCGTGCAGGTCGGGCCGGACGGCAGCCGCACCACCGGCGATTTCTACATGCAGAAGCCGGGCAAGATTCGTTTCGAATACGATGCCCCGAGCAACATCTCGATCATCGCCGACGGGCAGTCGGTGGTGGTGCGCGACACCAAGCTGGCGACGCAGGATACCTATCCGCTGTCGCAGACGCCGCTGCGCTTCCTGCTGTCGAACCGCATCGACCTGATGCAGGATACCAAGGTGGTCGGCGTTACCGCCGACGAGCTCTACATCAGCATTACGCTGGAAGAGCAGAACCCGTTGGTCGGCACCAGCCGGCTGATGCTGATGTATGGCGTCAAGGACCACCAGCTCAAGCAGTGGACCATCACCGATCCGCAGGGCTACGACACCACCGTCGCCGTCTACAATCTCGACTCGACCAAGAAG
>Ga0209963_1001841_pt1 | contig 11550 bp, 11 predicted proteins | sample ThiBio_1000_biof_2_FD_183957 | JGI IMG/M metagenome (GOLD analysis project Ga0209963, IMG submission 183957) | Wastewater bioreactor microbial communities from Cape Town, South Africa - Thiocy_cont_1000_biof (SPAdes) | ecosystem: Engineered > Bioreactor > Thiocyanate-remediating >...
TTGTTTCTGTTGTTGGTGTGTTGAATGTTTCTCTTGTCGTTTCATATATTCATTGAATGATCATCAGTGATGCCGTCGTGGTGTGTATGTTCTTCATTATGTCAATCTTTTTTCCTTCTTCTCCTAATGATTTCCTTGGCACAAACGTATTCAATAACAAATTCTTTTCAACATCAAATTTTAAAAGCTGATCTCGGTCAAGATATAACAATGACTTGTTTCTTTGATCCCGATAAACTCGATCAGGTTCGTTCCAATTACAATATTCGACTATTCTCCCCCGTAAGGCAAACTCATTTTTTCGACTAAGAAATAAACAAAACACGAAGAAAACTGTAAAGATAAATGTTGATTGTTTATTCAATCTCGTATTGAACATAAGACGATATGTCTATATCGTTTTTCGATTATCCATCTGGCGAAGACTATTGATCGATAGTTTATGTAGAAGATATCGTTTACTTCATATGGTCAAACAGTGTTATTTTAATCACAAATCGATGTCTACACATTTATCTTCTCGTTGTCCTCTTTTTTTCTAAATCAATTAAATCTGTGTCCGTGACTAAAAACTGTTCATCGTTGAAGTTGCATCAGCTTGTTTCTCTAACTGAGAATTGCATTTGATCATATGTTGTCTTTTTTTGTTTGAATTGAAGTTACGAGTCTTTTATTGAAGAGATTTGTTTGTTTCTTTGTTAAACATCCGATGCATTAATGATTTTGTTATTTTCTTCAGGTGTCTTTTATGCGTCAAACAACAGGCGACATTCTATCAGTTGGCTTAGAATTATTTCTCAATGAATTCTCAACAAAAACTCATCTCGAATTGAAATCTCTCTCAAACAATCGTTTAGATTTGAAAATAATTTCTGTCAATCAAAATGATTCGGGAATTTACACTTGTATGTTAAATGACGACAAATTAACATCATTTTCATTGGAAATACTTGGTAAGAACTCGAATTGATTTGAACTAATTGAAAATGACATTATCGAGAAAAGATGAATTGAATAATTTGTATTTGATATTGATGGAAAAAGATTTCGATTGGATAATAAAGATGTGTTAATTGTATGAGTATGTGTGTGCGTGCGTGCTTGTCGTAATCTTGACAGGCATCGAGATAGATTTGTGTTAATGACGCATCCGTATGCTGATGAATAACAATACGAAAACAGAGATAAAAAGAAATATGGTTCATGTCTTAACCTTTTCTACATCGAGATCATATGTTAACTGGTTTGTGTGTCGATACAAATTTGTATACATATCGTTTTTTTTAGTTCCACCTCGATTAGTATCTTATTCACCCAAGGAGCCGAGTATTTCTTATTCCGAAGGTTCATCAATGAATTTAACGTGCCATGGATTTGCTATTCCTTCAGCCAATGTAACTTGGATATTCAAAGATATGAACAAACAATCCAAAGGTAAATTGACTCGGACGAGTGTTTTTATTTATTTGAAGAGACAAAACAAAAATGTTTTTAGTAATTCATAATGAAGAACAAGTTTATATAAAATCAGTTGATGACAATGATAGTGGTTTATATGAATGTATAATTTCGAATGGTTATCATTCATCAATTAGTCGTTCATTTTATGTTACTGTTCAATGTAAGTTTTATTTGCATGACAAATTCTTTGCTAAATTACAAGTAAATTGAGACGAGAGAGGGAAAGAGAGAGAGAGAGAAGAAAAAGTCCTTCCGTTGGTTGTGTAGATCACACTACTTAATTAGTCTATCTTGAACATAAGATGACATTCAATTATTCTAATCTTTCGTGTGCTGTGTTTTTTTTGTTACATAATAATTGATCAATTTAGATTCTCCTCGAGTAATTTCATTAAATGATCGAATCGAAAGTTCTGTTCATGATACTGTTAATATAACTTGTCAAATATGTTCATTTCCACAAATAACTCATGTTAACTGGTTTAGAAACGATGAATATCTCAATGATATAAATGTTATTACGAAAATTGAGATAGAAAACGATTCTCAATGTTCGATTTCAACGATTGAAATTGTCGTAAGTTGAACATTTTCTCGTTTGTCGACGACATTTTTTGTATTTTTCAATGTTTGAAATAGGACATAAGCCCGTATCAATTCGGTCGATATAAATGTCAAGCGGAAAATAATTTAGGTGAAAATTCTTCGTCGATTGACGTCGAACGAATCGATTTGCCAAATTTGAAACTGAAACAAAATGAAATCAATCGAAATGGTCGAACAGCTTTATTAATTGATAATGACAAAAATTTGAATTTAACTTTGACTGACTATTCAATATTACCCAACAAATCAATTCGATTTTCTTCGTCGTATTTCGTAATTCTTTTCTCGATTTTCATTGTGAAATTTTTCTTGACAAAACTCTAATCAGTATCTTTTCTTTTTCGACTTCGATTCCGGTGATTTTGACAACAACAACAACAACAAACGAAATTCTGTTTTTTTCTTTCTTTCTTTTTATTAATCAAATAAAATAAAAAAAAACGAAGAAGAAATTGAAGAAGAACAAACAAATGACAAAAGAAAACACATCAAAAGCTTAAAAAACGAAAATTCCCGATAAAAGTAGTTTAAGTTTATTTTCATCACCGGACTGTTGCTTTTGTTTCTGTCGTTATTGTTTTGTCAGAAGACAAATTTTAAAAGAATAAAACTCATAAAAAGATTTAATTTTGATATTGATACTAAGTCGATTGAACTATCTACAATTCGAATTTCAGCTTTTATTTTGTTTTGTTGAGAGAAAATCGTTTTTTTTACCTGAAATCAGTTGAATTCGATATTCGTCATCAGATCGAGATTTCACTGCTAAATAAAATTGAAACCAAACAAATTTCAATGAGAGAAATCAATCGATTGAGATTTTACCGATTTTCGAATGTGTATCGAAATGTTCACTTTTATGACCGAGAAGATTCTCTGCTCGACATTCATATCGACCGTCTTTGCCATTCGGAGAATTCTTTTTTTCAATTGAATAAAAAAAAGGAAAATTATTTGAGAGACAGAAAAAACAAAATGTCGATTTACATGAATGATTAAAGTTGTAGTTGTACATTGTTCGTTGTCGATAAGTTTCGAATGAAATTTAATGAAATAATTTTGATTGGAAACAAGTTGATTTCCATTTTGAAACCAAAAAATACTCGATTTAGGAATCGAACAAATTTCACAGGTTAATTCTCGATGTAATTTCGTTGAAATATTCATTTGTGTTTTGATTATTCGAGGTGAATCTTTGAACAAAATGCAAACGTGTTATTTTAGATGACAGAACGATTTTGTTTTTGTTGTTGAAATTGAAGACAGACGAAGGATTAGACGACTTACATTGAACAGTGACATAGAATGAACGACTAATTGTTGCATGATATCCATTCGATGCTGTACATTCATATAATCCGCTATCAACTGATTTTACTGATGAGATATAAATATCGTCTCCTCGATGAATTACTTTACAAAAACAGTTTCATTTAGATTTTCAAAATTAGAAATGTTTTTGTTGTTACTTCTCGATTGTTTGTTATGATTTGTATAGATCCAAGTGATGTTTGCCGGAGGAATAGCAAAGACATGACACGATAGATTCAGTGGCAATTGTTCAGTATAGGTTATACTTGCTTCACTTGGAGAATAAGATAAAAGTCTTGGCGGTACTAAATTAAGATTTTAAGAAGATTTTATTCAATACAAAAGAACTTTCTTTTTTCAAAATTATTAAGAAGATTAACAATTGATTTTAAATCGTATGAATTCAGTCTTTTATTAATGAGATGAAATTCATTGATTCTTTTTTTTTTTACAATTATTCTCTGAACAAATTACATTTCTATATTAATCATTTGACAAATCCTTTTCTTCTTTTATTCTGATTCTTTTTTTTTGTTCTCTACTCTATTTAATTATAGACAACTGTCAAGGCCATTGCATAGAATAGAAAATAAATCAAAAATGATATCAATCGATCCAAACTATTGTTTATCTGTTCGAGAAAGAAGGATTTCTCTCCAAATGAGATAACTAATTGTTTAGAAAAGAAGAACTACTGAGTAAGTGGATCAGATTAGCACACATGTTCGAATTTATCTTCTGCTCGATCAACCAAAAATAATGAAAAAGCAAAAGAAAAACTGATTTCTTTCTTGGTTGCTCTCTCTCTCTCTCTGATTCTTGTGACATATTCAATTATTTATTTCTTCTTCTTCTTCTTTCTCTGAAATGATATGCTAACTGTCGTTATATAATATTCGTTATCTTGTTGTTTCAAGGGTATCTACTTGACAAGACACACGAAGTTTGATTTAAAAAAAAAGAAGAAGAAGTTGTTCAGCTGAATGAATTGGTGATAGACAGATGAATTGAGTTGAACTTACCGTAGATTTCAAGTAAAAATGATGCTAAAATTTGATGTTCAATCATACATGAATAAAGACCAGAATCATTTTGATTAACTGAAAAGATTTTTAAATCTAAACGAGTTGATGAAAATCGAATTAATTCGAGTTGATTGTTTCCAAATGAACGATCGAGAAATAAATCTAAGCCAACTGAAAGTATGGCACCCGTTGATTGATACATAAATGAAACCTTTAACAAGAAACAAAATACGACATTGAGATTTGAAGAGGAAAAGTGATTCGACTATCGAATATGTATTCAACCTTAGGATAGAAAATGGCCATTTCAATCTAAGTGGTCACTTGTCTGATCATCAGTGAACATATGTCTAACTTCGTCATTCTCATTCTATTGTTCTTTATTGTCGAATGTTTGCCTCATAAAATAGTTGTTGAGTATCATTGAACTAACAATAATATTGATTTGGTTATGCGTTCATTGGAAAAAAACAATTTTCTATTCACTTCACTGACCTTTCGATCTCAAACAAATAGATTTCAATGAAACTAATCAAAACTATCTTTCTTCAAATCGATTATCTATGCTCGATTGACCAAAATAATTACATTTCATCGAATACATACAAAATGTAGAACATCGACATTTAACTTACTAAATTCAAATCAGATTCATCTGTAAATACGCATGAAAACGTTACATCTTGACCAAGATCGACATTGAACTTGTCTTGATATGATTGAAATATGTTCATAGATAACACGAATATGATGATCATTAATTGAACCATGATTATTAGATGCTCGTTTCAGAGATATTCAACTGTGCTTCTCGCTATGTAAAAAAAACGACAACTAATTGCTTCACTATTCTCTTCGACTTCTGTTCAACAGATGAGAATAACATAGACAACGCTTTTTTTTTCTTTTCTCCTTTCTCTTCTCTTCTCTTCTCTCTCCTCGTTTCTCCTGTTCTTTGTGTGTGTGTGTGTGTTGTAGAATGGTAATGATTTCTAGAGAGTTGATATTGATCCACTTGTGAGATATATTTTCTTCGAAGGACAATTATCTTTAAATAAACAAAAAAAACGAACTTTTGATTGAATATTGTTGACATGAACGTGATTTTAATCAAACAAAATCTGCCGACAAACGATTATTCGATAGACTAACGAGATCAATGATCATTATTGAAGACGACGTGTGTGTCATGACAACTAACTCTTCTACCTTTTTTTTCTTCTTCTTTTCTGATTGCGTCACTTTTTTTTCCTGTTGATCCGTTTAATTGGCAATTCAAAGTCTCGTTTTTCAAATCAAGCCAATTTGTCATTGAGTTTGAACAATAAACAGAAAAACCTTGATTTTGAAAATAAATCAGAACGTTTTTTGTTATTCTTTTCCCGTTGGGTATTACAATTCAACATGATTACTATCGATGAATATTGAGATTATTCGACTTTATACACACCAAAAAAAGTTCTTTTTTTTTGTTGTTTTATTAACAATATTATTACATCTCTTAAGCCGATTTAGTCTTCTCATTTTTCCTATAACAAATAAAGATATTCTATGCATCGAGACTGTGAAAAAAGAAGAAGATTATTATTTCATTGAATACGCAAGACTCTTTTTGTGTGGAGAAGATAATTAAATTATTGTTTTGGCTCGAGATCTATCCAGGAGAAGAGAGATAAAGACGAACAAAAGCCATGTTGTCTATCGATTTGTTTTGTATAGAAAACGTTTTTTTTTCGGTTTGGCTATATTTAGAATGGATTTTATCTTGATAATTGACGTTAAAATCTGATGAATGAATTCATTGTTGAGTATTGAATTAGTCTATTAATATAACCATCTTCTCAGTACAGGAAAATAGTTTTTCTGCTTTTTTAACCTTCATTTGATTGTTCTATTGTTTTGTCAAATCTCGAGCTCGGAGTTTTTCTCTCGAACTAATGTTGCTAGTTGATGAATTTGTTAAATTAGTTAATTAATAAGACAAGAAGAAAGAAAGATGGCGCTATATCACAATCAATTTAATTAAAATAAATCTCTGTAAGAGTGTGATTGGTAGAAAATATTTGTCGGGTAATAAAATATTTTTATAAAAGTTATATTTAATGAACAGAATGAGAAGAAAAAAAAGGGAACAGTAGACGTTCGCATATTCGTTAGACATTTTTTTATTAATGTTCGAAGATAGATTACGTTTTTCAAATATTTTCTCGTTTCTTTTTGAAGATAATACTGTAAAACCCGAAGAAAAGAAAAAAATGAAACGACGAGGTGGCGGTGTTGGATCTCAATCGTCGTCAACATCTTCTTTGACAACTTCACGTGAAATGTCATCGAATCGACAATTTGAAACAAGTTTTCTTTCCAATGATCGAGTTCGAACGATCTTTTTAACCTCATCTATTTGGATTATAATTGTTTCTCTTGGTTTATTTACTTTAACCAAATATAATTCATCGGCTGCTTGTGCGCAAAATAATCTAATCAAAAGTATTTACAAGAAACTTTGTTTGATTACAAAAGACGTTTTGTTTGTTAAAGATACATTCTGTGGTATTGGTCAATTTTTAACTCGTTTTTGTTCGGATTCTTATCAATTCGAACAACAATCTGTTCGTTCATCACGTTTGTTTTATTTTCAATGAATGGAAAAGCAAAAGAAAGAATTTTTGTCTTCGTAGAAGATAATCATCAAGCAACAAATCAAATGAAAAAATCGAATGCCGACAACAATGTCGTGAAAATCAAATATAAAGATATTTATCAATCAGAAAGTTGTCAACGAACTGGTCAATGTTCGAACGACGATCGAGTCTATCGAATTCCTGAGCAAAGTTTGTTGTTGTTGTGGATTTTGACTGTGAAATGACTGATTTTCCTATCGCAAAGGTTCGATTGAAAATGAAAATCCATCGGATTGGCCAGGAGAAATGGGCGAAGCTTATCTCCCGCCGGAGAATCTTCTCGAAGAATCGAAACGACGTTTCTCAGAAAATATGTTCGACATCGCTGTTAGCGATCGAATTGCTTTAAATCGTGCAATGCCTGACATCAGAAATGAACAGTTCGTCATTTTTGCTTTTGTTTTTCACCCCGAAAATTTGCGTGACTTTAGTTGTAAAGCCCATTCAACATTTCAAGGTCCTTTACCTAATACGTCGATTATTATTGTTTTTCATAACGAGGGTAATTCGACTTTATTACGAACACTCGTCAGTATTATTAATCGAACACCGTGGAAATTAATTCATGAAATCATTTTACTCGATGACGCGAGTATCGATCGAGGTCTGCATATTTCAAAAATATTCTTCGACGATAAATGAAATGATTGTTCGTTTCGTTGAATAGATTATCTTCACGAGCCATTACAAAGATTTATTGAAACACTTCCTGTCAAAACAATGCTTCTACGAAATGAAAAACGTTTAGGTTTAATTAGCTCGAGAGTTAAAGGTATTCACATTTCGATGTTGATCTTTCGTTGTTATGCGTTTTTCTTTCAGCTGCAAAAATTGCAACAGGAGAAACTTTAATGTTTCTTGATTCTCATGTTGAAGTACTCAATGGTTGGCTTCTCTATTTACTCGAAGAAATAAAAAAAGATCGGTTAGTTTTCGATGTTCTTTTAACCACTGTCGAATCGTTTTTTGTTTAGAAAAACAATTGTTTGTCCGATCATTGATGTTCTCACTTGGGATGCATTTCAATTGTTACATGGTGCAACGGATATTTTCGGTACATTCAGTTGGAAAATGATCTTTCGATGGTCGAAAATCGAAAATCAATCGTTTCAAAAAGACGAACCCGTTCGGTTTGATTGAGAGAAAAACCAAATTTCAATAGAAAATCTTCGTTTTTTTTGTTTTTCTTAGTACGCCGACAATGGCTGGTGGTCTTTACGCAATTGATCGACTTTATTTTGAAGAATTGGGAATGTACGATGAAGGAATTAAAATTTGGGGTGGAGAAAACCTGTAAATAGCAAACAAACAAATGAATGAATTCGTTGGATATTTCCTTTGTTTTTTTTTAGTGAAATGTCATTTAAATGTTGGATGTGCGGCGGAAAGATCTTGATTCATCCGTGTGCTCATGTTGCACATGTTTTTCGAAAGGAAACACCGTATAAATTTCTCGAATCCGAAAATATTTTCGTGACAATTTTCAAAAATTACAAACGAGTTGCTCTAGTTTGGTTAGATGAATATAAACAATTGATCTATGCTGTTAATCCAGATATAAAACGTCTCAATGGCGGCGATGTGTCCGATCGAATTGCTCTGAGACAAAATTTAAAATGTGGAACTTTTAAAGATTATTTACAAATGTTTCAATTGAAAAACTTTCCATTCAATCATCGATTTATTGGAACTGTAATTCGACGAGTTTTGTTTCTCCGTGTTAAAAATAACATCGATCTATTTAGATTTCCACTGAAAATCAACGTTGTTTAGATTCAATGACCGGCCCTGATATTTCCAAAGGACTTAATACTCAAGTTCAAGCACAAGCTTGTCATAAAGATGGAGGAAATCAAGTGAATTTCTTTACCAAAAAATATAATCTTTTGTTTGATTTTTGTTTTTTTTCGTCAATTGAATAGATATTTTTATATACAAAAACCAATAAAATCTATTTCGATGAATTATGTTTGGAACCTCAACATGGAAAAGCCAATGCAATCAAAAATATAATTTTCACAATGTGTGATCAAGATAATCGACAACAAAATTGGAAATACAACGAAGTAGGAGAACAAACAATTCAATTTCTCTCTTATTGTTGTTTTTTTTTTTAACTTTGAAAGAATTCTCAATTGGAAAATGAACAATTGAAAGGTCAATGTTTGACTATCTCAGGCGATACAAATGTTGTTCTCAATCGATGCAATTCAAATGATGCAAATCAAAAATGGACTTTTAATCAAGAAGTTGAATTATTCGATTAAATTCTCATTGAATTTTCAATCAAATCGAAACATTTTCTTTTCACTTTAATTTATTGGAAAACAATCTCTACTTAACGATATCAACATTTCTTCATTCTGTTTTTGTGATATTTGTTTGTTCTTCTTTTAGTTTTAATATTCTTTGTCTTTGTCTTCTTCTTCATTTTCATTTTCATTATCAAAAAACAAACGATTCATTCCATTTTTGCTTAGTCGAATTTAAATTTATCTCATTTTGAAATTTTGTGAGGACACAAAAAGCCAAACGCTTTCCAGTCAATGGACAAATATAAAAGGAAAAGAGGCCTACAACCTCTCAGTACTTTTTCACCTTGACATTCTTTTCTATGCATCAAAGTGAAGAAATACTCGAGACATGCATACTTAAATAACATTCTTTTCAAATAACGAAATTTTTATTTGATAAAAAAGAAAACGAACATGATTATGAAGAAGATAAACTGTTCGTTTGATAGAGATGAATCAATTTTGTCCAATAGAGATTATAAAAATTCATAAAATTAGTTTTTTCATCGGTTTTTTCTTTTTGAAAATGATCATTCGATGCAGCACAAAGTAAAATCGAATTCAATTTATTAAAGAAATTCTCTCGACAAGTTTCTTCATAGGGAAAATCAATATTTTCAAATAAACTTCTCCGTTTAATATTCAACATTTCTGATAATAAACCAGTGAAATAAACATCAGACAACGGAAATGGTTCGACATCAGTTAAATAACTATTGAGAAATAATCTTGTCGTATTAAATGACATTAAATAACCGAAACCAGAGAGAAAAACCGGATATCTTGGACAGGAATATTCCGATTTTGTGATGATATATCTTTGTCCAACGAAACTATTCGTATGACGAACAACTAAACCGTGTTGAATTGGAAAACCCGAGAGAACATAATTTGTATTTTTCAATTCTAATGAATTTTCATTGAGATAATTTAATAATAGAAAAGTATTGAGAAAAATATCATCGTCAGTTTTAAATAAATATTTTATTTGTTGACAATTTTTATTAACAAAATCGTAAATTGCAGATTCACGTTCGGTTACATACGAATAATCTTCGGGTAAATTAATCACTTGCACAAGATCTTTATGATGAAAATGTTCAAGTTCAATTTGATGTTTCGATTTCGAATCAATATCAACCAAAAACAAAACTTTCATTTCGAATTTTGGATAAAATTCTTTTAAAACATTTTTATTTGCCCACGTTCGACGAATTGTTTGACGAATTGAACTGTGCGAACATTTTGATATCACAAATATTAATAAATCAATTGAGTCCTCTTCGCATTTGACTAATGTCTTATCATTAAATTCAAATGATGGACGAACTTTAATCGATGATTTTAATAGGTGATCATAATCTTCAGGAGAACTAAACGTTTATGTACAAATTTTTACAATTTTAAATTTGAACAAAAAACAAATGAAATCAAACCGATGTTTTGGATTTATTAAAGGAAAATGTTTATCCCAAGAACAAACTGTTGTTTTAGGATCTGGCCAAGGACAAAACCACCACAAAGCTTCTCCTGGATTACAAAATTCAAAATTTTCATTAAAACATATTAAATAAACGACAATGAACAAGATAGTCAATAGAAGCATCCATAGTTTATTTAATGAAATGTAATTTCGAGATAATGGAGAATAATAACAAGATCTTCGATTTAACAATTTCATTAATTCAAAAGGTTAAATCGTTGTCTTGTCAATTGACAATCTAAAAGAAAGAAAAAAAAAACAATTAACTCGAGGAGCTACTGGGATTTACTTGTGGGACTCTCAGTCTTGTCCATTGCTCCATTGCCATCTAAACTTTCACTTTCTGTTTTTTCTTCACCTATACTCGAGAGATACGATAGTTTTTATTTCAAAATATACAAAGATTTTTTGAATAAATCACGGTAGATGCTGTTTAAATCTGATCTTATTATTGGCCTTAGTCTGGAATATCAGATTTCACACGAGAAAAAGACTGGTAATTGATTACCGATTAAATTGAATCCATGGTATCATCAACTTCATCCTCTGAAGAAAAAAGAAACAAAACTATTTCGACGATATACAGGGGCTCCAAAATTGTAGAACACTCCGTCATACTTTGAGAAAGAAGCGATGATTTCTTGAAGAAAGAAGGTTTTATTTCTTGAGATACATGTAATCTATACGAT
>Ga0209963_1001844_pt1 | contig 11537 bp, 9 predicted proteins | sample ThiBio_1000_biof_2_FD_183957 | JGI IMG/M metagenome (GOLD analysis project Ga0209963, IMG submission 183957) | Wastewater bioreactor microbial communities from Cape Town, South Africa - Thiocy_cont_1000_biof (SPAdes) | ecosystem: Engineered > Bioreactor > Thiocyanate-remediating >...
GCGCGCGCGATACCGGCGGCTGCACCCGGTGCGGATAGGTTTCGCGGATCTGGTATTCGAACCGCTCCAGCAATTTGTCCGGCTCGTAGGCGCGCCCCATGCACTGACGCCAGGTGCTGACGACATGATCGTAAGGCAGCCGGAAATCGACGTTGGAATCGCGGTTCTCATCCTCGATCAAGCGGTTCTCGCGCTTGAGCCGATCCCACAGCGGGGTCTTGGGCAACGCCTGCAACAGATTGATCGTGAGCAGCGGAATTTGCGACTGCTCGATGAAGTTCAACAGATGCGCGCCGGTCTCCGGTTTGTCGGTGTCGAGGCCGAGAATGATGCCGGACACCACTTCCATGCCGAAGCCGTTCAGCGTGTGGATCGCCTCCATGATCGGGACCATCATGTTATGGTCCTTGTGCATGGCTTTCAGTGCGACGGGGTCCGGCGTCTCGATGCCGCAGAAGATGGTGGCGAAATAAGCCTCACGCATCTGCGACAGGATCTCAGGCCGCTTGGCGATGTTCAGCGTCGCCTCGCAGGAAAAGCGCAGTACGAAGCCGGTCTTCTTTTGCCATTCGATCAAGTGCGGCAAAAGCTCCAGCGCTGCCTTGCGGTTGCCGATGAAGTTGTCATCGACGAAATAGACCGATCCGCGAATGCCGCATTCCAGCAGCTTGTCGAGTTCACGCGTAATCTGCTCCGGCGATTTCAGGCGCGGATTGCGGCCGTAGAGGCCGGGAATGTCGCAAAACTCGCACTGATACGGACAGCCGCTGGAATACTGGATGCTGCCGAGGAAGTAGCGTGGGATTTCGGCCAACTCGTAAGCCGGAAGCGGAAAGCTCGTCATGTCGAGCCGGTCGGCGGTCTTCAACACCACCTGCTCCGCCGGCCGTGACGGATCGCGCGAGAGGCGCGCGATCAACTCATCTGTCGCATCACCCAGCTCGCCGATGTGCAGATAGTCGAACGACGGATAGTAATCCGGGCAGGCGCTGACCGATGGTCCGCCGATCGCAACCGGAAGATCGAACGCATGCGCGCGGTGGCAGATGTCATTCATCTGTATCCGCTGGATGTGCATGCCGCTGACCAGCACCGCTTCCGCCCAGGTGAAATCCTCCGCGGTCGCGGCGCGGATATTCTCGTCGATGAAGCGAACTTGCCAGCTTTTCGGAAGATAGGCTGCAATCAACAGCAGCCCCTGCGGCGGCATGAAAGCCTGCACGCCGTCCGTCAACGGATAGGCATATTCGAACGTGCCGAACGAGGATGTGTAGCGCGGAAACACGCACAAAATGCGACGTCCGATCTCACCGGCCTCAATTGTCATCAAACCCCCGAACGCGTCTCGATTCAGAAACACCTCCGTCGGAGGCGCTTAACTGGAAACAACATCCAGAACGTCAAATCGTTCCCGTCGACATCAACAGTCGATTGACGTCAGACTGGGTTCGAAATCTTTCAACATTGTGGCAAGGATAGCCACCGCATGCAGCAGTCGCTACGTCATAACGCGTGATTGCAGGCGAAAGATCGCGCTACATCGTCGCGCCGAGCACCCACGGCGCGAACTCCGCGCCGCCGAAATCGAAACTCTCGCTCTTGGTCGCCTCACCGGACGCGACGCGCAGCATCAGGTCGAAAATGCGCTGGCCGCATTGCTGCACCGTCTCGTCGCCATCGAGAATAGTGCCGCAGTTCACATCCATGTCATCTTCCATGCGACGATACATCGGCGAGTTGGTCGCGAGCTTGATGGAGGGCGCGGGCTTGCAGCCGAACACGCTGCCGCGCCCCGTGGTGAAGCAGACGAGATTTGCGCCGCCCGCCACCTGCCCGGTCGCGGCCACCGGATCGTAGCCGGGCGTATCCATGAAGACGAAGCCCTTCTTGGTCACCGCCTCGGCATAATTCACCACGTCGACGAGATTGGTACTGCCGGCCTTGGCCATCGCACCGAGCGATTTTTCGAGAATGGTGGTAAGCCCGCCCGCTTTGTTGCCGGGGCTGGGATTGGCGTTCATCTCTGCGCCCTCGCGCTTGGTGTAATCTTCCCACCAGCGCATCAGCCCAACCAGCTTCTCGCCGACCTCGCGGCTCACCGCGCGGCGCGTGAGCAGATGCTCCGCGCCGTAGGTCTCCGGCGTCTCCGAGAGAATGACGGTGCCGCCGTGGCGCACCAGCAGATCGCTCGCCGCCCCCAGCGCCGGATTGGCCGAAATGCCGGAATAACCGTCGGAGCCGCCGCATTGCAACGCCACTGTGAGTTCACTGGCCGGCACGGTTTCGCGTTTTACCTTGTTGGCATCCTGCAAGGCCTCCTTGACGAAGGCGATACCGGCCTCGGTGGTCTTGCGGGTGCCGCCAATGTCCTGGATCTGCAACTCGCGCAGACGCCCGGCGAGTTTCTGCTCCGCCATCAGCCCGCCGATCTGGTTGATCTCGCAGCCGAGGCCGAGCACCACCACGGCGGCGAAATTCGCATGGCGCGCGTAGCCGCCAAGCGTGCGGCGCAGCAGCGCCAGCGGTTCGTCCTGCGTCATGCCGCAGCCGGTCTTGTGGGTCAGCGCCACGACGCCGTCGACATTGGGGAAATCCGCCAGCGGATCGTGACCGCTGAACGGATTACGCTTGAACACATCCGCCACAAGCCCCGCGACATGCGCGCTGCAATTCACGCTGGTGAGAAGGCCGATGTAGTTGCGCGTCGCCACTCGCCCGTCGGCGCGGCGAATGCCTTCGAAGGTTGCCGGCAGATCGAAGTTCGGCGTCGGCTTCGCATCGACGCCATAGGCATAGTCACGGGAGAAATCGCCCATGCCGCAATTATGGGTGTGAATGTGCTGCCCCGGCGCGATCGGCACTGTCGCGAAGCCGATGATCTGGCCGTAACGGCGGATCGCCTCGCCTTGCGCTATCGGCCGGATCGCCACTTTATGACCCGCCGGAATGCGATCCGATGTGGTCACGCCGTCGGTCACGGCCACCCCGGGCAGCAGCGTAGTTCGTGCGATCAGGACGCTGTCGTCGGGATGCAAACGAATGACGGGCGCAGCGGTCATGATCTTGTCTCCTTGTAGCGGGCGCGTGAGCATCATGCGCCGATGCCTGCCCGTTGGCTATTCCCTTGTTCGGTCGGGCGATGCGAATGCCGCGATCCGTGTAAAATATCGCAAAGGCATGTCGGATTGTGCGCCCTCCCTGCGTCCTTGTGACAAACGGCGCAACTTGGCCAAGAGGCTTTGATGTCGGAACCGCACGTCACCTCGTCGTATCGCTGGGTCATCATCGCCGCCGGCGCGCTGATGACCTGTGTCGGGATCGGCGCGATGTTCTCGCTGGCGATCTTTCTGCAACCGATGTCGGAAGCAACCGGCTGGACCCGCGCTGGCATCTCCAGCGCGATGACGCTGAATTTCCTGGTGATGGGCGCAGCCGGCTTCGGCTGGGGCACGCTCAGCGATCGCTACGGCAGCCGCCCCGTCGTGCTCGCCGGCGCGATTCTGCTCGGCCTTGCGCTGGTGCTGGCGAGCCGGATGACCACCATTGTCGGTTTTCAACTCGTCTACGGCATTCTAGTCGGACTTTCGGCAGGCGCGTTCTTCGCGCCGATGATCGCCACCGCGACGGCGTGGTTCACCACCAATCGCAGCCTCGCGGTGTCGCTGGTGTCGGCCGGCATGGGCGTCGCGCCGATGACGATCTCGCCATTCGCCGGATGGCTGCTGACAACTTATGACTGGCGCACCGCAATGGCTGTGATCGGCGTGGTGGCGTGGATACTTCTCGTTCCGGCGGCATTGCTGGTGCGCCGCGCCCCCGACGCGCCGGCCGGCGACGCCACGACCGCGACGCCGGCCGACGACAACGGCCTCTCGGCGTCCGCCGCGCTGCGCACGCCGCAGTTCGCGGTGCTCGCAGCAACGTTCTTCCTATGCTGCGCCGCCCATGCCGGGCCGATCTTTCACATGGTCAGTTATGCGATGACCTGCGGCGTCGTGCCGCTCGCGGCCGTCAGCATCTACAGCGTCGAAGGATTAGCCGGGCTTGGCGGCCGCGTGTTGCTCGGCGTGCTCGCCGATCGCTTCGGCGTCAAGCCCGTGCTGGTCGCTGGCCTCGCGGTGCAGGCGGTGGTGATCGCGGCCTATATGAATGTCAGCACGCTGCCGCAATTCTATGCGCTGGCGGTGATTTTCGGCACCACCTATGGCGGCGTGATGCCGCTCTACGCAGTTCTGGCGCGCGAGTATTTCGGCCAGCGCGTCATGGGCACCGTGTTCGGCGCGGCGACGATGACATCGAGCCTCGGCATGGCGCTAGGCCCCATCGCCGGCGGCTGGGTGTTCGACAGCTTCGGCGCCTATCACTGGATGTTCATCGGCTCGTTTGTCATCGGCCTCGGTGCGGTCGCGATTGCGCTCGCGTTTCCGCCGTTGCCGTCCCGACAACAAGCATTGAAGCCGGCTTGAAGCGATGGCAACAGGAAACGCCGTCATGCGCGGACTTGATCCGCGCATCCATCTTTTTGAATGATGGATTGCCGGGTCAAGCCCGGCAATGACACCTTATTTGGCGATGTTCACGCCTTGCCCTTCGCGCCCTTGCGGGTTTCCGTGACCCATGCGCGCGCGCCGGTGGCCATGATGCCGCTGTCGTTGAGCAGCGTCACCAGCTTGAAGCCCATGTTGATGGCTCGCAGCGCGCCGGCCGGGCCGCTGCAATGGATACCGGCCGAGATGCCGCGCTTGCTGCATTCCTTGATCAGCTTGTCGTAGATCTTCAGAATCTCCGGCTCGTCGCGATCGAGCTTCGGCACAAGACCATAAGAGAAGCCGAGATCGGACGGGCCGACATAGACGCCGGCGATGCCTTCGACATCGAGGATCGCCGTCATGTTCTTCACGGCCGTCTTGGTCTCGATCATCGGAATGCACAGCGTCTCCTCGTTGGCGGTGGTCTGATAGCCGCTGGAGGAGCCGTAGAGCCCGGCGCGGATCGGCCCGTTGCTGCGGGTGCCGCGCGGCGGATACTTGCAGTAGGAGACAAAGTTCTCGGCTTCCTGCTTGGTATTGATCATCGGGCAAATCACGCCGTAAGCGCCGCCGTCGAGCACCTTGCCGATGATGCCCGGCTCGTTCCACGGTACGCGCACCATCGGCGTTACCGGATGCGCCTGCATCGCCTGGAAGCATTGCACCATCGACTGATAGTCCTGTACGCCGTGCTGCATGTCCACGGTGACGCTGTCGAAACCGCATTGCGCCATCACTTCGGCGGAAAATCCCGATGGGATCGCCAGCCAGCCGTTCACCACGGCCTTGCCTTCAGCCCAGAGTTTCTTGACGTTGTTGGCCATGTGCCCGTTGTCCTCTCGATGATGGGAATGAGTGTTCGAAATTGCGGATGGCTCGCGCGGAGTGTTGGAAAGTTGTTCCTGCCGCTATGATGCGGTCGCCTTGGCGATCGCCGCCTCGCTGACGCCGACTTCGCGCGCGGTGTTGGCGATGGCGGCCCAGGTGTCGTCCGGCAGCGGCACGCCGTTCGCGGTGCGCTCGGCCCTCGTCCGCGCTTCCGGATCGCCGGGGATCAGCACGCCGTCGTTACCTTTCACCGGCTTGGTGTCCTTGTAGTAATCGACATAGCGCGCCATCTCGCCGTCGAAGAAATTGGCAGGATCGATCCGCTTCGGATCGATGTAGATCGCCAGCATGCCGTTGGCGAAGCGCCGGTTCGGCGCGGTGGCGCCGGTGCCGGTCAACGCGCCACCGAGCAATTCGCAGATCAGCGCCAGCCCCGAGCCCTTGTGATCGCCGAAGGCGCGGATCGCACCCTTGCCCTGCGAGTGATCGCGGGTGCCGTCCTGCGTGTAAGGCCCGTAAAGCACATGCGGGTCTTCGCTCAGCGTGCCGTCGGCATCGATCAGCGCACCGGTCGGCAGCTTCTTGCCGCCACGGCTTGCCACCAGCACCTTGCCCTCGGCGACGATCGAGGTGGCGAAGTCGAGCACGATCGGCCGCTGTCCCTTGCGCGGAATGCCGACGCAATACGGCGCGGTGGACAACCGCCGCTCGACGCCACCATAGGGCGCGACCAAAATCGAACCTGCGGCGTTGACGAAGTGGATCGAGACGAGCCCTTCCGCCGCCGCCATCTCGGCCCAATCGCCGATGCGGCCGATGTGGCCGGCATTACGCAGCGCCACCGCCGCGAGCCCGCTCGCCTTGCACTTCTCGATGCCGAGTTTCACCGCCTGCGGCCCGACGGTCTGGCCGTAGCCGAACTTGCCGTCCACCACCGCGAGCGACGGCGTATCCACCACCAGATCGACCGTCTGATCCGGCACCACCGCGCCCAAGCCCTTCCAGCGCACATAGACCGGCACGCGGATGACGCCGTGGCTGTCGTGGCCGGTCAGGTTGGCGGTGGTGAGATAGGTCGCGATCCGTTTGGCTTCTTCCTGCGACGAGCCGGCATGGGCAAACACATCGGCGACGAAATCGATCAGCTTCTCAACCTGCACGGTCACCATGGCGCGGCGTTCACTCCCGTTGTTGATTTTGTTGAAGGTCAGTTTGCGCGAAAACGCGCCCGCCTGTCCATGCTCGCGACCTAAGCAAAGCCCGATGCATCCCTCTCATTTATCTTGCAGCAGACAACGTTTTCGCCGGTCATGCATTTTTGCGGCTACAGGGATGCGTCATCGTCCTCGTCCTTGATGTGACCGTTGCCGGGCAGCGGCATATCGGCGAGGCTTGCCTCCAGCGCGCTCAACATCTCGTGCAGCGCGGCGAGCCGATCCGCGCCATAGCGCCGGGTCATCTCCGCGTAGATCGCTTCCGACGACGGCGCGACAGCTTCGATTAAGCGCAGTCCCTCGGGACTGATCGAGACGAGGCCGCGCCGCAGATCGGTCTTGACGCTGCGGCGCTCGATCAGGCCGCGTTGCTCCAAATCGCGCAGAATGCGCGACAGGCTGGGGCCAAGCAGATAGGCCAGACGCGCCAGTTCTGTGACTTCGATGGCCTCCACCCCGCCGAGGGCGCGCAGAATGCGCCATTGCTGTTCGGTCAGCCCATGATTGCGTAGCGAAGCACGGAAGTGACGCATCACTGCTTCGCGCGCGCGCATCAGCGCCATCGGCAACGAGCGGGAGAATTCGCGCATCGGCATGTCGCGCGATACCTCGGCGGCAGCCTGTTCGGCACGCGCGGCGGCCTTGCGCGGACTGGCACCGTTTCGGGCGGCTGGCTTGTTCACCGGCATCGGCGCGGGCCTCCTGCGTAACGTATCCATGGCACGCCCGATCCACCTCTCCGGTTTTCGGCATCGGCTGATTGCCAGATTTCATTTAACATGTTAATCATATTCCGGACCCGTCGTTCAAGGCAACCATTTCGGGCTGGCATTTGCCGCCGTTATCGCGCGGCAACCGGTTATCTCGATATCGTAGCGGCGGCGGTGTCGATCACGCGAGCATAGAGCGACATGCCACATTTCACGCTGGAATACTCGGCCAATCTGGAACCCCGGATCGATATCGCCGCCGCGGTCGAGGTGGTGCGCAAGGCCGCGATCGAGACCGGCATCTTCCCGCTCGGCGGCATCCGGATCCGCGCCATTCGTTGCGAGCACTACGCCATCGCCGACGGCAATCCCGACATGGGCTTTCTCGCCATGGTGCTGCGGCTCGGCGAAGGCCGCGACCTGCCGACACGCCAGCGCGCCGGCGAGCATATCTTCAAGGCGCTGTCGCAGTTCCTCGAACCGGCGTTCGCGGCGATGCCGTTCGCTTTGTCGTTCGACATGCAGATCAACGACAAGGACATGAGTTGGAAACGCAACAACATCCACCAGCATCTGGCGAAGGAAAAGGCCGGATAACCGGGTCCCTCGCCCTCACCGCTTCATTTGTCACCTCGCGCCAATCCCAAGCAACAGCAACCCGAGACATAGCCATGCCGGTCCCGCAGCATATTTTCGAGCCGCCGTTCAACGTCCTCCGCTCGAGCCACGCCGTGCTCGACGTCACCGATCTCGACGCCAGCCGCAAGTTCTACGAGACCATCATCGGGCTGCATGTCGAGGATGCCGATCGCGACGTGGTTTACCTGCGCGGCTCCGAGGAGCACCAGCATCACTCGCTGGTGCTGCGGAAAGCTCAAGCCGCCGCCTGCAACCGGCTCGGCTTCAAGGTCGGCAACGACAACGACCTCGACAAGGCCGCCGCCTTCATGGCGGCCAACAAGATCGAGCACGCCTTCGCCGAGGTGCCGTTCCAGGGCCGCACGCTGCAATTCACCGATCCGTTCGGCTACCGCATCGAACTCTACGCCACCATGGAGAAGCGCCCGCATCTGCTGCGCCGCTACGAACTCTACAAGGGCTGCCATCCGCAGCGGCTCGACCACTTCAACGTGTTCGCCGCCGAAGTGCAGGATACCGTGGATTTCTACGCGCGGCTCGGCTTCCGCCTCACCGAATACGCCGAGGAAGACGGCCCGAACGGGCGCATCGCCGCCGCCTGGATGCATCGCAAGGGCAACGTCCACGACTTCGCCATCACCAACGGCAACGGCCCGCGCCTGCACCACTTCGCCTACTGGGTGCCGACCGCGATGAACATCCTGCACCTGTGCGACGTGATGGCGTCGTGCGGCTACCTCGCCAACATGGAGCGCGGTCCCGGCCGCCATGGCATCTCCAACGCGTTCTTCCTCTACGTGCGCGATCCCGACGGCCATCGGCTGGAGATCTACACCAGCGACTACAATACGATGGATCACGACCACGAGCCGCTGCGCTGGTCGTTGCGCGATCCGCGCCGCCAGACGCTGTGGGGCTCGCCCGCGCCGCGCTCTTGGTTCGAGGAAGGCTCGCCCTTCGTCGGGCAAGCTGTGCGCGACGCGAAGTTCAAAGCCGACGTGATCGTGGCGGACTGAGATATGACTACTGTGATCCGCCCCCGCCTCGCCACCTTCACCGCCAACGGCACCACCCGCTACGGGGCGGTGACCGACACCGGCATCATCGATCTCTCGGCGCGTTTCGGCCAGACGTTTCCGACGCTGCGCGAAGCGATCGCCGACGGCGCGCTGATGAAACTCGCCGACGATGCCGCCGGACGTTCGTCCGATGTCGCACTCGACACCGTCACCTGGCAGCCGCCGATCCCCGCGCCGGAAAAGATCATCTGCATCGGCGTCAACTATCCGGACCGCAACGCCGAATACAAGGACGGCAAGGACGCGCCGCCCTATCCCAGCATGTTCATGCGGACGCCACGCTCTTTCGTCGGCCATGGCACGCCGCTGGTACGGCCGAAGGCATCGCCGCAACTCGACTACGAAGGCGAAGTGGTGATCGTGATCGGCAAACCCGGCCGCCACATCGCCGAGCGCGACGCACTCGACCACATCGCCGCGCTGACGCTGTGCAACGAAGGCACCATCCGCGACTGGGTGCGCCACGCCAAGTTCAACGTGACGCAGGGCAAGAACTTCGATTCCACCGGAAGCCTCGGCCCGTGGCTGGTGCCCTACACCGACGAAGCGCAGATCGCGGATATCGCGCTGACCACGCGCGTCAACGGCGAGACGCGGCAGAGCGACCGCACCAAGCGGATGATCTTCAGCTTCCGCTACATCATCAACTACATCTCGACATTCACCACGCTAGTGCCGGGAGACGTGATCGTCACTGGCACGCCGACCGGCGCCGGCGCCCGCTTCGACCCGCCGCGCTTCCTCAAGCCCGGCGACGTGATCGAGGTGGAAGCCGACGGCCTCGGCATCCTGCGCAATGGTGTGGTGGACGAGTAACGCTCGAAAACTTAGAGCAGATTTAGTTCGGCCAGAATTAGCAACTGGTCATGGCCGGGCTCGTCCCGGCCATCCACGTCTTAAGATCAAAAAAGCGAAAATCGTGGATGGCCGGGACAAGCCCGGCCATGACGAACTTGAGTGTCTCGTCAAAAACAAATCGCTTCGAAGATCGTCAGCGCCGCCGCCTTAGGTCGGCGGCGGATCGAGGCGGGTGCAGCCGCCGTCGCTGATCGGCCGCATGATGTCCTCGGCCTTGATGGTGCCCTTGACCGTCAACAGGTCCCACTCGCTCTTGACGTCCTTCGGGCCCTTGGCTTCCACCAGCAGCATGTCGTTCATCAGCCGGCCGTCGGCACGAATGCGTGCACCCGGTGCGAAGAAGTCATTCACCGGCGTGGCCTTCATCTTGCGCATCACGGTCAGGCCGTCGTTGTCGTTGGCCGCTTCCACCGCACGGAGATAATGCAGCACCGCGCTGTAGACGCCGGCCTGCGCGTGGGTCGGCATCTTGCCACCGTGCTTAGCGGCGAAACGCTTCGCAAAAGCGCGGCTGGCATCGTTGTGATCCCAGTAAAAGCCCGAGAGATACTGCACGCCCTGCATCGCCTCCGGCCCGAGCGAATGCACCGAGGTGAGATAATAGATCAGCACCGCCAGCTTCTGCTTGCCCTCGCCGATCTGGAATTCTCGCGCCTGCTTGATGTTGGTGACGGTGTCGCCCGACGCGTTGGCGAGCGCGATGATTTTCGCACCCGACGCCTGCGCCTGCAGCAGAAACGATGAGAAGTCCATGGTGCCGACCGGATGCTTCACCGAGCCCAGCACCTTGCCGCCCGCCGCCGTCACCACCTTCGAGACTTCCGCCTGCATGGCGATGCCGAACGCATAATCCGCGGTGATGAAGAACCAGGTGTCGCCGCCCTGCCGCACGATCGACTTCGCGACGCCCTGCGCCAGCGAGTAAGTATCATAGAGCCACATCGCGCCGGTCGGCGAGCACGCCTTGCCGAATACGTCGGCAGTGGCGGAGCCGACATGCACGACGATCTTGCCGCGCTCGCGCGCGAGATCCTGCACCGCGAGCGAGATCGACGAATTGCCGATGTCGAAGATCGCGCTGACGTCCTGCTGGTCATAAAGGTTACGCGCGAGGTTGACGCCGATGTCGGTCTTGTTCTGATGATCGGGTGCGAGCAGCACCACCGGCTGTCCCCGCACCTTGCCGCCGACGTCCTCGATGGCGAGTTGCGCCGCCGCCACGCTGCCGACACCGCCGGCATCGGAGAATACCGAACTCTTGTCGTTGAGCACCGCGATGTTCAGCGGCTTGGTGATCGGCTCCGCCGATACACGCGTCACCAGTCCCAAAGCGAAAAGCGCAACAGCAATACCAGTAACAGGCTTCATTCTTTCCTCACGCGGTTTTGCGATAGCGTGAAGTCTATTGAACGATCCAAATTCTGACTAGCGCGCAACGCGCATGTCAGCACAACGATGCACAGGCTACGATGCTACCTCATCGAGGTGATTATGCCGTCTTACGAAATGTCAGGTTGATGCGCTGACGCTTGAGCAATGGATGCTCACCCTCTGCCAGCGGCGCGACACCATGATAAAACAAGCGCGACGGCCCGCCCCACATCACGACATCGCCGTGGGTTAAGCGATAACGTTGCGTCTTGTCGCTGCGCTTCAAGCCGCCGAACAGAAACGTCGCGG